>Ga0207684_10000794_pt1 | contig 36572 bp, 29 predicted proteins | sample KBSK5501metaG_FD_184342 | JGI IMG/M metagenome (GOLD analysis project Ga0207684, IMG submission 184342) | Corn, switchgrass and miscanthus rhizosphere microbial communities from Kellogg Biological Station, Michigan, USA - KBS K5-50-1 metaG... | ecosystem: Host-associated > Plants > Roots >... | reverse complement strand
GTCGGCCGGTCTGCCTGCGAAGGGTTCAGAGTGCCTGCCCGCGTGCCATCAGGTCGCGTATTGTTCACGCGTACCCGCCCTCCAGGGACCAGAGCGGGCATTCCTCTTTTGCCTGGCAGGTCACTACGTGAGCAACAGACGGACCCGTGTCGCCAAATAATACGCAGGGCCAGCATGTCGTTACCGCGGTGATCGTCGCCCACGACGGCGCCGCGTGGCTGCCGCGTATCGCGGAGGCGTTGCTCGGCCAGACCCGGCCGGTGCAGCGCGTTGTGGCCGTGGACACGGGTAGCCAGGACCGCAGTGGCGCGGTGCTGGCCGGGCTTCTCGGCCGGTCGGTCGTGTTCGGCATGGACCGCGCCACCGGCTACGGTGCCGCCGTTGCCCAGGCACTGCGGCACCGGGCGGCGAACACCCACGTCCCCGGGCCCGCCGGGCTGCCGCAGGGTGACCGGGTCGAGTGGGTCTGGCTGCTGCATGACGATTGCGAGCCGGCGCCTGACGCTCTTGAGCAGTTGCTGCTCGGCGCGGCGGAGGCGCGTTCCGCGGCCGTGCTCGGTCCCAAGCTGATGGACTGGGCCGACCGGCGGGTGATCCTGGAGGCCGGCGTCACCATCGACGGGGCCGGGCGGCGCATCACCGGCATCGAGCCCCGCGAGGTCGACCAGGGCCAGCACGATGGGGACCGGGATGTTCTCGCCGTGGGCAGCGCCGGGATGCTGGTCCGCCGCGATGCCTGGGATCAGGTCGGCGGGTTCGACCCAGAGATGGCCCTGTTCCGGGAGGACGTCGACTTCTGCTGGCGGATCCACGCCGCGGGCTACCGGGTGCGAGTGATCACCGACGCGGTGGCGTACCACCTGGAGGCATCGGCGCGGAACCGGCGCGTGGCGTCGGCGGCGCCCCGCCCGGAGCGGGCAGACCGCCGGAACGCGCTGCTCACGCTGCTGACCAACCTGCCGGCCAGGCCGGCTTTCGCGGCGCTGGTCGGCAACCTGACCCTGACCGTGCTGCGCACGCTCTTCTTCCTTCTGGCCAAACGACCAGCCGCCGCGCTCGACGAGACCGCTGCCTTCGCCTCGCTGGCTGGCCACCCGCTGCGCGTGCTGTCGGCGCGTCGCCGCAGGGCACGGGGCCGTCGAAGCGCCTACAGCCGTCTGCGCGCGGACCTTCCCCCCGGCCGGTCCGTGCGACGGCTGGCTGAGTTCGCCGCGAGCGCGCTATCGAAGTCGGCCCAGCTGGATACCGCGGGCAGCCACCACGCGACGGACGATCCGAACGACGACGACTCGCTGCTGGTCGACACCGGATTGACGCAGCGGATTCTGACCAACCCGGGGGTGCTGCTGTTCGTCGCGCTCTCGGTCATCGCCCTGGTGGCCGAGCGCTCGCTCATCGGCGCGGGCCCGATCAGCGGTGGGGCGCTCATGCCCGCCTGGGGTGGCGCGTCCGGGCTGTGGCGCGAGTATGCGGAAGGGTTCCATCCCACCGGGATCGGCTCTACCGGGAGCGCGCCGCCATATGTGGCCGTGCTCGCGGCCCTGGCTACGCTGCTCGGCGGGAAGCCATGGCTCGTGGTGGACGTGATCATGATCGGGTGCATCCCGGTCGCCGGTCTCGCCGCCTTCTTCGCCGCGCGGCGCGTGACGGCGTCCGTACCCATCAGGGTCTGGGCGGGGGCAGCGTATGCGCTGCTGCCCGTCGGCATGGGCGCGGTAGCGGCCGGGCGGCTTGGCGCGGCGGTGGTGTTCACCCTGATCCCGCCGATCGGGGTGCTGGCCGCCCGGATCTTCACCGAGCCCAGAAAGCGGGCCAAGCGCGCGGCCTGGGCGACCGGCCTGCTCGTCGCGATCGCGGCCGCGTTCGTGCCGCTGGTGTGGCTGGTGGCCGTGCTGGCCGCCGCTGGTGGGGCGCTCGCCTTCGGCCGGGCTCGCCGCGGAATCCTGGTCGACCTGGGCATTGTCGCCGTGGTGCCGCCCCTGCTGCTGATGCCGTGGACCCTGCAGATCTTCAGCCACCCGGCGCTGGCCTTCCTGGAGGCCGGGCAGCAAGTGCCTGGCCTGGCGAGTGTGCATCTGTCGGCCCGGTCGCTCCTGCTGCTGTCACCGGGCGGCCCAGGCTTGCCGCCGTCCTGGGTGACAGCGGGCCTGGCGCTCGCCGCGCTCACCGCGCTGCTGCTCACCAGGCAACGCACGCTGGTGACGGTGGGCTGGAGCATCGCGCTGCTTGGCCTGGCGATCTCGGTCCTGGCGAGCCGGGTGCTAGTGACGCCGGCGGGCGGTGGCCCGGCGATCCCCGCCTGGCCGGGGATCGCGCTCGCCGTCGCCGCTGCCGGGCTGCTGCTGGCCGCCACGGTCGCGGGCGGCTCTTTGCCTGACCACTTGGCGGGCGGCAAATGGCACGGCGCGCGCGGGCTTGGTGTGGGCCTGCTGGCGCTCCTGGCCTGCTCAGCGCCGCTGCTGGGGGCTGGCTTCTGGCTGGCCAGCGGCGTGCGCGGGCCGGCCGGGGTATCCGCGGGGCCCGTACTGCCCGCGTTCGTGTCCGTGTCCTCCAACACCGGGATGCGCTTGCGCACCCTGGTGCTCCGCACTGAGCACGGCACAATGACGTACACCGTGCTCCGCGGCGCCGACCCGCTGATCGGGGCGGCGGAACTCACGGAGCCGCCCGCCGCCCAGCGATCCCTGGACACGACGGTGGCGACGCTGGTCGCCCCGAACGGGGGCGACGCGCAGGATCAGGGCGCGGCGATGGCCGCATTCGACATCGGCTACGTGCTGCTGCCTGCCCCGGTCGACGGGGATTTGGCCCGCGTCCTGGATGGCGTGCCTACCCTGCGGCCGGTCAGCAAGACGTCCGCCTTCCAGTTGTGGCGAGTCGCCGAAACCACGGCCCGGGTCCGGGTCGTGCATCCCGATGGCACGGTGGTGCCGGTAGCGGCCGGGCAAGTGGCCGTCTCTGCTGCGGCGGCGCCCACGACGGGCGGGACCCTGGTGCTCGCTGAGCCGGTCGGCGGCTGGACCGCCACGCTGGATGGCCGCCCGCTGGCCCCGCTGGCTGCCCCGGTCGGCGGGTGGGCACAGGGTTTCCACCTGCCGTCGGGCGGCGGGCGACTCGACGTCACCCACAATCAGCTGGGCCGTGATCTGATCCTCGCCCTGGAGGCGGCCGCTGTGCTCGCGGTCGCGGCGTTGGGCCTGCCGGGTGCCAGAAGCGCCGCGGAGAGCACGGCCCAGGCAGCCGAGGAGTCCGAGGCAAGCCATCGGCGCGGCGGGCGGGCCAAGGACGGGCGGGGCAAGGACCGGGCGCGCCCGGGAACCCGGGATCAGGCCGTTGACCGCCCCGGCGGTCGCAGGCCCTCCCGCCGGGCTAAGGGTGCCCCCGACACCAGCCCAGGTCCGGTCCGCCCGGACCCAGCCAGGCTCGCTGCCGCAGCGAGCATGCCGCGCGAGGCTGGCCACCGCGCTCCCGCGCCCGCGGACCTGCGCGACCCGGTGGCCGGCGGCCGGCGTGGCGTGCCCGCCGACCTGGCCCCGGACGTGCGCGGCGCGCCCGCGGACGTGCGCGACCCAGCGGCCGGCGGCCGGCGTGGCGTGCCCGCCGACCTGGCCCCGGACGTGCGTGGCGCGCCTGCGGACGTGCGCGACCCGGCGGCCGGCGGCCGGCGTGGCGTGCCCGCGGATCTGGCCCCGGACGTGCGCCGCGTACCCGCGGACCTGCGTGGTGGCCGGGCGGATGGGCCTGGCGTGCCCGGGGATCGTAGTGGCCGGGCGGATGGGCCTGGCGTGCCTGCGCGCCGCCGGAGCGTGCCCGCGGATCTGGCTGCGGATGCTCCCCATGTGCCTGGGGATCTGGTCCCGGACGTGCCCGCGGATCTGCGAGGTACGCCTGCGCGTGCGCGGGGCGAGGCGCCGTGGGACGAGAGCCCTCCGCCCGGGCGGGCGGGGCGGCCGCGGCTGGGGCATCGCGACCGCGCGCCCCAGAACCAGCGTGGTCCTGCGCCCGCGGACTCACGTGGCGGCCCGCCGGACCCCCCGGGCGCCGCGCTCTGGGATGCTGGCCAGCCTCCGGCTGGCCCAGCGGGTGGACAGTGGGCTGACTTGCATGATCGGGCTGACCGGCTCGACGCTGCACTGACCAACGCCAAGCCCGCCGGCTCGCGCAGAGGCAGGTTCTGGGGCCGACGCGGAGGGCAGTCACCGGACCAGAACGACGAACCTGCTTCAGGCCGGGGTGGCGGGGTGCCCGGCGGCGGATCTCCCGGTGGACGAGTGTCCGGTGGCGGGTCATCAGGTGGGCGACCGTCGAGTGGCCGGCCATCGGGTGGCCGGCCGTCGGGTGGTGGCTCTCCCGGTGGCGCATCGCCGGGTGGGCGGCCGTCGGGTGGCGGCTTTCCCGTTGGCCGGCCGGCTGCTGACCGGCCGGCTGCTGACCGGCCGGCTGCTGACCGGCCGGCTGCTGACCGGCCGGTCAGCAGCGGCCGTGGCCGACCGTATGGCGACCGTCGCGGCGTGCCGGGAGCGCAGCGCCCTGATCGCGCCCCGGTAGCCCGCGGCAGGCTGCCCGGCGACGACGAGGCACTGCCTCCCTTGACGCCTCTGGCGCCGCTGCCGCCTCCGCTGCCACGCCGCTCTACGAGCCCACCTGACGATGGCCACGCCGACCCCGACGGTGTGTCCGCATCATGGCGCTCCGAAGCCCCACCGGAGCCCGGGGAGGTGGACTGGTGAGGAACCTGCGCACGAGCCGGATTCTTCTCGGCGTGGCAGTGATCCTCGTCCTGGGTGGCCTGTACGGACTGGGCGGTGTCAAGCACTCCATCGCTCTGGCCGGGGGCCCTGCGGTGCCACCCGTGCGGTCCGAGGCGGTCACCTCTGTCACGCGTGCCTGCGCGTCGCCGGGGTGGGCCGGGGGTGCTGGTGGCGGGATCGCGGTGATGGCTGCGCCCGCCAATGCGGGCACCGGCCGGGCAGTGGTGAACCGCCTGGCCGCCGCCGGGAGCGCCACCAGCGGGGCGCACCTGCTCAGCCTGGCCCAGCCGGGGTACGTCCAGCTATCGGGAGTACGCACCGACACCGGTGCCACCGGGCACGTGCAGCAAGCCAGCGGCCAGGGCGTAGCGACCACCCCGGCGCTAGGCGGTGTGGTCGTCAGCGCGACTGGCGTCATGGCTCAGGGGCTAGAGGTGGAACAGACCGCCGCGGGCGGGCTGCCCACGGCAAGCTGCGGCAGTCCGGGCACCGATTTCTGGTTCGTCGGCCCAGGACAGCACGGCGTCCCGCGGATCGAACTGTTCCTGATGAACCCCAGCGGGCAGGCCGCCGACGCTGACGTCGACGTTTTCACGGATGCGGGCCCGCTGCAGGGCAGCACGGACACCGGGATCACGGTGCCGCCGCATGGCATGGTCGTGCAGCTCCTCGCCGCGCTGGTGCATGGATCCCGGTCGGTCACGCTGCATGTGCGGACCAGCGCCGGGCAGGTCGTCGCCGCCGTGCAGGAAAGCACGGGCACCGGCCCTGGCGCGTGGCTACCTGCGGCCCAGGCCCCGGCCACCCACCTGGTGCTCCCCGGCTTGCCGAACACAGCCGGCGCCCGGCAGCTCTATGTGGCCGTACCCGGTGTCCAGGACGCCAAGATCAAGCTGGAGGCCGTGACCTCGCGCGGTGCCTACGAGCCCACGGGTGCGGGCGGCATCGACATCCCTGGTGGCTCGGCGGCTAACATCACCCTGCCGTCGCTGGGCGGCATCCCGGCCGCGCTCCAGCTGACCTCGAACGTGCCGGTCACGGCGGTGGCGATGGCCACGGGTGGTCCTGCGGGAGCCCCTGGCGCATTCACTGCGGCTGCGCCTGCGATCCAGGAGCAAGGCGTGATCGCGGACGACCTGGCCGCTGCGGGCCGGGTCTCCTCGCTCGTGATATCGGCTCCTCGCACCGCCGCCCGGGTTCGCGTCGTCGAGGCGGCACCGGGCGGTTCCGCGAAGAATTCAGGGCAGCAGAACGCCCAGGTGGTGCCGGTCGCGGCCGGGCACAGCATCGTGGTGCCGCTCGCCACGGTGCCCGGGTCGCCGAAGGGAAGCGCCTTCGCAGTCGTGATCACCCCGCTGCCGGGCTCCGGGCCGGTCTATGCCGGGCGGGTGATCGTCGGGAGCGGGGCGGGCGGCGTGCTACAGGCCATACTCCCGGTGGCGAGCGCGCTCACCTCGGTGCCGCTGACGCCGGTCCGGAACTCCTTCCTGACCACCGTGCCGTGACGCAAGGCCTGGCCGGCGCGTTGGGCCGGGCCGGGTTGCGCCGCGGGCATTGGCGTTCGGGCGCGTCACTCGCCCGGTGCGTAATCAGGGTCCACGTCCTCCGGCTCGATGCCCATCAGGCGCGCGAACTCCTCGACCACCACCTCGAAGACCAGGTCGCCCAGTTCGTCCTCGGTGTCGGCGCGCGCCGCGAGCGGCCTCCGGTACACGACGATGCGGGGCGGGCGGCCCGGGTGCCCGTCGCCGGTCCCAGGAGAGCCGGCGTCCAGCCTGCCCAACGGCACTTCGCCGGGTCCGGATCCCAGCGGATCGGCACGGGGGATATCCTCGACCGCGAATTCCACTCCCCCCAGCTGGACTTCCCAGCGCGGCTCCAGGCGGGCCACAGCCTGCAGGATCAGGTCGTCGAAACGCTCCGCTCTGCTCCGGTGCAAAGGCACCTCAGGTGGGGCGAGCATCCCCCTCAGGCCACGTCCGTGCCGATCCCGGCGCCTGATCCGGGGGCCGCGTGGCACGCTCCTGCCGTCGCCGGTCTTCACAGTTGCCGAGCGTATCCCGGGCCGGTCCAGACCACTGTAGGGCGGGGGTAATGCGAGACACGATCGTGCAGAGTGCCCCGGGTGGTGGCGTTACCGCCCGCGGGTCTGTACGGTCTGCCGTTGTGAGCGATGCACGCGACCCAGCCTCAGGGCGGGCGCGTGGGCGCGCCGCGACGGGCAGCGGCCCGGGTCGGGCAGGCCGATGATGTCTCGTCGCTGCTCCCGGCCGGCCTGTAAGCAGACCGCCCTGTTCACCCTGACGTACGTCTACCGTGACTCCACGGCTGTGCTTGGCCCGCTCGCTGCCTATGTGGAGCCGCACTGCTACGACCTGTGCGCCGCCCATGCGGAGCGGCTGACCGCACCACGTGGCTGGGAGGTCGTGCGCCTCCCCGTGGATCCGGCCCCGCCGGAGGCCGACGACCTCGAAGCGCTGGCTAACGCGGTCAGGGAAGCGGTGTTGCCCACTGAGCCCGGCGAACCGGTTGGCCAGGGGGTAGAGGTGGGCAGGCGCGGCCACCTTCGTGTGCTGCGGTCCTCACCCCAGGATCGGGGACGGCTCGGTTAACCCAGCCGGTAGGCTCGGTGCCCTCTCGCGGGAGCGGGAAGCAAGCGGGAGCGGGAAACAACATGTCCAGCATCGCGGCATCGGGAATGGCAGTTCCAGGGGCGGCACGGGAGGCAGAGCCGAATTGGGCGACTACCAGAAGATTTTCAAGGCCTACGACATCCGCGGGATCGTCCCCGACGAACTCGACGAACGCGTAGCCGAGTCCGTCGGTGCCGCGTTCGCCCGGCTGACCGGGGCCAAGTCGGTGGTCACCGTGCACGACATGCGCAGCTCGTCCGCGCCGCTGGCGGAGGCATTCGGCCGCGGGGCGGCCGCGCAGGGGGCGGATGTAATCGCCGGCGGCCTGGGCTCGACGGACATGGCTTACTACGCCAGCGGCAGCCTCGGCATGCCTGGCGCGATGATCACAGCGAGCCACAACCCCTCCAAGTACAACGGGATCAAGCTCTGCCGGGAGGGAGCACGGCCGGTCGGGGCGGACTCCGGGCTGGCCGAACTGCGCGACATGGCCGCCGTCGGCGTCCCGGATCATCGCGGTCCGCAGGGCACCGTCACGGCCCGCGATCTGCTCGCCGGCTACGCGAGCCACCTCAGGACGCTGGTCGACGTCTCTGGCATCCGCCCACTGAAGGTGGCGGTGGACGCCGGCAACGGGATGGCCGGCCACACCGTACCCAAGGTGTTCGAGGGGCTGCCGATCACTCTTGTCCCGCTTTTCTTCGAGCTCGACGGGACCTTTCCGAATCACGAGGCCAACCCCATCGACCCGCAGAACCTACGCGACCTGCAGAGTTCAGTGATCGCTTCCGGCGCCGATATCGGCCTGGCGTTCGACGGCGACGCCGATCGCTGTTTCGTGGTCGATGAGCGCGGCCAGGTCGTCTCACCGTCGGTGCTCACAGCGCTCATCGCCGTGCGCGAACTGGCTCGCGAGCCCGGCGCGACGGTGATCCACAACCTGATCACATCCCGGGCGGTATCCGAGATCATCGCCGAGCATGGCGGCACGCCGGTCCGCACCCGGGTCGGGCACTCCTTCATCAAGGCCCGGATGGCCGACACCGGCGCGGTGTTCGGCGGCGAGCATTCCGGTCACTTCTACTTCCGTGACTTCTGGTTCGCCGACTCCGGTATGCTCGCCGCTCTTCACCTGCTCGCCGCCCTCGGCGAGCAGGACGGCCCGCTATCGGCGCTGCTGGCCGGCTACGGGCGGTACGTAGCATCCGGCGAGATCAACAGCGAGGTGCGCGACCAGGCCGCGGTCACTGCCCGCGTCCGCGAGGAGTTCGCCAGCGGCCCCGGCGTCACCACGGACGAGCTGGACGGGATGACCGTGACCGCCGAGGACTGGTGGTTCAACCTGCGGCCCTCGAACACCGAACCGCTGCTCCGGCTCAACCTCGAGGCCACCGACGAGACGACCATGACCAGGTTGCGGGATGAGGTGCTGAGCATCGTCCGCGCGAAACCGGAGTAGGAGACCTTGTGAAGATCGATGATTGGCTGCTCGAGATACTGGCGTGCCCCCAATGCCACGCGCCGCTGCGGGCCGACGTGGAGGCGAGCGAGCTGGTCTGCACCAACGCCGAGTGCGGTCTGGCCTACCCGGTCCGTGACGACATCCCCGTCCTGCTGGTGGATGAGGCGCGCCACCCGGGAGCCGGGTCATGACCATGACGGCGCAGGAGCGCCTCGACGATGTGCGGCTGCTGGAGACCGCTGACCCCAGCGGCATGCTCCGGCAGGTCGCGTCCTCGGCCGCGCAGGTCCGCACGGCGGTGCGGCTGGCCGCAGAGACGGACCTGGGCCTTTTCGCGCAGGCGGCCCGGCCGCGGTCGATCGTGGTCACCGGCATGGGTGGCTCGGGAGTGGCCGGCGACGTGCTCGCCGCCGTATGCGGCCCGGGCTGCCCGTCGCAGATCGTCTCCGTGCACGACTACCGGCTGCCCGGCTGGGTGGGCGCGGCCGATCTGGTGATCGCCGTGTCCTGCTCGGGATCGACCGAGGAGACGCTGGCGGTCGCCGAAGAGGCGGTGCGGAGGGGCTGCCCGCTGATCGGGGTCGGCGGTGCGAATTCCCCGCTGGCCCTGCTCGCGCAGCAGGCACGGGCGCCATTTGTTTCCGTTATGTCGGCTGGGATGCCCCGGTCAACGCTGTGGGGTCTGTCCGTTCCGCTCCTGGTGATCGCCGAGCGCCTCGGCGTGATCGAGGGGCCTGCCGAGGCCTACGAATCGGCGGCCGCGGCGCTGGAGCGCATGTCGCACCTGTGCCGGCCCGACAGCGAGGCGTTCGTCAACCCGGCGAAGATGCTCGCCCTTGAACTTGCCGGGACGCTGCCGATGATCTGGGGCACTACGCCGCTGACCGGGGTGGCCGCCTACCGGTTCGCCTGCCAGCTCAACGAGAATGCCAAGTACCCGGGGGTGTTCGGGGCCCTGCCTGAGGCCAACCACAACCAGGTCGTCACGTTTGACGGCCCGTTCGCGCCCGGGCGGGCCACCGGGCCGGCGTTTGGCGACCAGGGGCCGGAACCCGCCGTCCCGCTGCGCCTGGTCATTCTCCGTGACAGCCAGGAACACCCGCAGGTAGCCCGGCGCCGCGAGGTGTCCGTGCAACTCGCGACCGAGCGTGGGATCGGCGTCACCGAGCTCGCCGCGGACGGCGAGCGGCCGCTGGAGCGCCTGGCCAGCCTGGTCCAGCTGATTGACTACGGGACCGTCTACCTGGGGATCGTGAACGGCCTCGATCCCGCGCCGGTCACCGCGATCGCGGAGCTGAAAGCGCGGATCGCCTAGGGTATGTCCGGTGGGCCGGGCTGCGGCGCGAGTAGATGCTCGGCTGCGGGCCGGAGATCCACGAGACGCGCTCGGGGAGGTGACCGGCCATCGTGGCTGAGAACGGCCCGGCCGCAGCGCCAGGGCCCGCTGAGGCCGCGCCAGGGCCCGCCGAGCGGGTCACGGGGGTCATGCCGTCGGGCTCAGGCGGGCCCGGAGCGTCGAGCCTGGACGCTGCCGGGCTCAGGGCCATTCTGGCCGCGCTGGGCGCGAACCTGGGCATCGCGGTGACCAAGTTCGTGGCGTTCGCGGTCACCGGCTCGGCATCGATGCTCGCCGAGTCCGTGCACTCGGTCGCGGACAGCGCCAACCAGGCCCTGCTGCTCCTGGGCCGCAGCCGGGCCCGGCAGGCTCAGACCGAGGAGCACCCGTTCGGCTTCGGCCGGGAACGCTACTTCTACGCGTTCGTAGTGGCCGTGGTGCTCTTCACCGTCGGCGCGCTGTTCTCGCTGTACGAGGGGGTCCACAAGGTCACCCATCCGGAGCAGGTGCGCTCGCCGGTGGTCGCCTTCATCGTCCTGGCCATCGCGATGTGCCTGGAGGGCTTCTCCCTGCGGACGGCGGTGCGCGAGTCGAACAGCTCCCGCGGGCGGCACAGCTGGACGGCGTTCATCCGCCGGGCCAAGGCACCCGAGCTCCCCGCGATCCTCCTGGAGGATGTGGCCGCGCTCACTGGCCTGGTCTTCGCCACGGCCGGGGTGGCGCTGGCGGTGATCACGGGGAACGGGGTCTGGGATGGCGTGGGCTCCCTGGCGATCGGCGTGCTCCTCGGCTCCGTGGCGGCGGTGCTGGCCATCGAGATGAAAAGCCTGCTGATCGGGGAGTCGGCCAGCCACGAGGTCGAGCGGGCGATCGTCACGGCGCTGGAAAGCGGCCCCGAGGTGCAGTGCGTCATCCACCTGCGGACCCTGCACATGGGCCCGGAGAGCCTGCTGGTCGCCGCGAAGATCGCGGTGCGCGGGGCGGACAGCGCAGCCACCCTGGCGGCCGGGATCGACGCGGCGGAACGCCGGGTCAGGGCCGCGGTGCCGATCGCGGAGATGATCTACCTTGAGCCGGATCTGTACCGGGAGTCCAGGGCGGACGCGACCGACCCGGCGATACGCGCGGTGCGCCGGCCCCGCCCCCGCCGGCGGTTAGGCCGGCGCCCGTAGGCACCAGGCTCAGCAGCCGCAGCGCCCGCTCCTTCTCGAACTCCAGAGCACGCACCGGCGGCGGCGGGATCCGCCCGATCCGCCGGCCGAATTCGGCCAGCTCGGCCCGGACTCTCGGCTCCGTCAAAACTCGCATACCGAACGAAATCGCGGCCGGACTCACGTCGTATCTCCGCTCGAAGTCGAGGGCCATCGCCATCGCCGCCAGGTCCGCATCGTCGAAGCGCCGGTGCGCCGACCGGCCGCGGCCAGCCCGGGCATCCCGTACCGGGGGGAGCAGCCCGAGCAGCTCGCGGTAGCGCAGCATCCGGGGCGACGTGCCGAGCCGGCTGGCCGCCTCCGTGATACGCATGCAAGAGAATCTAACATTTTTTTGTCAGATATGGTGGATCGGGGATGCGCCGACCGGTGCGGACCCCGTACGGTCGGGGTGGAAGCCCGGCCACAGAGGCTTCCCGAGCCAGCCTTCAACACACTCGTGACCTTGAGGAGAGAAATGCCCGCGGAATCCGTTCGGTACAAGGTGTCGGATCTTTCGCTCGCCGCCTATGGGCGGAAAGAGATCAAGCTCGCGGAGCACGAGATGCCGGGCTTGATGGCGGTGCGGGCGGAGTACGCGCAGGCGCAGCCGTTGCGCGGGGCGCGGATCACCGGGTCGCTGCACATGACCATCCAGACCGCGGTGCTGATCGAGACGCTGGTGGAGCTGGGCGCGCAGGTGCGCTGGGCCAGCTGCAACATCTTCTCGACCCAGGATCACGCCGCCGCGGCGGTGGCGGTCGGCCCTACGGGCACGCCGGAGGATCCGCAGGGCATCCCGGTGTTCGCCTGGAAGGGTGAGAGCCTCCAGGAGTACTGGTGGTGCACCGACCAGGCGCTGACCTGGCCCGATGCCGACGGGCCGAACATGATCCTGGACGACGGCGGTGACGCCACGATGCTGGTGCACAAGGGCGCTGAGTATGAGGGGGCCAGGATTGTCCCGTCGGCGGCGGAAGATGACCCGGAGGAGTGGAAGGTCTTCCTCGGCCTGCTGCGGGCGTCGCTGGAGGCCAGCCCGGACCGGTGGACGGTGATGACCGAGAGCATCAGGGGAGTCACCGAGGAGACCACGACTGGCGTGCACCGGCTGTACGAGATGGAGCGCGAGGGATCCCTGCTGTTCCCGGCGATCAACGTGAACGACGCCGTGACCAAGTCGAAGTTCGACAACAAGTACGGGTGCCGGCACTCGCTGATCGACGGCATCAAGCGGGCCACGGACGTGCTGATCGGCGGCAAGGTCTCGGTCGTCTGCGGGTACGGCGACGTGGGCAAGGGCTGCGCGGAGTCGCTGCGCGGGCAGGGCGCCCGGGTGATCATCACCGAGGTCGACCCGATCTGCGCGCTGCAGGCCGCGATGGACGGGTTCCAGGTCGCCACCCTGGAGGACGTGGTGTCCAGCGCGGACATCTTCGTCACCGCGACGGGCAACCGGGACGTCATCATGGCTGATCACATGGCCGCCATGAAGCACCAGGCGATCGTCGGGAACATCGGGCACTTCGACAACGAGATCGACGTGGCGGGCCTGGCCCGCCTCCCGGGCATCCGCAAGGTGACCATCAAGCCCCAGGTGGATGAGTGGCAGTTCGCGGACGGCCACACCGTGATCCTGCTGTCCGAGGGGCGGCTGCTCAACCTCGGGAACGCCACCGGTCACCCCAGCTTCGTCATGTCCAATTCCTTCACCAACCAGGTGATCGCCCAGATCGAGCTGTTCACCAAGGCCGAGGAGTACCCCGTCGGCGTGCACACGCTGCCCAAGCACCTCGACGAGAAGGTAGCCAGGCTGCACCTGGACGCGCTCGGGGTGCGGCTGACGGAGCTCACCAAGGAGCAGGCCGACTACATCGGCGTGCCGGTCGAGGGTCCCTACAAGCCCGACGCCTACCGTTACTGAACGCATGACGGCCACCCCGCCCGGCAGTATCGCGGAGCCGGCCTCTGACATCGCGGACCCCGGGCTGGCCGATGCGGGCACGGCGCGCATCGGCTGGGCCCGGCGCGCGATGCCGGTGTTGCGCCTGATCGGCGAGCGGTTCGCGGCCGAGCAGCCGCTCGGCGGCCTCACGATCGCGGCGTGCCTGCATGTCACGGCGGAGACGGCGGTGCTGGTGCACGCGTTGCGGGCGGGCGGGGCCCGGGTGTTCCTGGCCGCCTCGAATCCGCTTTCCACCCAAGACGACATCGCGGCCGCGCTGGTCGCCGGCGGCGCGGCCGTGGTCTACGCGCGGGCCGGCGCCGACCGGCTGACCTATGACGAGCACATCCACCGGGCGCTCGACTCCGGGCCAGACCTGGTCGTGGACGACGGCGGCGATCTGGCGAACACGCTCCACACCCAGCGGCCGGACCTGCTTGGCGCGGTGCTGGGCGGGTGCGAGTCGACCACGACCGGGGTGATCAGGCTGCGCCGGATGGCCGCGGAAGGCACGCTCGGCTTCCCCGCGGTGGCCGCGGACGCCACCGCGACCAGGCTCATGTTCGACAACAGGTACGGCACCGGCCAGTCGGCCATCGACGGGATCGTGCGGGCCACCAACGTCATGCTGGCCGGCAAGGTGGTGGTGGTGGCCGGCTACGGGCCCTGCGGCACCGGGATCGCGCAGCGGGCCAGGGGGCTCGGCGCACAGGTCATCGTGACCGAGGTGGATCCGGTGCGCGCGCTGGACGCCTTCATGCAGGGCTTCCGCGTGCTGCCCATGGCGGCCGCCGCGCCGCTCGGTGAGCTGTTCATCACCGCGACCGGCTCGCGCGACGTGATCGGGGCCGAACACCTGCCGCTCCTGCGGGACGGGGCGATACTGTGCAACGCCGGCCATTTCGACGTCGAGATCGATGTGCGCGCGCTGGCCGACATGGCGATCGAGATCAACCATGACGTGCGCCCGCACACAGACGAGTATCTGCTCGCGGACGGCCGGCGGCTGCTGCTGCTGGCCGAGGGCCGGATCGTGAACCTGGTCGCCGCCGAGGGCAACCCGCCGGCGGTCATGGACGTGTCCTTCGCCGGCCAGGCCCTCGTCCTGGGCTGGCTCGCTCGTGAGCACGGCTCGCTGCTGCCGGGGGTGCACAGCGTGCCGCCCGCCATCGATGACCAGGTCGCGAGGCTGGCCCTGGCGTCGTCCGGCGCTGAGATCGACACGCTCACCCCGGCCCAGCAGGAGTACCTCAGTTCCTGGCAGCAGACCTGAGTCCGGCGTTTTCACGCACTCGGTGACGTTTCACGCGTTCGGTAGTCACAAAACGGGGACAAACTCCTCGTGATCATGGTCGTAACGCGTGAAATGTTGCTCCAGCCGGGTCACACAGGGGGTCGGAATCCGCTCGGCCGGGTAGCAGCCGGGTCGTTGACCGGGTCCGCCGGGGGCTCCGGCGACGGCGGGCGGGCGGCGAACGGGCCCGGGCCGGCTGCGGAAGGCCCGTGCGCCATGATCCGGGCATGCTCCCGTGATCGTCGTTCGGAAAGAACGGCAGTGAGGTAATCAGCGGGCGGGGTGCCGGGCGGCGGCGGCGGGCTGACCTGTGCCTGCACCGCCGCGGCGATCCGCTGGCCGAACTCCGCCCGCGCGGCCGGCGTCAGTTCGTGGAAGCGGCTGAGGTAACCGCGGGCGGTCTCGGCCGTGGCGTCGGTCAGCCCGGAGAGCTGAAGGGTCGAAGCCCAATCGACGAGGTAGGGCGGAACCGTCGCCAGGGGCGCGGCGAGCGTCTTCCGTCCGGGCAGCCGTTCCTGGATGACGAAGGTCCCGGCGAACATGTCACCGAGACGCTTGCCCCTCGAGGACAGCAGCGACGCGAGGAGCGCCGGGATGCCGAAGAAGATCCAGAATTCCAGCACGCCCGTCAGCGCCCGCACCAGGGCCTGGCGGAAGCGTTCCGGGCCACCGTCCTCACTGACCACCCGCAGGCCCAGGGCGAGCTTTCCCAGAGACTTCCCCCTGGTCAGCGTCTCGAAGATGGCCGGGTACCCCACGATGATCAAAACGATGCTGGTCAGCCCTACGGCCCCGCCCGAGGCTTGGTCAAGGCCGCCTCCCGCGATCGCGGCCCCGGTGGCCAGGAGGACGACAAAAAGCAGGAAGAACTGAACCGCCAGGTCGATGGCCAGCGCGATCATGCGGCTCGGGAACCGCGCGACCGGCACCTCGAGGACGACGGCCTCACCGGTGACGACCTCGTCCACTCAAGCTCCCAGTGTGGTTGATTCCGGCACAAGGCTAGCCCGGCCGGGCGCAGTAGTCTCCACTGGTGGACGTCGATGCCTTCGTGGCCGCGCACCAGCCCGACTGGAAGCGGCTCGACACGTTGGTCAAGCGGCGGCGCGCGCTGACCGGCGCCGAGGTGGATGAGCTGGTCACCCTGTACCAGCGGACGGCCACGCACCTGTCCGCGGTACGTTCCGCGGGGCACGACCCAGCCCTCGTCGCGGGATTGTCCAGCCGGGTGGCGAGGGCCCGCAGCGCGGTGACCGGCTCGCATGTCCCGGCGTGGAATGCCGTGGCCCGTTTCGCGGTGATCTCGTTCCCCGCCATGGCCTACCGCGCGCGCTGGTGGTGGCTGGGCACCACGCTCGGGTCGATCCTGGTCGCGGTGCTACTGGGCTGGTGGGTCGCGCGGTCGCCTGCTATCCAGGCCGAGCTGCTGCCGCGGGCGGCGGTCCGGCAGCTGGTGAACCACCAGTTCCAGAACTACTACTCGCAGTACGCCGCTACCTCGTTCGCCGCCAAGGTGTGGACCAACAACGTCTGGGTCGCTGCCCTGTCCCTGATCTTCGGTGTCCTGCTCGGGCTGCCCACGCTGTGGCTGCTCTTCCTCAACGCCGCCAACGGCGGTATTGAGGGTGGGCTGATGTTCGCGCACGGCAAGGGCGGGCTGTTCTTCGCGCTGATCCTGCCGCACGGGATGCTGGAGCTCACCGCGGTATTCCTGGCCGCGGCGACGGGCCTGCGGCTCGGCTGGTGCGTCATCGACCCCGGCCCCCGTCCGCGCGGCCGGGCGCTGGCCGAGGAGGGGCGTGCCGCGGTCACGATCGCGCTCGGGCTCATCGTGGTCCTGCTGATCTCCGGGGTCATCGAGGCGTTCGTCACGCCGTCGCCGCTGCCTACCTGGGCGCGCATCCTGATCGGCGCGGTGGCTGAGGTGGCCTTCCTGAGTTACGCCATCCTGCTCGGCCGCCGGGCCAGCGCCGCCGGGCAGACGCCGGACATGGAAGAAGCGCCCGACGTAGCGCCGGTGAACGGGTAACCGGGGACCGGAGTTTGACCCGGGCGTCTTACAGGCGGCCGCTGGCTTTGAGCGCCAGGTAGGCGTCGGCCAGTGCGGCGGGAAGCCGTTCCGGTGGGGCGTCCACGACCTCCACCCCGCGCCGCCGGAGCCGGGCGGAGATCCGCTGCCGCTCGGCCCGGGCTCGCTCGGCCGCCGCGGCGGCGTACACACGGGGGGCGTCACCCCGGGCGGTGGCCAGCTCATCCAGTTTCGGGTCCGCAACGGCCGCGATCATGACCCTGTTCCTGGAGGCGAGGACGGGCAGCCGGGGCAGCAGCCCTTCCTCGATGGCGGTCACATTGAGGTCCGTGAGCAGCACAATCAGGCAGCGATGACGCGCCACGGCGAGCACGGCGCTGGCCAGTGCCGCCATGTCGCACTCGGTCAGCTCAGCTTCGAGCGGGGCCAGCGCGTTGGTGAACGAGGCGAGGACGGTCGAGCGGGTGGCACCCAGCACGCGGGCGCGCACCCGCCGGTCGAAAGCGATCATGTCGATCCGGTCGCCTGCCCGCGACGCGAGCGCGGCGAGCAGCAGTGTCGCGTCCATGGAGGAGTCAAGGCGGGGGACGCCGCCGACCCGGCCGGCTGAGGTCCGGCCGGTGTCGAGGACGACGAGGATCCGGCGGTCGCGCTCCGGCCGCCAGGTGCGCACCATCAGGTCGCGCGACCTCGCCGCGGCCCGCCAGTCGATGGACCGGACGTCGTCGCCGATGACGTACTCGCGGAGAGAGTCGAACTCGGTGCCCTGGCCACGCAGCAGGCTGCGGTGCTGGCCCTCGAGCTGGCGCAGCCGGGAGAGCTTCTCGGGCAGGTGCCTGCGGCTGCGGAACGGGGGGAGAACCCGGACTGCCCACGGCACGACGTGCCTGCCTTGCCGGGCGGCGAGCCCGCAGGGGCCGAGGGAGCGCACGGTCACCGCGGCCGGCCGCTTCTCGCCGCGCCGGTCGGGGGTCAGGGCGGTGGTCAGCGTGGCCCGCCCGCGCGCCGGGATGCGCAGCAGCACGCGACCCGGATGCGCATGCGCACTCGGCTGCCACGAGTCCCTGACGATGGCCCGCACCGGGTGCCGCCCAGGGTTCTCCACCGTGAGCGTGATCGAGGCGGTCTCGCCGAGCAGGACCCTGGTGTCGCCGGACCGGGTCATCCGCAGCGGCCGGACGCGGCCCGCCAGGACCAGGTCGGCGGCGATCGCGGCGAGCACCAGGCCGTTGACGATCAGCAGCACCGCCGCGGTGCGGAAGGCCAGGACCACGAGCGCGCCGATCAGCGCGGCCAGCGCCGCCCGCCCGGTCAGCGCCATCGAGCGGGGCTCACCGGGGGACCGGCACCGAGGCGAGCACGGCTTCGAGCACGCCATCCGGGGAGGCGCCCTCAAGCTCGGCCTCTGGCCGCAACTGGATGCGATGCCGGAGGGTCGGCCGGGCCAGCGCCTTCACGTCGTCGGGCGTCACATAGTCCCGCCCGGCCAGCCAGGCCCACGCTCGGCTCGTGGCCTGCAAGGCGGTCGCGCCGCGCGGGGACACGCCGAGCCGCAGGGATGGCGACTGCCGGGTGGCGCGGCACAGATCCACGATGTAGCCGGCCACTTCCGGCGCCACCCGCACGCCTCGCACCGCGGCGGCGGCCCCGTCGACTTCTGCCTGCCCGGCCACCGGCCGGATGCCGGCGCTCGCCAGGTCACCGGGATCGAACCCCTCGGCGTGCCGCGCGAGTATCCCGATTTCCTCGTCCCGTCCCGGAACAAGAACAGTGAGCTTAACGAGAAACCGATCGAGCTGTGCCTCAGGCAGCGGGTAGGTCCCCTCGAACTCGATCGGGTTCTGCGTGGCGGCCACGAGGAAAGGCTCGGGCAGCGGCCGCGGCGTGCCCTCCACGGAGACCTGCCGTTCCTGCATCGCCTCGAGCAGCGCGGCCTGTGTCTTGGGTGGCGTCCGGTTGATCTCATCCGCGAGGAGCAGATTGGTGAAAACCGGGCCCTCCCGGAACTGGAACAGCGCGGTCTTCGCGTCGTAGATCAGCGAGCCGGTCACGTCGCCGGGCATCAGGTCCGGGGTGAACTGGACCCGCGTGCTGCGCAGCGAGAGCGCTGCCGCCAAGGCCCGCACCAGGAGGGTCTTCGCCACACCGGGGACGCCTTCGAGCAGTACATGTCCCCGGCACAGCAGGCAGATAACCAACCCGGTGAGCACCGCGTCCTGCCCGATGACAGCCTTTCCCACCTCGCTCCGAACCGCCTCCAATGCGGCACGCAAGTCGGCGGGTTCCTGTCGCGGCCCTGACTGGGCCGACCGAGCCTGCGTACTGTCTTCCCAGGTTGGTCCCGGCGGCCTGGTGTCGCCGGATGGGCCAGGCGTGCTGACATCGCCCTGGGCGGCGAACCCGGTCGCGGGCTGGTATTCGGCGGTCACCGTTCACCTGCCGTGGAAGCCCCGGCGCTGCGGCCGGGAAGGAAATGGCTTTCGGCCTCGCGCATGTGCTCGATCCTTACGGTTGTCAATACGTGCGCACCTGCCCTTCGAGGGCGCCGGCTTCGAGAGTGCCTGCCTTGAGGGTGCCTGCTTCGAGGGTGCCTGCTTCGAGGGTGTCAGCTTCGAGGGCGTCGATCTCGTGGGCGAGCGCGACCAGCGCGGCGTCGTCGCGTGGCACGGCCCCGAACATGATGGCCCTGATTGTGCCTGCCTCGCGCCCGGTTCTGGCTGCCACCGCCGCGCACACCGCGTCGGCGCCGGCGTCCCGGGGCAGTGACAGCCTGGTCGTGATCCGGTCCAGGGCGGCGGCCCGCAAGACGGCGGCGGCCCGGTCACGGGATCGCCGGGACCGGTACAGGCGGCCGTGGCCCTCTACGGTCTCCGACGCACGCACGATCACTGGCAGGGGCTCGGCGACCAGCGGCCCGAGCCTGCGCATCCGCCACAGCGCGGCCAGCGTCACGGCGATGACGAGCTGGATCGTCACCAGGTAGGCCGGCCGTGGGATCAGGCTGAAGAGGGACCCCTCGCCGCCAGCCGGGGGCCCGCCCGGCGGTGCGCCGGGCACCGGCAGCGGCGGAACCAGCCAGACGATCCGCGAGCTGCCACTCAGCAGGTCCAGGGCCAGCGCAGCGTTGCCGTGCCTGGCCAGATAGTGATTGGTCAGCGGCGCGCCACTGCCCAGCAGGGTGATGGTCCGGCCGCCCGCGCTCGGTCCGCCCGTGGTTCGGCTGCCCGTGGTTCGGCTGCCCGTGGTTCGGCGGCCCGTGGAATAGCGCACCAGGGACGGTTCGCCGTCCACCGGATAGCACTGCCACGAGCCGGGAGCGGTGGAGCGCAGCAGCACGTTACCCATGTCCGCGTGGCCGGCCAGCCTGGCCGCGCTCAGGCCGCAGCCCGGACCGGCGGTACGCACCGGCCCAAAGCCGGCCACCGTGACACCTGGCGCGAGCGCCGCAAGTGACGCCCTGACCGGCTCTACCAGGAGCAGGCTGCTGCGCACCCCGGCGAGGCTCCTGAGTTGCCGGGCGCTGAGTAGTCCGGGGCTGGTGATGACCAGAGTGACGCGGCCATGCGCCGCCATCTCGGCGGACTCGACGGTCCCAGCCCTGATCACCGGCTCGCCGCGCTGGGTCAGGAGGGCCGCGAGGGCCCGGGCGCCGGATTGCCCGGCGTCCCTGGGATCCAGGTACCGGGGGGTGCGGGCGGACGGTTGCAGCAAAGCGATCAGCGTTCCGCCGAGGAGAATGACCAGGACGATCCCGAGCGGGGCCCGCCACTGGCGCCAGCTGTCCACGGGCCCGGCGGAGACCGGCCCCGACAACCTGGTGCCGTCGGGTCCGGTGCTGGCGGGTCCGGTGCTGGCGGGCCCGGTGTTCGCGGGCACGGTGTTCGCGGGTACGGTGCTGGCGGGTCCGGTGCTGGCGGGTCCGGTGCTCAGGGGTGCGGTGTCGGCCGACGCGGCGCCGGCGGGTCGGCTCATCGTGGGCCGCTCCCTTGAGCGGCCATCACCGGCGTGGGCTGTGGCCTGGTCTCGGCCGCCTCTATCCGGGCGTCGAGGGCTTGTATTTGCTGGTAGCCGTCCCTGGTTCCCTGGCGCTGCCCGTAGCAGACGTCATCGAACAGCCGGGCCGCGTCACGTAGGGCATCAGCATCACCGGGCAGCACCTCGCCGGCCTCATCGGCGATCTCATCGGCCGTCCGGCCCGCCCGCGGCGCGAGCACGCCGTGCTCCTCGAGTTGCCGGGCGATCGCGCGCACGCACTCGACGATCGCGGCGGAGTAGTCGCCCGCGCTCGCGAGCCGCCCGGCGCGCAATCGGTGATCGCTGGCGGTAACGGCGCGGGCCTTCGAGATCTGGTCCTCAGCGCGCCGGCGCTGCCGGGCGACTGGGCCGATCCGGGTCATGACGATGGCGATCACGATTACCGCGATGGCGGCCAGGGCGACGAGCGCCCACCAGCCGCCCGGTGCCGAGTTCCCGGCGTTGAAGAGCCTGTTCAGCAATGCCCTGATGACATTGGCGATCCGCTGCGTGAGGGATTCATGCGGATGGTAGATGGCCTTGGACAGTTCGGCACGGGCGAGTCGTTGCGCGGCGTCGCGGCCGATCGGGTGCTGACCATCGGCCGCCGCGGCCGCTGCCGGAGCGATCACCACGACGGCGGTGTGCCTGCGGCAGGGGGAGGGGTCTCGGGGGCCGTCATGGGCGCGCCGGGCTGGAAAGCCGGGTTGTCGGCTGGCGGCCGCCACACTGTCGCGAATTCATCGCCGGGTGCCTGCTCGCTGCCCGCGGCAGTCTGCAGGGCCAGATCGAGGCCCTCCTTGCGCATCCGCATGTCGACGTAGAGCAGCACGATCACGCCGGCCGCTATCGGCCGGGTGACAGTGCTCGCGACTATTCCGCCGACCGCGCCGATCAAGGTGCTCACCAAGCCGGGCCCGTTCCCGGACAGGACGCCGCTGCCGAACGCCGTGGCACCCGACGCGATGGCGAACGGGAATTGCAGGATGCCGCCCGCGATGGCCACTATCAGCCCGGCCAGGAGCAGGATGCCGAACACCCGCCAGAAGCTGCGGCTGACCAGCCTCCAGGAGCGGCGCAGGGACTGCAGCGGACCCTGGCGTTCCAGGACCACGGCCGGGGTAGCCAGGCTGAGCATGACCCCGAACCAGATCGTCACCACCAGCACCAGGAAGAATCCGAGCACGCCGAGGCCGACGATCAAAGCGGTCGGCGCGCCGGCCAGGAAGAGGCCGAGCAGCACCAGGCCGAGCAGGGCCCAAAGGCCAACGAGGATCCCCACGACGGCAAAGGCCGCCCCGATCACGGCGGGCAGCCGCGGAGCCGCGATCCGCCACGCCTCCCGGGCGGTGATCCGGTGGCCCAGCACCCCGCGGCCGATGACCGCCGTGAGCAGGCCGGCCAGGATGCTCTGCATAAGGATCGCGAGCACTATGGACACGAGCGCTGGTGCTCCCAGGACGGCGAGCACCCGGCCGACGAAGTGCCAGACCTGGGCCGCCGTCGCGTTCGGTCCCGGACTGGCCTCGCTGACCCCGCCGATGAGCCCGCGCATGATGAGCGTGATCGTCGTGGTGATGACCCCGGCGATCGTCATCAGGACTGCCGACAGCCCGAGCGTGGCCTTGGGGTTCTGCCGGATCGAAGAGAATGCGCCGTCCAGGATCTCGCCGACGACGAGGGGCCGGAGCGGGATGACTCCAGGCTTGGGAGCGGACGGTGCGCGGGTAGGCCACGCGCCTCCCGCTGGCCCGTAGCCGTAGCTCGCCTGCCCGTAGCCCGGCTGCCCGTAGCCCGGCTGCCCGTAGCCCGGCTGGCTGCCTGGATGCTGGCCGTAACCTTGCTGGCTGCCTGGGGCAGGCCCGTAGGACTGGCCGCCCGGGGGCTGGCCGTAGCCGTGTTGGCCGCCGGCGGGCTGCCCGTAGCCCGGTGGGCTACCGGCGGGCTGCCCGTAGCCCGGTGGGCTACCGGCGGGCTGGCCGTAGTCGTACGGCGGAGGGGTCGGCCCGTATGCGCCCTGCTGGCCGGGCGGGGGAAACCATGGCTGGCCCTGTACTGGCTGGCCCTGTACTGGCTGGCCCTGTACCGGCTGGCCCTGTACCGGCTGGCCCTGTCCTGGCTCGTCCTGCCTGGTCTGGTCTTGCCCGGGCTGGTCGTCTCCCGGCGCGCCCGACGGACTGGACGACGGACTGTCTGTCATGACTCTCCTTCACGGCGCGCTGCCGCATCCGTCACGGCGTGCCGCCGCATCCGTCACGGCGTGCCGCGGCATCCGCCACGGCGCTGCCGCATCCTTCACGGCATGCCACCGGGCGAGTGCTCGCCGCTGGCCGGGTTGGCCCCCTGTCCCCGGTGGCGCCCATACTCGCACGAAGCGGTGCCGGGATGAAGCTAGGCGGCCGAACGAAACACGCGATCGTGACATGTCCGTTCGACAGCGAGCCGCCTCCAGCGCACATCGGCCGTGGGTGCCCGCCGCGCAGGGCCGTAGCGGCGCACACTCGACGTATGGACATTCCCGTGTTGCGCTGGCTCGACCCGCCGGAGGGACCCGCGATCGCGCTTCTCGACCAGACCAGGCTGCCAGCCGAGGAGGCGGTCGTCATCTGCCGCGACGTCATCGCACTGGAGGACGCGATCCGCCGCCTGGTGGTTCGCGGCGCACCACTGCTGGGGGTGGCGGGCGCGTTCGGAGTCGCACTGGCCGCTGCCCGCGGCGACGATGTGCCCGCAGCCGCCGAGGTCATCAGCCGAGCACGACCTACCGCGGTGAATCTGGCCTGGGGCGTCCACCGGGTCCTGCTCGCCTACCAGGCCGCAGGCCAGGAAAAGACACCTGATGCGCAGCAGTTCTCCGCACAGGCTGCCCTCGCCGAGGCCCGCGCCATCGCGGAGGAGGATGCCGCCGCGAGCGCCGCGATGGCCGCGTACGGGCTGCCCCTGCTGCCGGCGCACGACGCCAAGGTTCTCACCCACTGCAACACCGGCAGGCTGGTGTCTGCGGGCGAGGGAACCGCGTTCGCGGTGGTTCTCGCGGCGCACCGGGCCGGGCGCCTGGCCAGGCTCTGGGTGGACGAGACCAGGCCGCTGCTGCAGGGCGCGAGGCTGACCGCGTATGAGGCCAGGCGGGCCGGCATCGACTACGCGGTGCTGCCGGACGCGGCGGCCGGGTCGCTTCTCGCCGCCGGGGAGGTGGACATCGTGCTGACCGGGGCGGATCGAATCGCCGCCGACGGCAGCGTGGCGAACAAGATCGGCACGTACAGCCTGGCCGTGCTGGCCCGCCACCACAGCGTGCCGTTCGTGGTGGTGGCACCCATGTCTACGATCGATTTCGCTGCCCCGGATCGCAGTGCGATCATGCTGGAGCACCGCGCCGCGCGGGAGGTCACATACATGTCAGGCCAGGCGATCGCGCCGCAAGGAAGCGCCGCCTACAACCCCGCGTTCGATGTGACGCCGGCATCCCTCGTCACGGCCCTTGTGACAGAACGTGGGCTCGCGCAGCCCGTCACTGCGGGTAACCTTCGTCTGCTATGTGCCCGACCAGGGATGCGGGATAGTGCCCTGACCGATACTTCCATGGAACTATGAGGCTCATGAAAGGTCGCGTGCTTGTCGTCGATGACGACGCAGCCCTCTCGGAGATGCTCGGCATCATGCTCCGCGGTGAGGGATTCGAGCCGACGTTCGTGGCGGACGGGGACAAGGCTCTTGAGGCGTTCCGGGACACTCACCCGGACCTTGTCCTGCTGGATTTGATGCTGCCCGGCGTCGATGGCATCGATGTCTGTCGCCAGATCAGGACCGAGTCCGGCGTGCCTATCGTCATGCTGACGGCGAAGAGTGACACGGTGGACGTGGTGCTCGGGCTCGAATCAGGCGCCGACGATTACATCGTCAAGCCGTTCAAATCGAAGGAACTTATCGCGCGCGTCCGGGCCAGGCTGCGCCGGACCGACGACCCCGCACCCGAGATGCTACAGATAGTGGACGTCTTCATCGACGTGGCCGGGCATTCGGTGAAGCGGAACGGGCGGCCGGTCAGCCTTACCCCGCTGGAGTTCGACCTGCTGGTCGCGCTGGCCCGCAAGCCGCGGCAGGTGTTCACCCGCGAAGTGCTGCTCGAGCAGGTCTGGGGCTACCGGCATGCGGCCGACACGCGACTGGTCAACGTTCACGTGCAGCGACTCCGCGCCAAGATTGAGAAGGATCCGGAGCATCCCGAGATTGTCGTCACGGTGCGTGGCGTGGGATACAAGGCAGGTCCGGCCTGAGCACCGGAGCGGCTCTGGTTGTGGGATTGGGAGCGACTAGGCAGAATTTCGTTCGGAAGGAAGGGCTTCGGGACAGCCTTGGTGGTGCGGGGCCAGTGAGGAGCTAGAACTAGCTAGGAACAGGGCTAGTCAGGAACAGGGCTAGTCAGGCACAGAGCTAGTCAGGCACAGAGCTAGTCAGGCACAGAGCTAGTCAGGCACAGAGAGGCTTGTTCGGTAGCGAAAAGTCATGGAGGGACCGGCGAGTTCTAGCGAAGCCCGGGGCAGCGCGCGTGTGGCCGCGCTGGCCGCGCCCACTGCAGCAGCTGCCGGGACTGGTGCGGCGGCCGGGGCTGCTGGGGGCGCCGGGGCTGGGACCAGAGCGGTTGCCGGGGCTGCTGCGGCTGCCGGGAGTGGCGGTGCCGCAGGGGCTGGACCTGCTGGGGCCAGGGTGGCTGGGATTGCCGTTGTGGCCCGCCCGGCCCAGGTCGGCGGTCCTGCCGCATACCCCGACCGGATTGCCCTGCTGATCCGGCGGGCGGCGCGCCGGCTGCCGCCCCGGCCTCGGCGCGTGCTGCGGGTGACCTACCTGCGCAGTCGCGCACTGGCCGGGCAGGTGCGCCGGCGCTGGCACCGGTCGTTGCAGCTGCGGGTGGTCGCGACCACCATGATCATTTCCGTCGTCGTTGTCGCGGGCCTGGGCTTCTTCCTGATGCAGCAGATCGCCGCTGGGCTGCTGAACAGCGTGCGGACATCGGCGGCCACGCAGATCTCGGAGGGCCTGACGGAGGCGAAGGGCCAGGTTGGCTTGGAGGGGGCGGCCGGCAATTCGCCCAAGGCCCTGATCGCTCTCACCAGGAGCCTGCAAGGGCTGAGCGGCCCGGGCAACACCTTCAACGTGGTGATCAAGCTTCCCCCTGGCTCCAGCCTCGGCGGGACCTACGGCAACCGGAACCTGAACCCAGCAAGCATTCCGCAGCGCTTGATCGACAAGGTGACCCAGGAGCAGCAGAGTGGCCAGACCGCCCGCCTGTGGTCAACATCGACCGAGCTGACCTACTTCAAGGGCAGGCATCCCGGACCCGGTTTGGCGATCGGCGGCGTGATCAACGGCCGCGATCAGCTGTACTACGTGTTCCCGCTCAATCAGGTGCAGCAAACCCTGCAACTGGTGCAGCGCGCCCTGCTGGGCGGCGGGCTGGTACTGGTGGTCCTGCTCGCCGCGATCGTCTCGCTGGTAACGCGCTGGGTGGTGGTCCCGATCAGGGACGCGGCGAACGCGGCCAAACGGCTGTCCGCCGGGGAACTTGACGAACGGATGCCAGTGCGCGGCACTGATGACCTTGCCGCCCTCGCCCGGTCGTTCAACGACATGGCGGCCAGCCTGCAGGAGAAGCTCAGGGAGCTGGAGGAGCTGTCTCAGGTGCAGCGGCAGTTCGTGTCTGACGTCTCCCATGAGCTGCGCACGCCGCTGACGACGATCAGGATCGCCGCTGACATCCTGTTCGAGGCGCGTGAGCAGCTGGACACGTCAGCGGGCCGCTCGGCGGAGCTGCTGCAGAGCCAGCTGGAACGTTTTGAGTCGCTGCTCGCGGACCTGCTGGAGATCAGCCGGTATGACGCGAACGCGGCCACGCTCGACGCGGAGTCCGCGGACGTCTGCGACCTCGTCCGCCGCGCGGCGGCGGATGCGGAGCAGCTGGCGGCCCGCCGTGGCACCCGGATCGATTTCCGGCTCCCTCCGGAACCTTGTGTCGCCGAGGTGGACCGGCGCCGGGTGGAGCGCATCCTGCGGAACCTGCTGGACAACGCGGTGGAGCACGGTGAGGGACGCGACGTGGTGGTCACCGTGGCCGGGGACCGTGACGCCGTCGCGGTGGCGGTCCGCGATCACGGTGTCGGCTTCGGGCCGGCCGAGCAGCAGATGGTGTTCGACAGGTTCTGGCGTGCCGACCCCGCACGGGCGCGTACCACTGGCGGCACGGGCCTGGGGCTGGCGATCGCGCTTGAGGACGCCCGGCTGCATTGCGGCTGGCTGCAGGCATGGGGGGAGTGCGGCAAAGGCTCGGTCTTCCGGTTGACCGTGCCCCGGGTGGCTGGCCAGGAACTGGCCGGATCGCCGCTGCCGCTCGGCCCCGACGAGGCTGAGGTGGGGTCCGGCTTCGCTGGCCCGGACCGGGATGGCGCCACTGGACCAGCGACCGGAACCGGGTTGGGGCCGGGAACGGGCTTGGGGACGGGGACCGCGTTGGGGCCGGGAGCCGGGTTGAGGCCGGGCATCCGGCCGGGGTCCGCGATCGGGACCAGCGCCGCGCTGGGGACCGGGGCCGGGAAAGCAACCGGCGTCGGCGCCGCGGCCGGGTCACCGACGACCGGCACCGGGACGGGGGTAGGCGCGGGTGGCTGAAACCCGGCGTCGGTCAGCCTGGTTCCGGCCAGGTCGGTCGTGGTCAGGCCGGCTCTGGTCTGGCCGGCTCTGGTCAGGCTGGTTCAGGGCCGGCTGGTTCAGGTCAGGCCGACCCGGGGCGTTCCCGCGCGGGGCCCGTTACCGGCGGCCCATCCCATGGGCGGCCGCCGGAGCTCTGCTCACTGCCTTGGCGGCGGGCTGCGCGGCAGTTCCGGTCAGCGGCGGTGTGGTGTCGGCGACCATTCCGCCGGGTCCAGGCAGCGGGACCGACAGCGGGCAAAGCTGCTGCGGCGTGATCATGAACGCACCCCAGCCCGACTGGGGTCCGCAGCAGATCGTCACGGGCTTTCTCCTCGCCAGCGCCAACTTCCGCGACGACCACGCGGCCGCGCGCGAGTACTTGACCGCGGCGGCCAGTAAGGCATGGCGCCCAGGGTCGGCCGTGACCGTCGTGGCCCAGTCGCCCGTCGTCACGCTTCCTCAGCGTCCCTTCAGGTCGCAGACCGAAGCCGTCGTGCAGATACAGGCGCAAGAGGTGGCCACGCTGAGCGGCGGCGGGCAGTACAGTCCCGCGCCCGGCGGGCAGCAGCAGTTGACCTGGCAGTTCGGCGTGCAATTGGTCAACCACCAATGGCGCATCGCGACCCTGCCATCGAGCGGGGTTGGCCAGCCCTCTGCTGATGACCTGCTGCTCACCAAGGATCTGTTCCAGCTGGCCTACGAGCCATGCAACCTCTACTACTTCGATCCCTCGGGCAAGGTCCTGGTGCCGGATCCGGTCTTCGTGCCGCGCGACTCGTCCGATCCAGCCACCGGCCTGGTAGAGGCGCTGCTGCGGAGCCCGGCCGGATGGCTCGCAGGCGCGGCGTTCACTGCGTTCCCGCCCAAGACCCGGCTGCGGCGCCCGGTCCAGCTTCTCCCGGGCAGCACCGCCCTGGTCGATCTCAGCCTGCCCCTGGGGGGTGCCACCGAGGTCGGCCTCCGGGCCGTAGCAGCCCAGCTCGTCTGGACGCTGACCAGCAACTCCTACAGCTCCTCGCCCGCTCAGTCGGTGCAGCTGGAGGTGAACGGGCGGGCTGTTTCGCCCGGCGGAATCAGCATTCCCGTGCAGGATCGCCGCGACTACCCACAACTGGTGCCTGCTCCGCCGGATCACGAGAATCTGTACTACCTGGCAGCGAACGGTGCCGCGCGGGTACTGCACGAATCCGCGCCTGGCGGTGCGTCCCCGTCCGGCCAGGCGTTGCCCGGCCAGGCGGGCACCGGCCAGATCCCGCTGCATATTCTGGCCGTCTCACCGGCCGATGAGCGCTACCTCGCCGGGATTGCGGGGCCCTCGAACACGGTCTATACCGTCGACCTGGCCGCCGCGGCGGAGAACCGGGCCAAGTCGTCCGCGGGGGCTCTGAGCGCCCGCCTCACCGGGAGCGGATTCACCGCCATCAGCTGGGACCGCAGGGACGATCTGTGGGTCGCGGGAAAGGTCAACGGCCACACCGGGGTGTGGGTCGTGCCGCCGGGCGCGGCCCGGCCGATCCAGGTCAGTCTGCCCCCGGGGACCGCCCCCATCACCGCGCTGCGAGTGGCCCGCGATGGTGTGCGAGTCGCCATGATCGCCGGCGATGGGCGACTGCTGCTCGGGGCCATCATCCGCAGCGGCGGCAAGATATCGATCATGCAGAATGTGGCCGTGGGCACGGACGTTACCGACCCAACGGCCCTGTCCTGGTACGACGCGGATCATTTGCTGGTCGTGGCGCAATCAACCGCCGGCCCGACGCTCGACGAAGTGCCGGTCGACGGCGACACTTCTACGGCGATCGGGGTGCAGTCCAACATGGTCTCGATCGCCGCCGCGGGCTCGTTCAACCCCCTCTACGCGGGTCTGCAGACCAACCATTTGGCCCGGTCCATCGGCTTTAGCGGGCTGTGGAGCTTGTTTGTCCCGGGGAGCAGCGCCACCTATCCGGGCTGAGCCGGAGCGCAGGCGTGACGAATTGTGCGATTGAACACAGCTGTCCCTCCGGTCCCACGAGCTGGCTCCTCTCGTGCCCTGGCCTGTCCCTGGCGATGTATTTCACGCTCGGTGACCGATCAGGCCTGCTGGCCCCATGACATCGGGCACAGGGCAGGCTAGCGTCGTGTCATGGCACCCGCCCGGGTCCGTGGTTGCGCCAGGCAGGGTCCTCCGCTCACCGCGGGGAGCCCGCCCAGGCAAGCCGATGCCAGCCGCAGGCGAAACGGCCCACGTAAGGCGACTTCTCGTCGACCGATCACGGTGCGGCTTAGAAGTAAGTCCTGCCCCGCCGGGGGATCCGGCGTCCCTCGGGCCGGGAGAAGGGCAGTAGTGGCGACAGGCCGCGAACCCCTCAGCAGGCGAATGTGGGGACGAAGACCAGGTCGGCCGGGCGGGTGCCGCCAGATGGATCGGGTCGAAGGGGGTTTCCCGGGTGGACATCATCTTCAAGGGCCGGCACACAGGTTTGCAGGAACGGTTCCGCAGATACGCGACAGCCAAGCTGGCCAAGATCGGAAAGCTGGACCAGAAAGCGATCAGAGTCGATGTGGAGGTGTCCCAGGAACGCAACCCGCGCCAGTCCGCCCGGCGAGAACGCGTCGAGCTGACTATCCGGTCGCGGGGGCCGGTCGTTCGCGCGGAAGCGGCCGCCGATGACCGTTTCGTGGCGCTGGACCGCGCCATCGCCAAACTGGAGGCGCGGCTGAGGCGGGCCGGCGATCGACGTAAGGACCGGCACGGGGGGCAGATGGCGCCCGATGTAGGCCATCATGCGGATCCACTCAACGGGCAGCTCACTGAAGGGCTCCCGGCGATCGCCGCTGACGTGGACCTGCCCGCGGACGGGGCTCTGCTGGCGGGCGGGCCTTTGCTGGCTGGTGGGGCTCTGCTGGCGGATGGGGCTCCGCTAGCCGACAGGGCTCTGCCGGGTCGCGGGTCTCGCTCCGATCGCGAGAGTGTGTCAGACGGCGAGGCCCTGCTCGACGCTCCACCCGGTGACATCTGGGGCAGCGGATATGGCGGAGAGCCCGGCGGGCAGTCGCGATCGGGTGATTTCGTTCCCATCGCCATGGAAGGGGACGGGCCGCTGGTGGTGCGGGAGAAGTATCATGCCGCTGCAGCGATGGCCATCGACCAGGCGTTGCTGGAGATGGAACTCGTCGGGCATGATTTTTACCTCTTCTGTGACCAGGACTGCCACCTGCCGAGCGTGGTCTATCGGCGGCGTGGCTACGACTACGGCGTGATCCGCCTGGTGGAGGAACCCGCCGGGGACATAGCGCCTGCGCAGACAGGGGGAGCGGCCCGCCAACACGGCCGGAGAGCGGGGCAGAATCGGGCTGCCAGGTAGAGGTGCGTACTCAGGGGGGTACCCGGCGCAGTGTCAGGCTCGGAACTGGCCTGGCTTGCGTCGGATGCCCCCTGTCAGCCAGAGTTTGGTCACGAGGTGTTACGTTCGCGGTGCGCCGGGCAGCCATAACGCTGTGCGGGGTGAGGCCAGGGATTTTGACCGCGCGGCAGGCTGGCAGAACGTCAGGCTGGCAGAACGGAAGACCGGGTGGCCGGTCATGGTCGTAGTGCAGGGCAGTACGGGAGGTTCGCAGGGCGGCGGAAGGCATTACCGGAGAGTTACGCGGTGCAGTCAGGGTGGCGGACTGCAAGGCGCAACGCGAGGCTGTACCTCAAGGCTGTACGGCAGGGTTGTACCGCAGGGCAGGGAAGGCAATGCCGCCTGAACGCAGTCAGCGCGGATCACATCGTGCAAGCAGCGCCGCGGCAGGACCGCAGCGAAAGGGTCAGAGAGGAGGTGCCATGGGCGGAGATCTCGCAATCGCCAAGGGTCGAGTGGGCGCCCAGCGGGGTCCTGATCCGATTCGCGCCCTCATCGTTGATGATCACGCGCTGTTCAGGCGTGGCCTGGAGATGGTTCTCGCTGCCGAGGACGACATCGAACTGGTCGGTGAGGCGAGTGATGGGGCAGAGGCGGTCGAGAAGGCCGCCGAGTCGCTGCCGGATGTCGTCCTCATGGATATTCGGATGCCGAAGAGCAGCGGCATCGAGGCCTGCCGTGCGATGAAGGAAGCGGCACCCAGCTCAAAGATCGTCATGCTGACGATCAGCGACGAGGAGGAGGATCTCTTCGAGGCGATCAGGGCGGGTGCCAGTGGCTACCTGCTCAAGGACATCCCGCTGGATGAGGTCGCCGATGTCGTCCGGGCTGTCCACGGCGGGCAGTCGCTCATCAATCCCTCGATGGCCGGCAAGCTTCTCACCGAGTTCGCCACTCTCGCGAAGCGTGACGACGAGGAGCGGGCCCAGCAGGTGCCGGCTCCCAAGCTCACCGATCGCGAGATGCAGGTGCTCAAGCTGGTGGCCAGGGGCATGAACAACCGCGACATCGCCAAGGAACTGTTCATCTCCGAGAACACGGTCAAGAATCACGTGCGCAACATCCTGGAGAAGCTTCAGATCCACTCGCGGATGGAAGCCGTCATGATCGCGGTGCGGGAGAAGCTGATCGAGTTCAGCTGATCGAAGCCGGTCATGCCGTTCGGCGGCTCTCCTCGAGCAGAAGCTGGGTGAGGGATGCCGTGAGCCACGCTTCTGCCTCGTCAAAGGTCCACCCGGCACCGTGGCTGAGCTGCCGCCAGCTTGCTGGCGATGTCATCATCGCGAAGGCGGTGCCAGCCCGCTCGGGTGTCGGGCCGGCCTGCAATGCGCCGAGCGCCGGGGAGTGAATGCCTCGCTGCTTCTGACCGCGGTCATCGGGGCCGTGTGAGCCCGCTTTCATGGGCGGTCACGATCGCGTCCAGGAGGCCGGGGAAACGCGTTTCGAGGTCTTCGTCGCGGAGTGCGGTCCACCGGCGGTTGCCGTCCTCGCGTTGGCGGATGACTCCGGCCTCGCGTAGTACGCGGAAGTGGTGGGTGAGTGTGGAGGGTGCGACGTCCACGGGGAAGGTGCCGCAGGCGCGCTCCGGCGCGGCGCGCAATGTCTGCACGATCGTCATCCGGGTGGGGTCGGACAGCGCGTGCAGGATGTCCAGCAGGTCGAACTCGTCCGGCTCCGGATGGATGAGCGCCGGGCGGCGCTGCGATCTTGGCATCTCGCACCTCTCATTCGCCAACCATCGTACAACAAGCTACGGTATTCGTCGTACGACGAACATCGAAGGAGTTGCCATGTACGCGTTGCTGATGACTGGGCCGTCACAACGAGTGGACCGCACGGAGATCCGTGAGATAGAAGAGCCCCGGCCGGGGCCGGGTGAGGTGACCATCGACGTGGCGTATGCCGGGATCAACTTCATGGACGTGATGGCCCGCCGCGGCGACGCCGGCTATGTCGGTGCCTGGCCGTACGCGCCCGGCCTGGAGGTATCCGGAGCAGTCCGGGAGATCGGCTCTGGTGTCACGAACCTGGCCGTTGGCCAGAGGGTGGGTGCGTTCACCGCGGGCGGCGGCCTGGCCGAGGTGGCGCTGGTGCGGGCCGAGTTCGTGGTGCCGGTGCCCGACCGGGTCCAGTCACCGGTCGCGGCGGCGGCCCCGCTCATGCTCACGACCGCGCTGCTCCTCCTGCAGGACGCCGCCCGGTTCCGGCCGGGCGAGACCGTGCTGATGCATTCGGCAAGCGGCGGCGTGGGCAGCGCCGTTGCCCAGCTGGTGCCGGTGCTCGGCGGAGGGCTGCGTATCGGCACCGTGGGCCGTCCCGGCAAGGTCGCCTCGGCGCTCAATAGCGGGTATGACGTGGCCGTGGCGCGCGGCGAGGATCTGGCCGAGGCGGTACGGGCGGCTACCGATGGCGCAGGGGCGGACATCGTGCTCGACCCGCTGGGCGCCGCCATGCTGGAGACTGATCTGGCGGTCACCGCGCCCGGCGGCCGGATCGTGCTGTTCGGCAACGCGGGTGGCGGGGAGCAGGTTCCGCTGCCATCGGCCGGGCGGCTTATCGGCGGCAATCTCGCGATCGGCGGCTTCAGCATCAGGCGTCTGTGGGCCACGGCGCCGCACCGCGCCTCTTCTGGCCTGCGCCGGGTCCTCGACCTGATCACCCAAGGCCGACTGGATATCGCGATCACCGAGGTCGGTTCGCTCGCGGACGTACCCGCGGTCCACCAGTTGCTCGCCGAGGGCCGCGGCGACGGCAAGTACGTCGCCCACCTTCAGGGATGACTCTCACAGCGTGCTCATCGAAGCGCCGTAAGCGGGCGACAAGATGCCTGATTGTGAAGATCATCGATCGGGCCGCCCTCTCTCATCCTGTCCTGACCGGGATCTCCAGGGAACGCCTGGGTGGCTTGAGCGAGGAACTAGCCGATCCGTGGCTGGCGCAGCAGGAGTCGCGGCTGCGGATCGGCGTGGCGGGCGTGACCGCTGCGGGCCGAGGGGGCAGGCCCTGATCACGCGCTGCCGTTCGTCGACCGAGTGATCGCGACGCTGGTCATCCGACCGCACCGCACAGCGGTAAAGATCACCAGCAGGACAGCACAGACCCACACGCCCTCACCTCAATCGCGCACCAACTCGTTAGGTGAGTGCTGCGGTTAGTCGTTTGGCTAGATGGGGTGGGTTGAGCTGTTCGACCGCCACTGCTGAGCAGCCGACCCATTCGGCGGCCTCGCGAAGAGCGTGGGCCATGGCCTCGGTGGCGGTGGGGGACTCCAGGGAGATCTGGCGGGCGACGAGCGTCTGGCCTCTGCGTACCGGATCGACGCGGCCGGCCAGGCGGCCCCTGGCGAGCAGCGGCATCACGAAGTATCCGTGCACGCGCTTGGCCTTGGGCACGTACGCCTCAAGGCTGTGTTCGAAGCCAAACATCCGCCGGGTGCGCTTGCGGTCCCAGACCAGCGAGTCGAACGGGGAAAGCAGCGTGACCCGATGCCGGCCCACCGGGGGCACCGCGAGCGCGGCCGGGTCGGCCCAGCCGGCGGTGACCTGGCCCGCGCCCTCGATCGCGACCGGAGTCAGGCCCGCGGCCAGCGCGGCGTCATCGACGTACTCGGCGAATCTGGCCTTGCCGTCGGTCAGCGCGCGGAGCCGGTGGTAGTCGATGAGGTCGGCGCGGGTCGCGACGCCCAGCGCCCGGGCGGCCACCGCCGCGAGATGGGCCAGGCACTCGGCGTCGGATGGATCGCGGTCAAGCACCTCGTGCGGCAGGACGCGCTCGGGCAGGTCGTAAATCCGGCGCCAGCCTTCGCGGCGGACGCAGACGACCTCACCCACGTCCAGCAGCCACTCAACCGCGATCTTGGTATCTGACCAGTCCCACCAGTCCCCGCCGGTCTTGGCCCCGCCGAGTTGGGTCGCGCTGAGCGGTCCTTCGGCGCGGAGCCTGGTCAAGACCTCCGCGCAGACCGCGTCCTGGCTCTGGTGCCAGCGCTGGCCCCTGGCCCGCAAGGCACGGCGCTTGAACGCATAGTACGGCCAATCCTCGATGGGCAGCACGCACGCGGCATGCGACCAGTATTCGAACGCGGCCGGCCTGCGCGGATGCCAGTACGCACGCTCGATCCTGTCGCGGGGGACCGGGCCGAGCCGGGCGTAGGCCACGAGCTCATGGGAGCGCGCGAGCACGCTGATGGTGTCGAGTTGGACGGCGCCGAGGCGACGCAGCATGCCCGGCACGCCGCCTCGACGTCCCTCGGTCCCGATGAAGCCCTGCGCGCGCAGCGTCAGCAGCCGCGCGTCGTCCGCGGACAGGGTGAACTGGGGAACCGGCGGGGCAGCCGATAGGGCAGAGATCGCCACAAGACAGGAGCCTAGTGAGGGGGTCTGACACTCCATGACGGCCGCGCTATAGCCCTGCCCGCCCATAGCTCCGGCCCGGCTACAGCTGAGGAGGCCGGCTACGGCTGAGGAGGCCGGCTACGCGGGTCCGGCTTAGTACCAGTCATCAAAGATGTCGGTCGACAGCGCCACCAGGGTACCGATCAGAGCTACTGCCGCACCGGACCAGAAGAGCCACCAGGTCGGCCCGAAGACCAAGGCCAAGCCGCCGGCCAGAAACCCGGCCACGATTATGCCTACCGCCACCCAGGAGACAGGCCGCCCGTGGTACGGCTCGTAGTTACCGGGAGTTCCCGGCGCATCCGGGCTGAGCTCGGCCCCGGACTGGGCACTGGATACCGTGCCCGTTCCCGCCTGGCTCATTCCCACCTGGTCCGCCATGCGCGCTGCTCCTCTCACCGCCGCCCGGACGCGCGCGGCCGCTGCCCCTCTTATTGTGGCGGGAAGCCTCATGCGGCGCACGCCGACCCCCCCTGGAGGCGCGCACGGTCCCCGGAGGTGCACCTCGCCCCCTCAGCCACACCTGGGCGCGTCCACCAACACCCCGACGCCGCCTGCCCGCCGCCTCAGCCGTAACGCCAACGCGGCATTCCCGTCGCTGGTGCGTCTCGGCGGCTCGGATTCACCGTCTGTCTCGCCTACCATGACAGTGACGACGGCGGCACCAGCGCCACAGACTGTCGCCTATCCGGTGGGCAGGCGGACGCGGCGCGCGGGCGGCCAAACTCCGGCTAGATTCCGGCATGAGGCAAACGATCCGCGAGGAGCGCGACGAGAAGTGCCAGTCATTATCGACAGGGTCCTTCGCACGGGTGAAGGTAAGACCCTGCGCCAACTCAAGCGGGTCGCTGATCAGGTCAACTCGATCGAAGAGGATTTCGCGTCGCTGAGCGACGCGGAACTGCGGGCCATGACCGACGAGTTCCGTGAGCGTTACGCGGCCGGTGAATCCCTCGATGATCTGCTTCCCGAGGCGTTCGCCACGGTCCGGGAGGCCGCGAGGCGGACGCTCGGCCAGCGGCACTTCGACGTGCAGATCATGGGCGGTGCGGCCCTGCACGGCGGGAACATCGCCGAGATGCGAACTGGTGAGGGCAAGACCCTTACCGCGGTGCTGCCGTCCTATCTCAACGCGCTGACCGGCAACGGCGTGCACGTCGTCACCGTCAACGACTACCTGGCCAAGCGCGACTCCGAGTGGATGGGCCGGGTGCATCGCTTCCTCGGCCTCGAAGTCGGCGTGATCCTGGCCCAGCAGCCGCCCGAGGAGCGTCGCAAGCAGTACGAGGCCGACGTCACCTACGGCACGAACAACGAGTTCGGCTTCGACTACCTGCGCGACAACATGGCCTGGGGCCTGGACGAGTGCGTCCAGCGGGGGCATAACTTCGCGGTCGTGGACGAGGTGGACTCCATCCTGGTGGACGAGGCGCGGACGCCGCTGATCATCAGCG
>Ga0207684_10000793_pt1 | contig 36573 bp, 26 predicted proteins | sample KBSK5501metaG_FD_184342 | JGI IMG/M metagenome (GOLD analysis project Ga0207684, IMG submission 184342) | Corn, switchgrass and miscanthus rhizosphere microbial communities from Kellogg Biological Station, Michigan, USA - KBS K5-50-1 metaG... | ecosystem: Host-associated > Plants > Roots >... | reverse complement strand
CGGCCGCGTGGCCGCCGCCACCGAGCATGTCGCCCTGATCCGGTGGCAGAGCTACGACCTTGTGCGAGTCGGGAGGCCGCGCCGCATGGAGTTCGCGACGTGGCGCTACGGCGAGCGGCTCAAGGCGCGGCGGCGCGAGCAGCTCAAGTTCGTCGTGCCCGTCACGATCGCCGCCGTGGGCCTCGCGGTGGCGGTCAATGTCGCGGCGGGCGGCTCGCTGGGCGTGTTCGTGTGGAACATGCCCAACTTCGCGCGGATGATGTACACCGGCATCATCGGCCGGCGACGGGTGAGCCTCGTCGAGCCGCCGATTTGCGAGCGCTGCGGGAGCGTGCTCAACCTGCAGGCCAAGCATGTGGCATACGCGCGGGTGGTGCGACAGGCGCAGGCGGACGTCGCTCTGATCTTGAGCTGCCCCACCTGCCGCACGGAAGGGACAATGCTCGTGGGCCCGGACGCGCAGGCCGCGCTCCGCCAGGGACTCACCTATCTCGCCCTCGCCCGCGGCAGCCGGCAACGCGTCGAGGACGCCGCCCGTCTGGTCGAGAGCGCGGGCGGGCCCGACCGGCTGATCGGCGACGTGGCCCGCCGCGAACTCACGCTACGCAGTCTGGGCGCGGAGCGGCGTCTCGCGCTCGAAATGGCGGTGGACGAGCGCGCCGAGGTCGACGAGCTCGAGCGCCACTGGAAGGAGGCCGAGGAGATCGCCGAGATCGCCGACGGCACGCTGTCCACCACAACGGACCTGGAGGAGGAGTTGCGGCGCCTAAAGCAGCGGGAGCGGCCAAAGGGCGATCAACCGTCTAGTTGAAATTCAGTCTTTTGCCGCCCCTCCGCGGCGACTATCTTCAGAATCCTCATGGCCGACACGCTCACCCACCTGACCGCCCGCAAACCAGCCTGGCTCAAAGTCCCGGCACCCGGCGGGCCTAACTACCTCTCCCTGAAGCACCTCATGAGGGACTTGAAGCTCCACACGGTGTGCGAGGAGGCCCATTGTCCCAACATCGGAGAGTGCTGGGAGCACCGGGCGGCCACGTTCATGATCCTGGGTGATGTCTGCACGCGGAACTGTGCATACTGCGCCGTCGCGCACGGGACCCCGGCCGCACTCGACACGGACGAGCCCGCCCGGCTCGCCGCCGCCGTCGAACAGATGGACCTCCGGCACGTCGTCATCACCAGCGTTGACCGGGACGATCTGCCGAACGGTGGCGCCGAAATGTTCGCGGCGTCGATCGCCGAGATCCGCCGCCGGCGGCCCGGGACCTCGGTCGAAGTGTTGATCCCGGACTTCAAGGGGAGTGAGCGGGCGCTGCAGATCGTGGTCGAGGCGAAGCCCGATATCCTGAACCACAACCTCGAGACCATCGAGCGACTGTACCGGCTGGCGAGACCGGGCGGCCGGTATTCCCGGGCGCTCGAGCTGCTGCGACGGGCCAAGGAGATGGACGCCGACACGCTCACGAAGTCGGGGCTCATTTGCGGGCTGGGGGAGGACTGGGATGAGCTGCTGGTGGCGATGCGGGACCTGCGCGCGCAGGACGTGGACATCTTGACCATCGGCCAATACCTCCGTCCTTCGAGCCAGCATCTCCCGATCGCGCGGTACTACACGCCCGACGAGTTCGCGGCGCTCCGTCGCCACGGCCTCGAGATGGGCTACCGTCACGTAGAAGCCGGCCCGTTGGTGCGCTCGAGCTACCACGCGTGGGAACAGGTGGAGCGAGCGACCGCCACCCGTTAGACCGCTCACCGATCGCCATGGCCACGGCTACCGCCCAGACCACCGACACGCCTGCCCAGCGCGAGCTGGAGCGGCGCATGCTGCGCCAGATGCTCCTGATCCGCCGCTTCGAAGAGAAGGCCGCCGAAGCGTACGCCTTAGGCAAGATCGGGGGGTTTTGTCACCTCTACATCGGCCAAGAAGCGGTGGCGGTCGGCTCGCTCGCCGCGTTGCGCGAGGACGACTACGTGATTTCGTCGTACCGCGAGCACGGGCAGGCGCTCGCGCGAGGCGTGCCGGCGAACGCGCTGATGGCCGAGCTGTTCGGCAAGGCGACGGGCTGCTCGAAGGGGAAGGGTGGCTCGATGCACCTGTTCGACGCCGGGAGGCGGTTCATGGGCGGTCACGGGATCGTCGGCGGCCACATCCCGCTCGCCGCCGGTCTCGGATTCGCGATCCGCTACCGCGGAGGCGACCAGGTCTGCATCTGCTATTTCGGCGAGGCAGCAGTCAACATCGGTGCCTTCCACGAGACGCTGAATATGGCCTCCGTCTACAAGCTGCCGGTGATCTTTCTGTGCGAGAACAACCGGTACGGCATGGGCACGGCGTTCGAGCGAGTGGCGGCCGTCACCGACGTCGTGGAGCACGCCTGCAGCTACGATGTGGCGGCGGAGCTCGTGAACGGCATGGACGTGCTGGCGGTGTACGAGGCGACGCGGCGTGCCGCCGAGCGCGCCCGCAAGGGCGGCCACCCGACCCTGCTCGAAGTTCGGACCTACCGGTTCATGGGCCACTCGATGTCCGACCCGTTGCACGGTGTGTACCGCACTAAAGAAGAAGTAGAAGAGCAGCGCAAACGCGACCCGATCTCGCAGCTCGCCGGCAAGCTCAAGGAGGACGGCGTGCTGGATGAGGCGGGGCTGGACGCCCTCGATGCCGAGGCACGCGCGGAGACGGAGGAGGCGGTGCGCTTCGCCGATCAGAGCCCCGATCCCGATCCCGCCGAGCTCACGACCCACGTGTTGGCCGATTGATGGCGACGCTCACGTACCGCGACGCCCTCAACCAGGCGCTGCGCGAGGAGATGCAGCGCGACCCCGACGTGTTCCTCATGGGTGAGGAAGTCGGCGTCTACCAGGGCGCCTACAAGGTGAGCCGTGGCCTGCTGGAGGAGTTCGGGCCGAAGCGAATCGTGGACACGCCGATCGCCGAGCTGGGGTTCGCCGGGATCGGGGTGGGTGCGGCCATGGCGGGCCTGCGCCCGGTGATCGAGTTCATGACGTGGAATTTCGCCGTGCTCGCCCTCGATCAGATCGTCAACTCCGCGGCGAAGATCCTGTACGAGTCGGGCGGCCAGATCCCGATTCCGATCGTGTTTCGCGGCCCCAACGGCGCGGCGCTGCAACTCGCGGCACAGCATTCGCAGGCGTGGGACTCCTGGCTGTCCCACATCCCGGGCCTGAAGGTCGTCGCCCCCGCGACGCCGGCAGACGCGAAGGGCCTCCTGAAGTCGGCAATCCGGGACAACAACCCGGTGATCGTGCTCGAGGGCGAGATGCTGTACAACCTCAAGGGTGAGGTGCCGGAGGGCGAGCACCTCGTCCCGATCGGCCGGGCGGACGTCAAGCGGCCGGGGCGCGATGTCACATTCATCTGCCACTCGAAGACGGTCTCGGTAGCCCTCAAGGCCGCCGAGCAGCTGGCCGAGCGCGAAGGCGCGTCGGCGGAAGTGCTGGACCTGCGATCGCTGCGCCCGCTCGACGAGGAGGCGATCGTCGGCTCGGTCGCGCGCACCAACCGCGCGGTCGTGATCGAGGAAGGCTGGCCCCACGCCGGAATTGGCGCGCAGGTGGTGGACATCATCCAGCGCGAGGCCTTCGACCAGCTGGATGCTCCGGTGCTGCGGGTCACGCAGGCCGACGTCCCGATGCCCTACAACAAGCAGCTCGAGCGCCTCGCGAAGCCTTCCACCGACCGCGTGGTCGCCGCCGCGCGCCGCGTCCTCTACCTCGACTGACGCCTGTGGCCACCAATGTCTATATGGAAGCGCTCTCCCCTACCATGGAGGAGGGGCGCGTGGTGAAGTGGCACAAGCGGGACGGGGACCCGGTGAAGACGGGCGAGACACTCGCCGAGGTCGAGACCGACAAGGCCGTGATGGATCTGGTGGCGCGCGCGGACGGCGTGCTGCGGCAGGTCGCCGCCGCCGAGGGCCAGACCGTTGCGGTCGGGAGCGTCGTGGCCGTCATTGCCGCGCCGGGGGAGAATGTCAGCGCTCCGTCGGCCCCTCCCCCGCCTGCGTCGACGGGAGGCGGGAAGCGGGATGCGGGAAGCGAGATGCGGGATGCGGGAGGCGGGATGCGGGAGGCAGCAGGCGTGGCCGTGGCTCCTGCCGACGCAACGCGCGTGAAGGCTTCGCCCCTCGCCAAACGCATGGCCAGAGAAGCGGGCGTCGATCTCAAGCTCCTCAGCGGCTCGGGACCGGGAGGCCGAGTCGTCAAACGGGACCTGGAGGGTGCAGCGCCCCGCGCGCCAGCGCCCGCGGTCGCTCCAACGGTCGCCGAATCGCATCCCGCATCCCGGATCCCGCATCCCGCGCCTCTCGGCATCCCCCATCCCGCCTCGAGCGGCGCTCCGTACGAAGACGTGCCGTTAACGCAGATCCGTAAGACCATCGCGAAGCGACTGGCCGCGTCGCTCGGGCCCATTCCCCATTTCTTCCTCACGACGGAAGTCGACATGGAGCGGGCGAGCGAGGCGCGCGATGCCCTCAACAAGCAGCTCGGCGATCAGGGGGCGGGCAAGGTCTCGTTCAACGACATCATCATCAAGGCGACCGCGCACGCGCTCACCAAGCATCCGGCCTGCAACGCCTGGTTCCAGGAGGACCACATCCGCTACTGGCACGAGGTGCACATTGGGATGGCGGTAGCCGTCGAGGACGGCCTCATCACGCCGGTGATCCGGAACGCGGACAGCAAGTCGCTCGCCGACATCGGCCGGGAGGCCAAGGAGCTTGCCGAGCGCGCCCGCAACCGCCGGCTGCAGCCGAACGAGTATACGGGGGCGACATTCTCCGTCTCGAACCTGGGCATGTTCGACATCGACCAGTTCACCGCGGTAATCAATCCGCCCGAGGCCGGGATCATCGCCGTCGGCTCGATCGTTCAGAAGCCGGTGGTGGTGGACGGGCAACTGACGCCGCGGCGCCGCATGCGGATCACCATGAGCTGCGACCACCGGGTGATCGACGGCGCGACGGGGGCGGCGTTCCTCAAGACGCTCAAGCAGATGCTGGAGAACCCGCTGGCGATGCTCTTATAAATGCGGAATGTGGAATGCGGAATGCGGAATTGATCGACCGGCGTCGAGGCGTGGTCTCCGCGGTCGACGCTCGCACTGACATTCCGCATTCCGCATTCCGAATTCCGCATTCGGGGAGGGGGAAAATTGGCGAACGTGTTTGACGTGATCATTCTGGGGGGGGGACCCGCCGGGTACGTCGGCGCCATCCGCTCTGCCCAGCTCGGCATGAGCACCGCGCTGATCGAGAAGGAGAAGCTCGGCGGGGTGTGCGTCAACATCGGCTGCATTCCTACCAAGGCGCTGCTCCACTCGGCCTACATCGCGAGCCTCCTGCGCGAAGCCAAGGAGTTCGGCGTCGACGCCGGCGCGGTGAAGACCGACTACGGCGTCGCGATGCAGCGTTCCCGCAAAGTGAGCGACCAGAACTCGAAGGGCGTCGAGTACCTGATGAAGAAGAACAAGGTCACGGTCGTGAAGGGTACGGGCGTGCTCCAACCCGGCCGCAAGGTCAAGGTCGGGAACGACGTGCACGAAGCGAAGAAGGCCGTGCTGATCGCGACCGGTTCGCGCGTCAAGGGTCTGCCACAGATCGGACTGGAGATCAACAAGACCACGGTGATCTCGTCCGATGAGGCCTTGTTCCTCGAAACGGCTCCGACGTCGATGGCGATCATCGGCGCAGGCGCGGTCGGGATGGAGTTCGCCAACATCTTCCACGCCTTCGGCACTAAGGTGACCTTGATCGAGGCGCTCCCGCGGATCCTGCCGCTCGAGGACGTCGAGGCGTCGGACGCCCTGGCGAAGAGCTATAAGAAGCGAGGCATCGAGGTGATCGCCGGGGCCAAGGTCAAGAAGGGCACGGTCGGGAAGGACAAGGTCACCCTCGAAGTCGAGGCGGGCGGCGCGACGCAGAAGATCGAGGTCGCGACAGTGCTGATGGCCGCGGGTCGCGCGGTGAACACGGAGAACATCGGCCTCGCCGAGTGCGGCGTGCAGGTGACCGACCGCGGCTTCATCAAGGTCGACCAGAGCCTGCAGACCACGGCGCCGGGCTACTACGCTATCGGCGACGTGGCCGGGCCGCCCATGCTCGCTCACAAAGGCATGCGGGAGGGCGTAACCGTCACCGAGATCATCGCGGGCAAGAAACCGCACGCGATCCGCTACGACAACGTCCCCAGCGTGACCTACTGCCACCCCGAAGTGGCCAGCATTGGGCTCACCGAGGACCAGTGCAAAGAGCGGAAGCTCGATTACGTGGCGGGCCGGTTTCCCTTCTCGGCCAACGGTCGCGCGCGCGGGACAGGCGAGACCGAGGGCTTCGTGAAGATCCTGCGCGACAAGAAGTACGGTGAGATTCTGGGCGCGCACATCGTGGGCGGGCACGCGTCCGAGATCATCCACGAGCTGACGGTGGCGCGGGAAAACGAATACACGGTCGAAGAGGTCGAGCTAGCGATTCACGCGCACCCGACCATGTCCGAGGCCGTGGCCCAAGCCGCGCTCGATTCGCTCGGCCGGGTGGTGGACATGTGACCGCGCCGACCCCCGTCCAGGAAAAGGATCCGCTCGCCATCGGAATCGGTGCCCTGGGCACCGGCGTCGGCTTTGGGGGTGCGTGCCTGACGATCGTGCTCCTGCTCGTGCGGTTGCTGCAGCGGACCGAGATCAGTCGCTACGGCCAGAGCGTGAGTGAGCTCGATCCAATCTGGGGAACCGCGGGGGGGATACTCGTCGCCGTGATCTTCAGCTGGCGGCGCAGTCAGGGCCTCGAGAATATGTGGCAACGCGGCGTCATCAGCACCCTGTCCGTGTTTGGAACCTTCTTCCTGGGCATTCTCGCGGCTCCGGTGTGGCACTTCCTGCAATTTGGGGGCATGGTCCTGCTGACCGCCGGCAGCTTCGCGCTGGGCATCGCCGGAAGCCGCTGGGCGATGCGAGGGAGTGCGGCATCGTGACCGGTCGCACGCTCGAAGTCGTAGAGGCCGGCGTCGTCCCGTACGCCGAGGCGCTCGAGTGGCAGCGCGCCCTCGCGCAGGCACGCATCGAGGGCCGCCTAGCGAACGATGTGCTGCTCCTGCTCGAACATCCCGCGGTGGTGACGTTGGGCCGCAACTCCGATGCAGGGCACCTGCTCAGCCGCGATGGCATCGAGGTCTTCGAGATCGAGCGCGGCGGGGACGTAACGTTCCACGGACCCGGCCAGCTCGTCGGCTACCCGATCATCGACCTGACCGATCACAAGCGGGACCTCCACTGGTACCTCCGCACCCTCGAGCAGGCGTTGATCGACGCGCTCGCCGGTCTCGGCATATCGGCCACCCGGAACCCGGGTTACACCGGCGTGTGGACTGGGAATCGGAAGATCGCGAGCATCGGGATCCACGTGAAGCAATGGGTCACCTGGCATGGGTTTGCGTTGAACGTGACCACCGACCTCTCCCAGTTCGGGCGCATCGTGCCGTGTGGAATTGCCGGAGTGGAGATGACGTCGGTCGAACGGGAGCTGGGAACAGAAAGCCGGGAGCCGTCCCTCTGGGCGCAAAGTGTCCGCGCGGTGATTCACGGCTTCGAGCGGGCGTTTCACGCAGACGCGCTCGCTCCATGATCAAGCCCGCGCTCTGGAGTTTCGTGCTCCCGGCGCTGCTCTCCGCCCAACTCCCCTCCCGAGCAGAGCTGCTGGATTCAGCGCGTGGCCGCCTGGCACAACTAGACGGAACCATCAGCGTCCCCGGGCTGGATAGCGTGGTGGAGGTGCGCCGGGACCGGTGGGGCGTGCCGCACATCTATGCCAAGACGCAACAGGATGTGTTCTTCGCCCAGGGCTTCGTCGCCGCGCAGGATCGGCTGTGGCAGATGGACATGTGGCGGCGGATTGGGGAGGGGCGGCTCGCCGAGGTCCTCGGCCCCGGTGCGGTCGAGCGCGACCGCATCGCGCGTCTCCTCGCCTACCGCGGGGACATGACGAGCGAGTGGGCGAGCTACGCGCCGGACGCTCGCGAGATCGTGCGCGCGTTCGTCGACGGCGTCAACGCCTGGATCGCCCACGTCCGGACCCACCCGCCCATCGAGTTCACGCTGCTCGGGTCCGCGCCCGAGCCCTGGAGCTACGAGGTACCACTCCAACGGATGGCGGCCCTCGCGATGACGGGGAACGCGCTCGATGAACTGGAGCGCGCGCGCCTGGTCCACCTCATCGGCGTGGAACGCACGGAGGCCCTCTGGCCGCCGGATCCCACGCGGCCGCTCGATCCCGCTCCTGGGCTCGATCTGGCAGGCATCGACCTCGGCGCCCTGGGGCAGACCTATGGAGACGTGAGCTACCGCCGGCTCGAGGGGTCGAACAACTGGGTCGTGAGCGCCGCCCGCACCGCGACCGGTAAACCCTTGCTTGCGAACGACCCACATCGCGCGATCGGCGTGCCTTCGCTGCGCTACGTCATGCACCTCGTCGGACCGGGGTGGAACGTGATCGGCGCAGGGGAGCCAGCGCTCCCCGGCATCGCGGCGGGGCACAACGAGCGGGTAGGCTTCGGGTTCACCATCGTCGGCATGGACCAGCAGGACGTATATGTCGAAGAGGTCGGTCCGTGCGGAGCCGATGGCCAGCGGTGTTACCACACGCGCGGCGTCTGGATTCCGATGCGCGTCGTCGTGGACACGATTCGCGTGAAGGGCGAGCGACCTCGCGTGGTTCGACTCGAATATACCGAGCACGGGCCGATCCTCGCGGAAGACAGCGCCCGGAGCCGCGCATTCGTGGTGCGATTCGTGGGCAGCGAGCCGGGAACCGCCGGCTATCTCGCCCAGTTGTCGGTCGACCGAGCGAGGGATTGGGCGAGCTTCCTGGAGGCAGCGGCGCGGTGGAAGCTCCCAACCGAGAATCTCGTCTACGCCGACGTGGACGGGCACATCGGGTGGATCGCGGCGGGGCTCATGCCGGTGCGGGGTTGGTCGGGCCTCTTACCCGTGCCGGGCGACGGCCGCTACGAGTGGCAAGGGATGTTGCCGCCGCGCGAGCTGCCGCAGGCCTACGACCCGCCCAGCGGGATGATCGTGACGGCGAACCACAACATCCTGCCGCCGGCGTATCCCCACGCGCTCAACTACGACTGGGCACCTCCGTACCGCGCACAGCGCATCGACCAGGTGCTGCGCGGCGCCACCCACCTCACGGTGAACGATTTGGAGCGGCTCCAGCTCGACGAATACTCCGTCCCGGCATCGCAGCTCGTCCCCGTCCTGCTGGCGGCCGCCCGCCGGCGCGGCGCGGCGGCCAGCTCCGACATCGCGATCCTCGATCGCTGGGACTTCACGATGAGACGCGACCAGGCGGCGCCGCTCCTGTACGAAGCATGGCTCAAGGCACTGGCGACCCGACTCGCACGGATCGAGGCCGGCGTGGCGGTCGACGACGTCTCTCCTCCTCTGCCGACCTTGGTACGCCTGGTGACCGACTTCAAGCCCATCGCCGCACGTGATTCCCTGGTTCTCACGGCGCTGGACGAAGCCATTGCCGACCTCTCGCGCCGGCTCGGCGCGGACCGATCGCACTGGTCGTGGGGCACCCTGCACCGCGCGAACTTCCGCCATCCTGTCGCCGCGGCCTTCGACCTGGGAGACGTGCCGCGGGGCGGTGATGCCAACACCGTCAACGCCACCGCGGGCAGCGGTTACGAGCAGCGTTGGGGCGCGTCCTATAGACAGATCCTCGACCTCGCTGACTGGGACCGCTCGGTCGCGACGAGCGTGCCGGGCCAGTCGGGCCAGCCCGGCAGTCCCTACTACGACGACCTGCTACCGCTTTGGGCGGAAGGCAAGTATTTCCCGCTCATCTATTCCCGCGCGCGGATCGAGCGCGAGACGGCTCACCTGCTGGTGCTGCGCCCGGCGCCGTGACGACCCCATGGTGAAGGATCGCCTGCCGCCCGGCCAAGTCTTGACCACCAAATGGCCGGTGCTCCACTACGGCGACGTGCCAAAGGTAGACACGAGCACCTGGACCTTCGAGGTCTCCGGGTTGGTGGACCGGCCATTTACGCTCACGTACGCCGAGCTGCTCGACCTACCCCGAAAGGTGGTGCAGTGTGACATCCATTGCGTCACGCGCTGGAGCCGGCTCGACAATACGTTCGAGGGCGTGGCGGTGCAGCTCCTGCTGGAACGCGCGGGGGTGAAGCCCGACGCGCACTACTGCCTCGTCAGCGCCGAGCAGGGGTTCACCACCAACCTGCCGCTGACGGATCTCGATCGCCCGGACAACCTCGTCGCCTTCAAGTGGAGCGGTGAGTGGCTCATGCCAGAGCACGGCGGGCCCGCCCGGCTGCTGGTGCCGCACTTGTATTTCTGGAAGAGCGCGAAGTGGGTACGGGGCTTCACACTGGTCGATCAAGACGTGCCCGGCTTCTGGGAGCAGAACGGCTACCACATGCGGGGCGACCCGTGGCAGGAAGAGCGGTATGGGGGACGGGGCCTCACCCAACACGATATCAATCGGCTGCGGAGTCTCAGCAAAAAACGCGTCTAAGGGAGATCTATGCACGTACATCATCTGCTGATCACTCTGGCGGCGCTGGAGGGACCACCCCGTGATACGGTCCCCCTCTACACCGACCTGGGCGACCATCACGTCCCGATCACGACCCCGGTCCCCTTGGCCCAGCAATACTTCGACCAGGGCATGCGACTGCTGTACGGTTTCAACCACGGCGAGGCCATCCGCTCCTTCAACCATGCCGCGCAGCTGGATTCGAACTGCGCGATGTGTTACTGGGGGGTGGCCTACGCGTACGGCCCACATGTGAACGCGGGGATGGACTCCGCCGCTGGACTTGCGGCATACCGGGCCGTCCAGCAAGCCCTCGCGCGCGGGCGCGGCGGGAGCCCCCGGGAGCGGGCCTACATCGACGCCCTCGCCAAGCGGTACGCGCCGATCCCACCCGCCGATCGCGCGGCGCTCGATGCGGCCTACGCGGCCGCCATGGGCGACGTCGTAAAGCGGTACCCCAACGACCTGGACGCGGCGACGCTGTACGCCGAGGCGCTGATGGATAAGCGTCCATGGAACTACTGGGACAAGAAGACGGGGGAGCCGTATCCCGGGACCACGGAGATCGTGGCCCAGCTCGAGCGCGTGCTGCGGTCCAACCCCCGCCATCCGGGCGCGTGCCATTACTACATCCATGCCGTGGAAGCCGTCGCGCCGGAGAAGGCGGTGCCGTGCGCCGAGCGGCTCGCGGCACTGATGCCGGCTGCTGGACATCTTGTCCACATGCCGGCCCACATCTACATCCGCGTGGGACGCTACGCCGAGGCGATTGCGGCCAATGAGCACGCCGTCCACGCCGACGAAGTCTTCATCGAGGGCCAGAAGCCCCAAGGCTTGTACCCGCTCGCATATTACCCGCACAACCATCATTTCCTGGCGTTCGCTGCGACCCTTGCCGGTAGGAGCGCGCTGGCCATCGCGGCCGCGAAGCGGACTGCGGCGACGACATCGGTCGAGCTCGCCAAGCAGGTGCCGCTGCTCGAGCCGTACCTGCACTACCCCTACCTGACGCTCGTAACGTTCGGCCACTGGGACGAGCTGCTCGCCATGCCGCTGCCACCGACGGACCTCGCGTACTCGCGGGCCATGGGGCAGTACGCGCGGGGCATCGCGCTGGCGGCGCGAGGCCGGTTCACGGAAGCCCGTGCGGCGCTCGACACGCTGAAGCAAATCGCCGCCAGCGGGACGCGGGCGTATGCGTCCGCCGGGTGGACGACGCCGAGTACGAATCTGCGGATCGCGACGCACGCGCTGCTGGGCGAGATCGCGGCGCGGCAGGGGTCGCTCGAGGAGGGGATCGCGCATTTTCGTGAGGCGATGAAGATCGAGGATGACCAGCTCTACACCGAGCCACCCGACTGGTATTACCCGATCCGTCACTCGCTGGCGGCGGTATTGCTCCGGGCGGGCCAGCCAGTCGAAGCCGAGCGGTTGTATCGCGAGGATCTCAAGCGGTTCCCGGAGAGCGGCTGGTCGTTGTTCGGGCTGGCGCAGGCGCTGCGCGCGCAGGGGAAGGGTGCCGAGGCGGCGGACGTGGATGCCCGCTTTACGCGCGCCTGGGCCGGCGCGGACGTGACGCTGACGGCCTCCCGCTTCTAGGCCAGGAGCTCGGCGACTTCGCGCGCCGCCGCTTCCTGGCGGCGGCCTTCCTCACCCATGTCGCGGACGAGGTCCGCGAGCGTGTCGGCCCCCTCCGCTGCCACCGCCCCTGCCTGCCAACTGCTCAAGGCGGCGCTCGCCTCGAGGAGCCGCTGGGTCAGGAGATCGCGACCACGCTCACAGCGGCTGAGCGCGTCGAGCCAACCCGGCGACGCGTCTGCCAAGCGATCGCGCCGGGCATCGAACGCGCCGAGGTGCTGCTCGAGCGCCGCGAGATCACGCGCGGCGTCGCACGCAGCGATGAGGAGCTGATCGAGTCGGGTCGCCCCCATTGCCGCGGCGGTCACCGTGTCGGCGCGACGCAGCAGGTCGATCAGCAGGCCGCGGGCGGCGCCTGCCGGCAGCGCCGCGAGCGCGCGGGCGGCGGCGCGCTCCGCCCCCGGGGGCAGCGTTGCGCGCCGGGTGGGCGACGGGTTCCAGACGGGCGCGCGGCGAATGGCGATGGCGAGCGCCACGAGGCCTGCCGCGACGGCGGGAGTCGTGACCAGCAAGACGGGAGTGGCGGCGGCGAACGCGGCGGCGGCGCCCGTCGCCGCGACGAGGCCGGCGAGCACCAGGATCGGCGGTGGCACGGCGGCCCGCCACGAGGAGGTATGGGACTCCGTGCGGGCTGCGAGGCCCTGCGCTTCGAGCAGCTCCAGAACGCGGTCGCCGGCCTCGGCAGGAACGCGGAGCAAGGGGCGTTCGCCCGCGGCGGCTGAGTCGCGACCTGCCGCCGAAACGCCGGTACCGATCCGCTCTTGCAGGATTTCGCGCAGTGCGCGGCGCGCCGGGCCCGGCGTGGTCGGCTCAAGGAATACCAGCACGTCATCCCCGCCGGTAGCGCGGCGGGCACAGCGCGGGCAGACGCCGATGCCGAACGGCTCCGAGGCCCGGCACAGCACACAGCGCGCCTTGTCCGCTGGCGCCGCAGCCGCTCCGCCATCCACGCCGTCAGCGCCGCGCTCGAGCGCATCGGCGACGAGCGCGATAGCGGGAAACCGGTCGTCGGGGTCCGGCATCGTGGCCCGCGCCACCACGTCGTCGAGCCAGGCGGGGACCTCCGGGCGGCGTCGCCGGGGCCGGTGGCCTTCCCGGCCCACGTTCGCGCCGCGAGAAGGAGCCCGCGCCGGCAGCTCGCCGGTGAGAGCATAGTACAGCGTCACACCCAGGGCATATTCGTCCGCCCGCGCATCGCCGCGCCCGCCGGTAAGCTGTTCCGGCGCCGCGTAGTCGGCCGTCCCTACGAGACCTCCGGTCTGGGTCACGGTCTCCTGGCCCGCCAGCCGCGCCGAGCCGAAATCGGTGAGTCGCGCCCGGCCGTCGGGAGCGAGCAGGATGTTCTGCGGCTTCACGTCGCGATGGAGGATGCCGTGGCGGTGGGCAGCAGCGAGCGCCGCGGTGATCTCACGCCCGAGACGGGCCGCCGCATCGGGGGCGAGCGGACCGCGCCGCCGCACGTGCACGGCGAGGTCGGGGCCCGGGACGTACTCCATCACGACGAAGCTCCACGGCCCGTCGTCGACGACGTCGTACACGGCGACGATGTTGGGGTGGCTGAGCTGCCGCACGGCCTGGACCTCGCGACGCAGTCGCTCGCGCGCGAGCCGCGCCGCGGCGGGCGGGGGCACGAGCAGCTTGATTGCCACGTCGGCGCTGATGCGACGGTCGCGCGCGCGGTACACGATCGAAAAGCCGCCGCGGCCAATCTCGTCCGCGATCTCGTAGCGATCCTGCAGGACGACGCCCGGAGTGAGATAGGTGGGCTCGGCCACCATTCGGGCGCTCTCAGCTAACGAAGACGCGCGAGAACGTCCCGCGCGTTCTGCGTCCAGCCGTCATTCTGGTGGTAGTAGGACAGGAACGACTCGAGGTGCGTCCGGGCGAGCGCCGGCTGCCCCAGAGCGTACTCGGACATCCCCGCGTGGTACAACGCCATGTAGTGGTTGGGCCAGTAGTCGACGACGAGCTCCATGATGGGGCCAGCCGAGCGATCGTCGCCGGCATCGGCCACCGGATGCGCCACGTTGAAGACGATCCCCGCGGCCTGCGGGCGGTCTCGCGCTGCGAGGCGGTCGATCACGGCGCGGGCGAGATCGATCTTGCCGCCGAGTGCGAAGCATGCGGCACTCAGGCCCTGTCCTTCGAGGGTCGACGGAGCGGGGTGCTGCCGTTGGACGAGCTCGACCTCGACGGCGTTGCAGTAGGGTTTGATGGCGGCAAACCACTCCCCAGCCGAGCCACCGAAGGATGCGGCGACCGAACCATGCTCGGGAGCGCCCGACGGCCTCACCCGGTGGCGCAGCACCACCACGCCACAGATGGCGAGATAGCCGAAGCCGAGGAGATACAGGGGGCGGTGCATGGGGGGACCAATATAAGAGACGAGCGAGCTGGGGCGGCGTGCACGGCGTCACAAGACAGGTAAAGCGTGGAGGGACAACGTGCAGGGACTACGTTCCCAGCAGCTCGTAGAACCGGCCGAACACCCGGATGCCGTCCCACAACTGCTTCAGGTCGAGCTTCTCATTCGGCGCATGCAGCCGGTCGTCGGGCAGGCCGATGCCGGTGAGGATGACAGGGGCCCCACCCTTCCCGAGCGCGGGGACCACGGGAATCGAGCCGCCGGCGCGCGCCGGCACCGTCCCCCGCCCGACGACCTCCCGGAACGCCTGATCGAGCAGCTTGAAGGCCGGGTGCGTCACCTTCACCGTGGCCGGGTCTGCGCCGTGCAGGAACTTCACGCTCGCCTGGACGTGCTTGGGCGCAAACCGTCGGACCGCCGCGGTGAGCTGGCGCTCGACCGCCTTGAGCTTCTGGTCCGGCACGAGGCGCAGGCTCACCTTGGCCGTGGCTTCCGCTGGGATAACGGTCTTGGCACCGTCCCCCGTGAAGCCTCCGGTGATCCCGTGGATCTCGAAGGTCGGGAGCGCCCAGAGGCGCTCCAGCACCGAGTAGGCTTTTAGTCCTGTGAGCGCTTTCGCCCGGACGCGGTGCTTCAAGAACTCGCCTTCCCGGAACGGGAGGCGTTTCCAGGTGGCGAGCTCGACTTTCGATGGACGCTTCACCGACGCATACAGGCCGGGGACGTGCACCTTGCCGTCGGGCGTCTTCAAGCGGCCGAGCAGGCGAGCGAGCTCTTCGTGCGCGTTGGGGGCCGCGCCGCCGAACTCCCCCGAGTGCAGGTCCGACTTCGCGGTGCGCACGGTGATCTCTGCATAACACAGCCCGCGCAGCGTGGTGTAGACCGCGGGCCAGCCCGGCGCGACGTAGGCCATATCGGCAATGAGCACCGCGTCGGCTCGCGTGCGCTCGGGTTCCCGGCGCAGCAGCTCGAACAATACGCGGCTGCCGTATTCCTCCTCGCCCTCGATGAGGAAGCGGAAGTTCACGGGTGGTCGGCCGCTGCGCTCCTCGATCGCCTTGAGCAGGCAGAACACCTGGCCCTTGTCATCCGCCGCGCCACGCGCGAACAGCTTGCCGTCGCGCACGGTCGGCTCGAACGGCGGCGTGGTCCACTCGTCGAGCGGCTCGGGCGGCTGCACGTCGTAGTGACCATAGATGAGCAGCGTGGGCGCGCCGGGCACCTCGGGCCCGACACCCCACACCACCGGGTGCGTGTCGCTCGCGACAAACTGAACCTCGCGGCAGCCGAGCCGACGCAGCTCGCCGCCGACCCATTCCGCGGCGGCCCGGCAGTCGGCATTGTGCGATGGGTTGGTCGAGACCGATGGGATCCGCAGAAAGTCGCTGAGCTCGCGCAGCAGACGGTCGGTGTCCATGGCGCGGAAAGCTAACACCGTTGAGAAACAACGTCGAAGAACGACGTCCACGTCTCTAGCCTTCAGTAGGATCGCGCGTATATTCGCTCGCCATGCGGACGACGGCGTCATACGAGTTGTTCCCGGACGCGCCGAGCGAGCGCGCGATGGCTCGCGCTCGCTATCTCGTCCGCGAAGGACGCGTCGCCGACGCCGAGAAGGCCTACCGCGACCTGCTGGCCGAGCATCCAGACTTCAAGACCGGGTGGGCGGAGTGCTTCGAGCTGCTGCGCAGCCAGGGGCGGACCGAGGACGCGCTGCGGCTTGCCGAGGGCGCGCGGGCCCAGTTCGGCGATTCGGCGTTCTCGCTCGCGCTCAAGGGGGCTGCGCTCATCGAGCTCACGCGCTATCGCGACGCGCTCGCCACGCTGGAGCAGGCGGTCGAGCTCGATCCGGACCTCGCGCTCGTGTGGCACGAGCTGGGGTATGCCGCATTCCGGCTGGGCGACCGAAACCGTGCCTTGCTCGCACTCGACCGGGCGTTCGCGCTGGAGCCCCACACCGAGACACTGCGCCTGCGCGGGCGCATTCTCCGAGACGCCGGACGCTACCAGGCCGCGGAAGTGGCGTACGAGGGGGCCGCCCAGGCGGCCGAGCACGCGGAGCAGCGCGCCGCGGCGGAGCGAGAGGTCGCCGCCACGCGGCGCTACGCCTTCTACGCCCCGCGCCGGCCGGACGGACTGACCCCCGCCGAGCGCTGGTTCGCGGAGACCGGCACCGTGGTGCTCGCCTCCGACGACGCCACGGCCACCCCCGACGATGCGAGTCTCGCCGCCGCCTTCGTCGATCTGGCGCGGGATTCTGGATGGCGGTTCGGGCAGATCGTCGCGCTCGGGCCCGCCCTAGCGGTGTGGCGCACCATGGCAGACGAGCTGGGAGCACCGCTCGTTACGCGCAGCGGATTCGATCCGGCCGCCTGCCCGTTGGTGGTGGCCCAGCGCCCGCAGCCGGCGGACAGTGGATGGTCCACGCTGACCGCCGCCGTCGCGGAACACGCGACCGGCTTGGTGTTCGTGCTCGAGCACCTCCCCGAGCCGGCCGCCACGGGAGCCGACGTGATCGGTGTGCTCGCCGACGCCGCCGGACGGCGGTCACGGCAGGCGAACGTCGCCCACGCGCTGTCCGAAGCGCAGCATCCGGCCGGCCGCCTGGCAAATCGCCGCCTACGGCGCCAGTAGGGGCGCAGCATGCTGTGCCCCTACACCAAGGAGCTGCGTTGAACCCGCGCGCGATGACCGGAAAGTCGATCGCCGAAAGCCAGTTCGAGCGCGCCGCCAACCTGATCAACCTCGATGTCTACATGCGGCGCATCCTCATGCGACCGTTCCGCGAGGTCCAGGTCGAAGTCCCGGTCCGCATGGACGACGGGCGGATCGAGGTGTTCACGGGCTACCGCATCCAGCACAACGGCGCGCGAGGCCCCTGCAAGGGCGGCATCCGCTACCACCCGGAGGCGGACCACGACGAGGTGCTGGGCCTCGCGACCATCATGACCTGGAAAACCGCGCTCATGGATATCCCGTTCGGCGGCGCGAAGGGCGGCGTCGCGGTGGATCCCAAGCAGCTCTCGAAGCTCGAGCTGGAGCGCCTCACCCGCCGCTTTACGCAGCGCATTTCCATCGTGCTCGGGCCCTACCGCGACGTTCCGGCGCCCGACGTCGCGACCAACGCGCAGGTCATGGCGTGGATCCTCGACGAATACTCGAGCCGTCACGGTTACACGCCCGCAGCCGTGACCGGGAAGCCCGTCTCGCTCGGCGGCTCGCTCGGGCGCGAGGAGGCCACTGGTCGCGGCGTCATGTACGTGATGATGGAATACGCGCGCGACTTCGGCATCCCGCTGAAAGGAAGCCGCGTGGTCATCCAGGGGTTCGGCAACGTCGGAGGGCACCTCGCGCGGCTGCTGCAGGCGGAGGCCGGCGCGAAGGTCATCGCCGTCTCCGACGTTTCCGGCGGGGTCGTGAACGAAAACGGCCTCGACATCCCGGGACTCTTGGCCCACGCGGCGGGCCGAAAACCAGTGTCGGAGTGGAAGGCCGGCAAGCCGATCAGTAACGAGCAGCTGTGGACCGTTCCCTGTGACTGGCTCGTCCCCGCGGCGCTCGGTAGCGTCATCACGAGGGAGGCCAACGCTCGCACGATCGACTGCAAAGTCGTGGTGGAAGGCGCGAACGAGCCCACGACGCCGACCGCCGATCTCATCCTCGAGGAGCGCGGCATCCCCGTGATCCCCGATTTCCTCGCGAACGCCGGCGGCGTGACCGTCAGCTACTACGAATGGGCGCAGAATCTCCAGCAGTACCGCTGGACGCACGAGCAGGTGAATCGCGAGCTGCAGGCGACCATCACGAAAGCGTACGTCGGTGTGCGGGATCTGGCGAAGCAGAAGGGCGTGACGTTCCGCACGGCGGCGTATGCGATCGCACTGCAGCGAGTGGCGGAGGCGGAGCGGCTACGGGGGAATTAGGGCGGTCATCCCCCGCCCCTCGAATACAGCGCCTCATACGGATCCTGCCCCGGCTGCGTAAACACGCGGATCTGAATCGCGCGGATCGTTTCCTTCAGGTCGGCGTTCGAGTGGAGGTACACCTCCTCGAACAGGTTCAAATTCATGCGATACAGCCGCTGGGCGATCACCACCGCGTTGTTGAGCGGCGCCCGGGCGAACCAGCGCCAGTCGTACGTCTCGAGGGACTGCCCCACCGGCCCGGTCAGCTGGGTCCGGGCCCACGCAAAGGCCGTGGCGCGGGTGCGCTCGAGCGCCGGCCCGGTTGGTCCCTCGGCGTACGCCGAGTCGAGGCGGCGCGCGAGCTCCGCGTAGAACAGGTCGAGCCTGCGCTCATCGCGCCAGCGCGCCACCGCGCGCTTTGCGTCGACCGTGTCGCCCCGCGACCGGAAGAACGCCTGGGCGCCGCGGTAGCCCACGAAGCTCGCGAAACTCTCGTTGAACGGCGTCTGGCTCTTCACGTACAGGGTGTTGTGCGCCAGCTCGTGGATGACTGTGGCCACGAGCTCCATCGTGTCGCGGTCAATGACGGTGGACAGCAGCGGGTCGGAAAAGTACCCCAGCGTCGAAAACGCGCCGGCGGGGCGGAGGTAGGTGTCGAGCCCGTCCCGCTCGAGTTCCGCCGCGGCGCCCCGCGCCGCCGCGAAGTCGAAAAAGCCCTTGTACGGCACCGCACCGACGATGGGGAAGTGCCAGACATACTCGCGCAACCGGTCGCGACGGGACGCAGAGAGCACGAGGAGCAGGGTGTCCCGGCCGACGTTGACGTAAGTCGTGTACGTCTCGCCCACCAGCAAGCCCAGCGAATCCGCCGCGTACGCGCGGGCCGCCAGCACGAGCTGCAGGCGCTGCCGCAACGCCGGGTCGGTTTTCGGATTGGCGACCAGCTTCGTGATCGACCGCCGCTTGAGGAGGATGCGCGCCTCCTCGACCCCGGCGCGCGCGAGGTAGCGCGCGTCCGCGCTGGCGACGAGCGCCACCGCAAGCACGACGGGAACGCCGATCAGCACCCAGGCCAGCAGGCGGCGCCCGACCCGGCCCCAGTTCGGCGGACGGCGCTCGATCACGGCATCCATCGCAGCCCCAAGCGGTGTCTCGCGCCGAGCGCGTCGTCCGCCCGGTACGCGTAGTCGAGGTGCAGGTGTCCGAGCTCCACGCTCGCACCCGCCGTGAACGGCGACGCGCTGGTCACACCCGAGTGCCCGACGTATCCGACCCGGCCGAGCACTCCCATGCCGCGTGCCACCACGCCGCCCTCCATGCCGAGCACGACGAAGGCGCTTCCCCCGGACGGCCACTGGCCCTCGAGGGTCGTGAGGAGCCGCAGCGTGCCCTCCGGATCGACGTAATTGAGCGTGAACCCCGCGCGTTTGCGGCGTGGGAGGTGCAATCCTCCCGCCGACGGACCGAAGTCGCCCCCGATGTTCTGGACGCTCACACCCAACGCCGCCAGATCGAAGATGGCGATGGTCAGGCCCGCATCACCGGCCCAGGCATCCACTCGGGAGCCCCCGACGGTCTCGCGCGCGTACTTGGCAGTCACGCCGAGCGCCACCATTCCCGAGCGGAGTACGAGCGAGGAGACGCCGAGCAGGTCGGCCGAGGTGTAGCTCTTTCCCAGTGCCGCAGCGCCCGCGCCCCAGTCGAACCGCCCGAGCCGTACCGCGAGCGCTGCAGTGGAGAACGAGGTGCCCGACGGGTGGGACTCGTAGGAGGCCTCGACGGCCAGGTGGTGCACGGTGGCGAGCGCCGCGGGGTTCGCGAAGATGGCGCCGGCGTCGCCGACGATGGCCGCTCCGGCGCCGCCCATGCCCGCCGCACGGGCAGAGCCGGGAAGCGCGGCCAGTAGGCTACCCGCCTGAGCCGAGAGCGATGACACCACGCCTGCGTTGCAGAGCAGCGTCACGAGAAGGGACGCTTGTTCGCGACGCCGTCCCGTCATTGAATACGAATCACATTCAGTCTCGGCACGAGCGTTGTACGCAACGCGGCGCCCGCACTATTCGAAAACAACAGCGTAAACTGCGGCGCACCGGCCGCGTGCTGCAGCCGGTAATAACTTCCCGATCCGGCGTGCAGCATACCCGAGACGTGCGTCGCGGTGACGTCGAGCACGGGCGGGACGAGCGGGAATTGGGCCGGAATCTTGCTGCTGCAACTGTTGTTCAGGATCGGGAACGCTGTCCGGAACTGCCAGGTCAGATACTGTAGCTCCGAAGGCGCCGAGAATCCGGGCAGGTCGGAGACGTAGTTGGCAAGCGCCCACCGCTCGACGATGGTCGCGAACGAGGTGCCGCCCGCGGCGTGACTCACGTTCGCCGCGCCGGTGAGATTCGTCATGTCCAGGCGCCGGGTGACGGAGTCGGTCGAACCGAGCGTCGCCCCGACTTGGTCCACGAGATAGCGCACGAACAGCCAGTACGCCCCGCGGTTCGCGAGGCCGCCGATACCGACGGTGTCGACCAGGAAGTAGTTCTGCGGCGCCGTGAAGTACTGGCCGGCGTTGTATACGTCACCGAACGCGTAATTGCAGAATGTGACCGAGTCCGGCAGATAGGTACGCCCACCGTTCTCCTCGGCGTAGTGCGACAACCCCTCGTTCAGCCACAGGTCCTCCGGGAGGTTGCCCCGCACCAGGAAGTGCTGATTGAAGCTGATCATGTGCTGGAACTCGTGTACGAACGTCACCGGCACGATCCGCGCCACCCCCGCGACGGAGTGCGTGCAACTGAGCGTGCCGGAGGGATCGGGGACGATCGAATAGAAAATCTCGCTGTTGTTCCCCGTCGCGAACGGGGGCGTCGTGATCAGATCCGCACCGAAGAAATAGCCCGCGACAAACCCCGTCGACAAGCACGAGGCACTCGTGACGAGCGAGTTGACCTTGGTCGTCATCAACACGATCACCATGCCGTTGTTGTCGATGTCCGACTCGCGACCGAACGCCGCGGTGTCCGTCTCGTACAGCCGCCTGTCGAAGACCGCGCGCAGGTTATCCAGGTCCGACTGCGTCAGGCCAGGCTGAGGCGCCGCGTTGTCGACATAGATCGCGATATGGGTGCCCACCTTGAGCGCGGTGGCCGTCACGCTCGAGAGCGTGCTCGGCTTGCGGGGATCGCAGCTCAGCGTGTTGCACACCTTGAACGTGCGGACGTTGCCCGAGTCTACCGGCGTGGCGGCCACGGAGATGCGGGACGGCGCCCGCTGCGGCCCGGGCACCTGCGCGGCAAACTCCCGCTCGGCCAGACGCAACCGGACGTCGAACTGCAGCGTGACGGCGGGGCCGGCGGCGAGCGCGGCACCCGGAGCGGTCGGGGCGGCGGGCGGGTTGCCCCCCAGCTTGAACCCCTGGGAATCGTCCGGGATGGTCGATGCCGACTGCGGCACCACGAGATACTCGATCGTGGAGCCCCCCGGGTTGGCCGGGAAGACGGCGCACCCCGCCGTCTGTGTGGGGTCGACGGCCGTATAAGCGCCGATCCCCAGGGAGACCTGCGCCCCGCTCGTCGCCGTGCACGGCGCGAGAGGCGGCTGGGTCGGCGTACTCGAGCTACAGGCCGCCGCGAGCAGCGACGGCAGTCCCACCCTCCACAGGCGCTTCGGCATCGCGGTATTCCTCCGTGACTTCTCCGGCGCGCACCAGCGCCGTGCGGAAGCAGATGGGTCCAGCTACCTCGTGAACACCAATCATCGCCACGATCAGGGTCTCAAGGGAGACCCCCCATTCCGGGAACGCCCGCCGGGCGAGCTGCGCCAGCCCCAGCGCCATCCCCGCCTGCGATATGAGCGCCAGCCACCCGTGCCGCGCCAGGACGGGCGTCACACTCGAATGCCGCCCGGCCCACAGGAGGCCGTAGCGCAGGCCCACGAGCCGGAGGCCGACGAGCAGTAGGATCCACGGCCACAGATCCGCCAGTACCCCGACCCGGAGCCCTGCCCCGGTCAGCGCGAAGAACGCCACATACACCGGCAGCGAGCCGCGTTTCAGCTCGCGACGCAACCGCTCGCCTTCCAGCGGCGCGAAGTTCTCCAGGTAGAACCCGGCAGCGAGCGCGATGATCAGCGTCTCGAGATGCGTGAGCCGCGCCACCTCCGCGGCGACGAATGCCATCGCCACGAGGAAAACGCCCGACTCCCGCCGCACCAGACCCAGGTACTGGCCGAGCGCATAGCCCAGGAGCGTGCCCGCGGCGGCCGAGCCGAGCAGCAGCAGGATGGCCGTCCCTGCGACCGCGACGTTCAGGGCGCCAGCGCTCGTGAGCGCCTTGCCAAGGGCGAGCACCAGCGCGAACAGGAGGGCGACGGCGACGTCCTTGACGACGGTAATGCCGAGCAGTGCGCGCGCGACGGGTCCGTGGGCATCGAGCTCGCTCATCATCGCCATCGTGACGGCGGGGGATGACGCCGCGGCGAGCGTGCCGAGTAGGAGCGCGACGACCACCGCGTCGCCCAGCGGCTGATGCCGTGTGAGCGGGAACCACGGGCTGACTGAGAGTACCACGAGGCTGACGGCGAGGAGGGGGAACACGATGGCACCGCTCGCGAGGCGCGCGAGCGACACCCGCCCCCGGCGCAGCGTGTCGACCGTCAGCTCCGACCCTGCCGCGAGCCCGATGAGCGCGACCGCCGCTTCTTCAATAAACCGGAGCGCTTCCACGTCCTCGCGCTGCACGAGGCCGAGCCACGCGGGGCCGACGGCGAAACCAACGAGCAGGTAGCCCGTGAGACGCGGCAGCCGCACGCGCCGCGCGATCTCCCCGCCAAGGTACGCGGCGAGCAGCAGGAAGCCGAGCGCCAGGGTCGCGCGCGCTTCGGGCGGAGCACCCGCGGTCATGCGATGAAACAGGGCCATCATCAGGCTCAGCGCGAACAGACTTGCCACCCAGCGCATGGGCCGCAAAGTATCAGTCGCCATGCGCTTTTGACAATGCGCTGGAGCGCCGATATCTTCCGCTAGCCGTATGGCGTTCGTTCACCTCCACACCCATAGCGAGTACTCCCTCCTCGACGGCGCCAACCGGATCCCCGAACTGCTCGACCGGGTCCAGGCGCTGGGCATGGACTCGCTCGCGATCACCGACCACGGCAACCTGCACGGGGCGTGGCAGTTCTACTCCGAGGCTCGGGCGCGCAAGATCCGGCCCATCCTCGGCTTCGAGGCGTACCTCGCCTTCGGCGACCGCCACAAGCGTGAGCGCCCCCCGCCCGAGGCACCAGGCCCGTATTCCCATCTCGTGCTCCTCGCGCGGAGCCGCACCGGGTACGAGCATCTGGTCAAGCTCTCGTCCATCGGATTCCTCGAGGGCTTTTACCGCCGGCCGCGGATCGACCGGGAGGTGCTGGAGCGGTACTCGGGTGGCCTGATCGGGCTCGCTGCCTGCCTCTCGGGCGAGATCGCGCTCTACCTCCGGCAGGGGAACTACGAGGCCGCGAAGGCGAGCGCCCAGTACTTCGCCCGCGTGTTCGGCCCGGACGGCTTCTGGCTCGAGGTGCAGGACCACGGCCTCGCGGACGAGAAGATCGTCGTCGCCGGCATGCTGCAGCTGGCGCGGGAGCTCGGCCTCCCGGTCGTCACCACCAACGACGCGCACTATCTAAGGAAAGAGGACGCCGAAGCCCACGACGTGCTGCTCGCCATCGGGACGGGCAAGGACTTGGACGATCCCAACCGCTTCCGCTTCTTCGGCCAGGAGAGCTACGTCAAGTCCGAGCGGGAGATGCGCGCGCTGTTCCCGGAGCACCCGGAGGTCGTGGCGGAAACCCAGCGCGTGGCGAACCTGTGCGAATTCGACTTCGAGAAGCGCTACTTCCTTCCGCAGTACCCGCGCCCCGCCGAGTTTGCGTCGGACAACGACCTGTTGGTGCATCTGGCGCGGGCGGGCGCGGCGGCGCGCTACAGGGACCCCCTCTCCCAGGTAGTCCGCGAGCGGCTCGACTACGAGCTGCAGGTGATCTCGCACACCGGCTACGCCGGGTACTTCCTGATCGTCTACGACATCGTCAAGGCGGCGAAGGATCGCGGCATTCCGGTGGGGCCGGGGCGCGGCTCGGCGGCGGGCTCGCTCGTCGCGTACGCGCTCGGCATCACCGATATCGATCCCCTCAAGTTCGACCTGCTGTTCGAGCGGTTCCTGAATCCCGAGCGCATCTCCATGCCGGACATCGACCTCGATTTCTGCTTCGAGCGGCGCGGCGAGGTCATCCAGTACATCCGAGAGCGGTATGGCCGGGAATCGGTGGGGCAGATCATCACGTTCGGGACACTGAAGGCACGCGCCGCGTTCCGCGACGTCGCCCGCACGCTGCGGGTCGAGCCGGGAGAGGTGGACCGCTTCACCAAGATGATTCCCGCCGGGCCGGGCATCTCCGTGACGCTGGCGGAAGCGTCCGAGAAGTCTCCCGAGCTACGCCAGCTCGCCCGCCAGGACGAGCGCGTCCGCAAGATCCTCGAGCTCGGGACCCGGATCGAGGGCCTGGCGCGGCACGCCTCGGTGCACGCCGCGGGCGTGGTGATCGCCCCCGGGCCGCTCACCGACTACGTCCCCGTCTGCCTCGCGCCGCAGGAGGCGGAGGCGATCATCACCCAGTACGACATGGTGGCGCTCGAGCAGGTCGGGATGCTGAAGATCGACGTCCTCGGTCTGCGCACGTTGACCGTGATCCATGACGCCGTGGGGATGGTCGCGGAGCGCCACGGGGTCACGCTCGACATGAACGTGCTGGACCTCGAGGATCCGCAGGTCTACCAGCTGCTCGGGTCGGGCCGCACGGCCGGCGTGTTCCAGTTCGAGTCGCCGCTCGCCACCGACTGCCTGCGCAGCATGCGGTGCGATCGGTTCGACGATCTGGTGGCGACCAACGCGCTGCTCCGTCCCGGCCCGCTCGATACCGGGATGCACCTCGTGTTCATCAACCGGAAGCTCGGCCGGGAGCCCGTGCGCTACCCGCACCCCGCGCTGGCCCAGATCCTCCAGCCCACGTACGGCGTGATCACCTATCAGGAGCAGGTGATGCGCATCGCCAACGTGCTCGCCGGCTTCTCGCTCGCCGAAGCCGACGTGCTGCGCAAAGCGGTCGGGAAGAAGGACAAGGAGCTGATCCAGCACGAGCTGGGCCGCTTCGTCGAGCGGGCCATCGCGCTGGGGCACGATCGGCGCGTCATCGAGGACATCGCCGCTCAGATCGAGACCTTCGGCCGGTACGGATTCAACAAGTCGCACGCCGTCGCGTACTCGGTGCTGTCCTATCAGACCGCGTGGCTCAAGGCGCACTACGCGCCCGAGTTCCTGTCGGCCCTGCTGTCCTCCGAGATCGGCAACACCGACAACGTCGTGCGCTACATCAACGAGGCGCGCGAGCTCGGCCTCGAGGTGCTGCCGCCGGACGTCAACGAGTCCGGATTCAAGTTCACGGTCGTCGGCGACCGCCGGCTGCGCTTCGGCCTCGGCGCGATCAAGAACGTCGGCGCGGGTGCGATCGAGTCGATTCTCGCCGGCCGGAGCGCGGGGGGGCCGTACCGCTCCCTCATCGACCTGTGCGACCGGATCGACCTGCGCCTCTGCAACAAGCGCGTCCTCGAAGCGCTGATCGACGCCGGCGCCTGCGACTCGCTCGGCGGGCACCGTGCCCAGCTCGTGGCGGCGCTCGACGCCGCGTTCGGGGAGGCGCAGACCCGGCAGGGAGAGCGCGAATCCGGCCAGGTGGCGTTGTTCGGCGAGCATGCCCCGCTGCCTGCTCCCCGCTCCCTGCTCCCCGAACTAGCGCCGTGGTCGGAACATGACCGATTGGCGCGGGAAAAGGCGGTGCTCGGGTTTTTCATCTCCGGCCACCCCCTCGCGCGTTACCGCGTGGAGGTGGAGCTTTTCGGGACCCGGACCACCGCGACCCTCGGCCAGTGGAGCGACCAACGGGTCCGGATCGGGGCAGTCGTGACGGTGTTGAAACGGCAGATCTCGAAGAAGACCGGCGCCGAATACGCGCGTCTCACGCTCGAGGACTTTCACGGCACCGCGGAGGCGCTGGTGTTCCCAGAGGCCTGGGCCAAGCTGAACGAGGTGATCCGTGCCGACCGCGCGCTGCTGTTGGTGGGCAGCTACAGCGCGCGCGACCGGGACGAGGAGCAGGCACCATTCATCGTCGAGACCGCTCAGGCGCTCGACGAGCTGAAGGCGAGCGGCGCGATCGGGATCGCGCTCCGCTGGTCGCCCGGCGCCCCGCCGCCGCCCGACGCGCCCCGCGCCGTGGCCGCCCTGTGCGCGGCCCACCCCGGGCCCGCGCCGGTGCTGGTCGAGTGGGCCAACGAACAGGAGAACGGGGATGGCGCGGTCCCCGGGCTGGCGCCCGGGCTCAGTGCCACCCGGCTTCGCAGCCGTTCCCTGCGGGTCGAGGTGGAGGACGATCTGCTGGTGGCGCTGCGCGCCCTGCTCGGGCCCGACCACGTGCACCTGGTGCGGACGACCTGACGATGGCGACCCATACCCTGGACTTTGAGCGTCCGCTGCTCGAGCTGGAGCGCCAGATCGAGGAGCTGAAGCGCGTGGCGAGCGAGACCGCGGTGGACGTGACCAAGGAGCTCGCCCCGCTCGAGAAGCGGCTGGCCGAGCTGCGCGGCGAGATCTATAAGAACCTGACGCCGATGCAGCGGGTGCAGGTGGCCCGCCACCCGAAGCGACCGTATACGCTCGACTACCTCAGCACGGTGTTCACCGACTTTGTCGAGCTGCATGGGGACCGGCTGTTCCGCGACGATCCCGCCATCGTGGGTGGCTGGGCGCGCCTCGACGGGATGAGCGTCATGGTGATCGGGCATCAGAAGGGCCGGGACACGAAGGAGAACTTGCACCGGAACTTCGGCATGGCTCACCCCGAAGGCTACCGCAAAGCGCTCCGCCTCATGCATCTGGCCGAGCAGTTCCGCGCCCCCGTGATCACGCTGGTGGACACACCGGGCGCCTACCCCGGACTCGGCGCCGAAGAGCGCGGTCAGGCCGAGGCCATCGCGCGCAATCTGGTGGAAATGGCGACGCTCCGCACGCCGATCCTCACCGCGGTGATCGGGGAGGGAGGCTCGGGCGGCGCCCTCGCCGTCGGTCTCGCCGACCGCGTGCTGATGCTGGAGAACTCGGTGTACTCGGTCATCTCCCCCGAAGGCTGCGCCGCCATCCTCTGGAAGGACGCGAGCCAGCGGGAGCGGGCCGCCGAGGCGCTCAAGATCACCGCCGAGGACCTGCTGGAGCTCGGGGTGATCGACGAGATCATCGCCGAGCCGCCGGGCGGGGCGCACGCCGACCCCGAGGCCGCCGCCGCGGCGCTGGGCGAAACGCTGCGACGCCATGTGCGGCACCTGCACAAGGTCAGGATCGAGAAGCTCCTTAAACGCCGCGAGGAGAAGTACCTTTCGATGGGTGCGTTGAGCGAGAAGTGAGTTGACCGACGTCATCGAGGTCCGGTTCAAAGGGAACCGGAAAGAATTTTTCTCCTGGCCGTCCGCCGAGCCGCTCGCCCTGCACGATTCCGTGATCGTGGAGGTGGATCGGGGGCAGGACCTCGGTCGGGTGTCCGCGGTGGGTCCGGTCGCCGCGAAGAAATGCGCGGGTAGCTGCAGCGGCTGCAGCCTCGCAGGTCCTCACCCCCTGTCCCCCTCTCCGGAAACCGGAGAGGGGGAGCGAGAGATCGAGTCCCTGCGCCGCATTCTGCGCCGCGCCACCGCCGACGACGCCGCCGTGGCCGAGCAGTTGCACGGCGAGGAGGAGGACATCCGGCGCCGGGTGATAGAGCGGGTCACGAGTCACACCCTCCCCATGAAAGTCTCGGACGCCGAGTGGCAGTGGGATCGAAAAAAGCTCACCGTGTACTTCACGGCCGAGCAGCGGGTGGACTTCCGCGCCCTGGTGCGGGATCTCGCGAGCCTGTTTCACACGCGCATCGAGCTGCGACAGATCGGCGCGCGCGACGAGGCCAAGCGGCTCGACGGGGTGGGCCGCTGCGGCCGCCAATACTGCTGCTCCAGCTGGCTGCCGGAGCTGCGGCCGGTCAGCCTGGCGCTCGCCAAGGACCAACACCTCTCCCTCAATCCGTCGCAGATCTCGGGAGGATGCGGCCGATTGCTGTGCTGCCTCCGATACGAGCACGATTTCTACGTGCAGACGCGCAAGCGGTTCCCCAAAGAGGGACGGGTGCTGCGCACGGCGCTGGGGGCCGAGCGTGTGCTGGCCGTGGATATCTTCCGGGAGACCGTCACCCTCCGCACCGATGGGGGTGACACGCGCGTCGTATCGCTCGAGAAGCTGAAAGGCGAAGTCTCCGGAGCGGATGCCTAAGTTCTACCTGACCACCGCGATCGACTACTCGAACGGCGAGCCGCATCTGGGCCACGCGCTCGAGAAGATCGGCGCCGACTGCATCGCGCGCTATCGCCGGCTGCGCGGGGACGCCGTCCACTTCCTCATGGGGATGGACGAGCACAGCCAGTCGGTGATCCAGGCAGCGGGCCGCGCCGGCGTGACGCCGCAGGCGTGGGTGGAACGCATGGCAGCCACCTTCGCCGACTACTGGCGCCGCCTCCATTGCTCGAACGACGACTGGATCCGCACCACGGAACCGCGGCACGCCCGCGCGGTGGCGGCCCTGCTCGAGCGCATCCAACAGCACCACCCGGCGGATCTGTTCGAGGCGGAGTACGAAGGGTTGTACTGCACGGGATGCGAGGAGTTCAAGACGGGGGCGCAGATCGTCGATGGGCACTGCGTCGAGCATCCCACGCTCGAGCTGATCCCGACCAAGGAGCGGAATCACTTCTTCCGCCTGAGCGCGTACCGCGACGCGGTGCTCGACCGCATCCGCTCGGGCTCGTTCAGCGTGGAGCCAGAGATCCGCCGCAACGAAGTGCTGCGTCTGCTCGAGGCCGGCCTCCAGGACATTTCGATCTCGCGGCAGCGCCAGCCGTGGGGCATTCCGTTTCCCGGCGATCCACAGCAGACGGTGTACGTCTGGTTCGACGCGCTGATCAACTACCTCTCGGCGACCGGCTTTCCGGGGCCCGGTTACGAGCGGCTGTGGCCCGCCGATCTGCACGTCGTGGGCAAGGGGATCACGCGCTTCCATTGCGTCATCTGGCCCGCGATGCTGCTCGCCGCCGAGCTCCCGCCCCCGCGCGCGGTGTGGGCACACGGCTACGTGCAATGGTCTGGCGCCAAGATGAGCAAGACCGCCGGCACGGCCGTCACGCTCGGCGAAGCGATTGAACGACACGGCGCCGATGCGCTGCGCTACTTCCTGCTCCGCGAGGTCGGCTTCGACAACGACGGCGACTTCACGTGGGAGCGCTTCGACGCGCGCTACACCTCGGAGCTGGCCGACACCATCGGCAACCTCGTCTCGCGCGCGCTCACGATGATCGTGAACTACCGCGCGGGCACGGTACCAAGCGACCCCAAGAACTACGACACGCCGCTCGAACGTGCGGCCCGGGGCGCGCTCGCGGCGTACGCGCGCGCCATGGACGCGAACCGCCTGCAGGAGGGCGCCGCGCAGTGCGTGACGCTCGCGAGCGCCGCGAACCGCTACGTCGAGGAGACGGCGCCCTACAAGCTCGCGAAGCAGCCGGAGAAGGCGGCCGAGCTCGACTCGGTGCTCGCGAACCTGGCCCGTACGGTCGCCCGGATCGCCGTGCTCGCGCGGCCGTTCCTCCCCGCTACGGCGGAAACCGTCTGGGCAACGGTGGGATCGCCTCCCCCCGGTCCCCTGGAGCGCGTCCGGCTGGGGGACCTGGCGGCGCTGGATCTCGCGGGGCGGCAGGTCCAGAAGCCTCCTATCCTGTTCCCCAAGCCCCGGCTCGCCCCCGCATAAGTCCCCGAACGAGTGTGATTTGCGTCACCATCGGTTATGTTGACGCCTTTCGAATCCAGCCGTACTTTAGACCTCCACACTTGGGAACCGGACCCCACGCCCTGTCCGGGTTCTCCCTTTGGCAGGTCCTGATGGACCGGCGCTTTGTCTGTGCCGGGGCTAACGGTTTTGATGCGAGGTCGCGGCGAGCGGATGCGCAAGAAGGCGGAACGGCGTTGGACGGTCATGGTGGTGCCGCACGGCTCGGGGTCGTCCCGCGCCGTGGAGGTGTCACAGACCTTCGTCAAAGCGCTCGTCGGTATCGGCAGCGTCGTCGCGCTGACGTTCCTGGTGCTGGGCGTCGCCGCCATTTCGCGCGGCGTGAACATCACGCATAGCCGCGCGCTCGAGAACGAGAACCGCCTGCTCGCGGACGAGATCCAGCGGATGCGCGAGCGCATGACGGGGTTGCGGGACACGCTACAGCGGTTCGGGCAACGGGAACAGGAGCTACGGTTGCTCGCCGGGCTCACGCCGACCGACACGACCGTGCAGCAGGCGGGCATCGGCGGTCCGGCGGGGACCTGGTCGGAGCGCGACAGCCTCAAGGCGCTCGGCCCTGGCGGCCAGCAGGCGCTCGCGGCCCGAGCCGATGTCGATGCGCTCGCCCGGCGCGCCAACATTCTGGTGCGGTCGCTGAACGAAGCGTACGACTCGCTGTCCAAGAACCGGGCGCGCCTCGCCGCGACGCCGTCGATCATGCCCACCAAGGGTTGGCTCACGAGCGCGTTCATGCGGGAGCGCATCCACCCGATCCTTCACTTGGCGCGCCCGCACGAGGGGATCGACGTGACGGCGCCGATGGGGGCGGAAATCGAAGCGCCCGCGGCGGGCATCGTGACCGAGGTGCGGTGGGAAGAGGGGTACGGCAACATCGTCACGATGGATCACGGCTTCGGGCTCGTGACGCGCTTCGCCCACTGCTCGAAGATTCTCGTCGTGCGGGGCCAGCGCGTGAAGCGTGGGCAGGTGATCGCGAGGGTCGGCTCGACGGGGCTCTCCACGGGACCGCACCTGCACTATGAGGTGTGGGTGAACCACAAGCCGGTGGATCCGATGAAATACGTCATGCCGGATGCCATCGTGGACTGACGGGCCAGCGGTCGATCGTGGTGACGGGGGGCGCAGGGTGCTGCGCCCCCTGCGTGTTTCTGGGCGCCCCCCGTCGTCACTCGCCCGTCGTGTCACGGGTTCCGGTCGGTACACTGCGAGAATTTCGGATTGTTCTCCTCGTCGAACGGAATGGGTAGCATAGTCGCATCGCCGTACAGGCCACCCTTGATGAAGATCCCCGTGGGGTACACGGTGCTGACGCCTCTGCCGTATCCGCCTTGCGTCGTTGGCCGAATCAGCCGACGCATGTCGCCCAGCCGGTGACCGGTACTGAACAACCAGAAGCCGCGCTCATAAAACATCACGCTCACCCGGCCGTCGAACGTCCCCGGGTCCGCCAGGTTGCCGAGGGTCGGCCCACGGGTGAAGCCGGATTGGATCGGTGGGTACAACGCCGTATTGGTGCGCAGCACATTGAGGTCATTGAGCCAGGTCGTCGTGGCCCCGGCCTGGAGGGCGGCCTCTGCCTCGATCAGCCGCGCTTCGATCCCCGTCGCGATCGCCACGGGGCTGTACTGACCCCAGATGCCCTGCCGGTTGGACGTGATCGGGAACCCGCTGTCGAACACCGACCCCCCGCTGACGCGCGGGACCCGGGGATCGTTCGCGCTGACGAACGGAAGGCCGACATTGGCTTCGGTATCGGCAACGGTGTAGCGCTTGATGCTGGTGTTGAGGTTCCAGATCTCGTTCTGGCCGGCGCTCGAGGAGTAGTCCGTCTCATAGCGGAAGGTGGTAGATACCTGCGCCACGGCGGCAGCGGCCGCGGCAAACTGCCCCCGGTTCAACAGGGCTCGACCTTTGACAATCGACGCCAGCTGCCGCACCCGGGCACTGTCTACGCCGGGGAGATTCGCGAGCGCCGAATCGGCGTTGGCGATCGCCAGCCCGAACAGGGAATCATAGGGCACGGGGTCGCCGTACACGATCGCGGTTCCGACCACCGCGCTCAACGGAATCCCGTTGCAATAGTATTCGCCGGCCAGATTGTCCACGAACGCAATGAAGCCGAACATCAATCCGATATTGGAGGTCGGCGTCGGCGCGTAGGTGCGGAGCGCGCTGATGGCGCCCGTCCCCCCCACGCGCACGCGGTTGAGCGAGCGGAAGGGGCCGGCGAGGAACGTGTTGGTGGGATCCCAGCGCCGCTGGTCCATGTCATTGCGCTGCACGAAAGTGTCGCCCGAGCGGTATTCGTCCGCCAGCAGCCCTCCGTAGATGAAGAGGTTGTCGGGCCCATTACCGCCGAGTCCGGCGGTCACTTGGGCCAGCCGCAGGACGACGCCGTTCTTCAGCGAGAGCGCCCCCGAGGCCGAATTGACGGTCGGGATGATGTCCGGATTCGTGACATCGAGAATTCCAGAGCTGCATCCGTAGAGCGGCGCCAGCGCCGCGAGCCCGACGAGGCTCAGGGCGCGCAGGTACCGCGGCAAGTGATGTCGTGCCATGGTGTGATGCCTCCTCATGCGTGGGCCTGAGCCTAGAAGGTGACGTTCAGCCGGAACGTCCAGTAGCTGGGCGGCGGCTGGGTCTGGAAATCGTTCACGGTGCCCGAGGACGCCGTGTTCGTGATGTAATTGCTCTCCGGATCGACGCCCGCATAGTTGCTCGACTTCCACAGGTTGCGACCGGCGAGGGTGACGCTCGCCGTGCTCGCCCGCATCGCGCGCGCCCACTGGACCGGGAGGTCGTACGTGATGGACGCCTCGCGCAGGCGGATGAAATCCGCCTTGTCCATGAACCCCCACTGGGTCGTGGTCCCGGACTCACGCAGCGCGACGACCGCCGCCTGGTCCGACAGCGGTGCCGTGGGATCGACCAACCCCCGACAGTTGTTGCGGGATTGGCAACGGATGCGATCGGTGCCGTCGAGCAGATAGTATCCCGCTTTCAGGTCGAACATTCCAACGATGTGCACCTTCCGGTTGAAGAGGTCGATCCCGTTCGTCAACGTCACCTCCCACCGTGGCTGGCTGTAGCCGACGAACACGGCGGTGTCCCCCACGAACACTTCATTGGGTACCGTGCACGCGCTGGCGGGGACAACCGTGCAGGCCGTGATAATGCCATTGCCGTCCACATCCCGATACGTGTAGGGACGTTGCCAATAGCCGTCGATCGGGTAACCCACGCGCTGCTGGATCGTGGTCCCGACGATCGGCGGTACGCCGCCCATGTCCGCGATGAAATTGGTGTTGTACGATCCGCTCAGCCTGGCATCCCAGGCGAACGAGGGCTTGTCGATGAGTTGCCCCGACACGAGGAACTCGACCCCGCGGTTCACGACCGCCCCCAGGTTCTCGAACTGGGTGACGTTCCCCGACCCCACGGAGGGGGCCACCGTGGCCGCGATCAGGGCATCCTTGGTGCGCTTGTTGTAATAGGTGAAGTCGAGGTGCAACCGGCTCGCGAGCAAGGTCGCCTCCCCGCCGATCTCGATCTCGCGCGCCCGCTCCGGCTTCAGATTCGGGTTGCCGACGGAGCTGTCGACGAGGCTCGCCACGTCCGCGAGATCCACGTTGGCCGCTTTCGGCGCAAAGAACTTCAACGCATCGGTGGTGCCTGGGTGATTCCCCGAGAACCCAACCGCGCCGCGCAACCGCAGGCTATTCAGCCAGGACCACTTCGGGAAGAACGGCTCCTCGGAGACAACCCACGAGACGCTCGCCTTGGGGTAGTAGACCGCCTTGTAGTTCGATCCGAAGGCACTGTTGTCATCGCCGCGCAACGCAGCGGTCACGAACAACCGGTCCTTGAACCCGACTTGTTCCTGAACGAAGGCGCCGAGCGTCTTCGCCTCGGTGCGAGATGAACTGGCCAACGGCGTTGCCCCCGCGCCGACCTGGGTCGCACCCGGCGGCAAGTTGTAGGAAAACGCGCCATTGCGATCGAAGATGTTCTTGAAGTACTGAGCTCCTACGGAGGTCTTGGACTCGACGGTGGGGCTCAGCTGAAACGTCGCGGTTGCGTCGGCATTCAACGTGTAATCGAAGAAAAACGTCCGGTTGTCGGTCTTGTTGCCGGTGATCGCCACGGAGTCGATCGGCGCGCACTGGTCACGGCGGCACAGGTCGGCATCCACCCGGCCAACGTAGTCGAGCCCCGCGATCACACGGCCAGCCAGCCAATTCGTCGGCCGCCAGTTCAGCTGCCCGCTGGTGATGAAGCGGTTGATGTCTTGGTTCACGGTCTCGGAGAAGAACTGGTCCGGCGTATAGAGCCGGTAGCCGAACCGCCCGTTGTTCTTGAAACCGGGCCCACCGAAGCCGTTCGAGAGGAGACCGGTCGTGTTGTTGTCGGTCTGCGGTAGCCGCTGTGTGCTGGTGATGAACGTGGCTGAGATCGCGGCGTCGAGCCGCGGCGACAGGTTGGCGTCCACGTTAGCGCGCAGGCTGGCGTGCTTGCGCGCGTTGGGCCGATACTGCTCGTAGGGGACCTCGCTGATCTGGCGCGCCGTGGTGAGCTTACTGTAGAACACCGACGGCAGTCGGAGTAACCCGACCTCGTCGCTCCACTGGCCGGAGAAGAAATACCGTGCGGCGTCCGCTCCCCCCGACACCTGCACGCCCACTTGCCCGCGGTACCCCGTCCCGAGCGCCGATGCATCCGGGTCCGTGAACAAGTTGTAAGCGCTGACGCTGTCCTGGCGGCACGCCTGGGGGTCGGTGAGGGGGCGGGCTGTCTGGGTGAGGATGCACTGCACCCCGTTGGCTGGCGTCGACGCCGTCGGCAGCGTCCGCCAGCCGCGGTATGCCGTGGGCCAGGTGTTGTAGTCCTTGATGATGCCACCCGCCGTGTACAGCGACCACTGCGCCGGCCCCGGCTTGCCTCGCTTCGTCGAGATCACGATCACGCCGTTGGCGGCATCGGTGCCGTACAACGTCGACGCCGACGGGCCGCGTACCACGTCGATCGACTCGATGTCCTCGGGGCTGATGTCGTTTATTCGAGAGGGCAGCGTGCCGCCAATACCGATGCTGGAAGATCCGACGGCACTCTCGATCCGGATCCCGTCGAGGAGGTACACCGGCTCGTTGCTCAACGAAAGCGACGTCGTGCCGCGGATCCGGACGCGCGATCCGCCACCGGTGAGCGGGCTCGGCAGCACCTGCACGCCCGCCACCTTTGCCACCAGCAGGTCGTTCATGTTGGTGATGGGCCGGGTCGCCACGAGGCTGTCCACGCGAATCGAGGCGATCGAGTTACCGACCTCCTTCTTCGCCTGCTCGCCCGTGGGGTTCACCACCACCGCGTCGAGCGAGTACGGGGAGAGCGTCAGCGCAAGGTCGGCGGACGCCGTCTCGCCCGCAGCGATCGTGAGCGTCCGAGACGCCGCCGCGTACCCCACGGCGCTGACCCGCACGGTAATCGGCCCGCCGGGCACGCGCGAGAGCGTGTAGCGGCCCTCGGCATTGGTCTGAGCGACGAGAGCTGTCCCCACGATCGTGACACGCGCACCCGCGAGTGGCTGTCCGGAGACTCGATCAGTGACGCGGCCCGCGACCGTGCCCTGCTGGGCCCACGCGACGGCGTTGACGCCGCCGACGAGCCCGCCGAGCACCAACGCCGCGCGCAGCGTGGAGCGAATGGAAAAGCGCATATGGATTCCTCCTGATGAGGAAAAACCCTCGCCGCGCGGTGACACGCGGCGAGCCTGGCCTGACGACTCGAATCGGCGAATGCGCGCCCGTGTCCAACGGCAGGCAGGACACGATCGGTGCGAGATGGGACGCGCCCTCCGAATTCCTATGCGCGTTCCACGTAGAGACTATTGTGCAGCTTGTATCACAACGTCGCAAGAGCCTTAAAACAAGCGCTCTTTGACCAAATTCAGTCTCGCGAGACCGGGTTCACACGTTTCTGACAATCACTTGGAGAAATCCACCTTCGGCGCCTGAGCCGCGCCCGGCGTTTCCAGCTCGAAGTAGGGGCGTGGCCCCTTGCCGAGCAGCTTCGCCGTCAGCACCTGCGGGAAGCGGCGGATGTAGGCGTTGTAGCGGTTCACGACTTCGTTATAGTCCTGCCG
>Ga0207684_10000791_pt1 | contig 36644 bp, 41 predicted proteins | sample KBSK5501metaG_FD_184342 | JGI IMG/M metagenome (GOLD analysis project Ga0207684, IMG submission 184342) | Corn, switchgrass and miscanthus rhizosphere microbial communities from Kellogg Biological Station, Michigan, USA - KBS K5-50-1 metaG... | ecosystem: Host-associated > Plants > Roots >... | reverse complement strand
CACGGCGGCCGCCCACACCCCCTGCGGCACGAGGCGCTCGATCCACGCCGCCGTCGTGCGCGTGCGGATCACCGGCTCGAGCAGCCGCGCGACCGCTTCGCGCGCGTCGAAGTTCCAGCCGGGCTTGGCGAGCTCGCGCAGCGCGGGCACGTCGAGGGCGTCGGCGAGCTGGCCCAGCGGCGACATCGACAGGATGAGGTGGCCGTCGCGCGTGGGATAGATGCCGTAGGGCGGCGGATGAAAGGTACTGGCGAGCGGCGTGTTCGTCTTCTCGAGCCGCGCGCCGTTGAGAAAGTATGTGGCGGACTCGATCTGCAGATCGAGGGCCGCGCGCAGCATGCTGACCTCCACGTGCACGCCCTGCCCCGTGCGCTGGCGCTCGAGCAGCGCGCCGAGGACGCCGAGCGCCAGCAGCGTCGCCCCGTGCTGGTCGATCACGGCCGTGCCCACCGCCGTCGGCGGATGATCGGCGCGGCCCGAGATCGACGCCAGGCCGGAGATGCCCTGCATCAACAGATCCTGCCCAGGCCGATCGCGATACGGGCTCGACTCGCCATAGCCAGACGCCGAGACGTAGATCAGCCGCGGGTTGAGCGCCTTTGTCGTCTCCCAGTCGAGGCCGTGACGCGCCATCACGCCAGGCCGAAAATTCTGGACGAGGACGTCGGAGCGCTCGACGAGCCGCCGCGCGACGGCACGGCCCTTCGGATGCTTGAGGTCGAGGGTCAGGCTGCGCTGGTTGCGATGCGCGAGCAGGAAGAACACGCTCACGCCGTTCTTGAAGAGATCCGCGCCCGACCAATTGCGCTCCCACAGCCGACCGCCGGGCGGCTCGACCTTGACGACGTCCGCGCCGAGATCGGCGAGGAACTGCACGCCCGATGGCCCGAGTAAGAATTGCGTGAACGACACCACGCGGACGCCGGCCAGGATCGCCAGCGGCGGCCGGCCGTCCACTAGACGTCCACGCGCTTGAGGATGTGCGTGGCGGCGGCCACGAGGCTGCCGCGGTCGGTCGTCACCGTCACGCGAGAGAAGACCTTGCGCTCGGCCTCGTTTCGCTCCGCCACTTCGTACTCCACGGTCACCGTGTCGCCGAAGAAGAGCGGCGCCGGAAAGCGCACGCGATCGTAGCCATAGGAGACCCAGGTCCCCGTGATGCCCTCCAGGATTTTGGTCGACGCGTTGGACATGAAGCCGATCGCGAGGGCGCCGTGCGCGATACGCCGGCCGTAGCGGGTTTTCCGCATATACGCCTCGTCCGTGTGATTCGCCGAGAAGTCGCCGGTGATCCCGGCGAAGAGATAGACGTCGGACTCCGACACGGTCTTGCTCACGGTGACCTTGCGGCCGATGGGCAGCGCGGCGAGCGGGTCGTTGGTCATGGGCGCGATGGTAAATCGGCGGCATGCCGCTTGCTCGATTTTGTGACATGCCGTTGTCCTGGCCGTTCATGCTCGCCGCCGTCGGCGGCCTGCTCGTGCTCAGCGCTCTCGTGGTGCTGGGCGTGCGTGTGCTCGGGCGCCGCGACCTCACCGAGGAAGCGGCCAGCCGCATCGGCGTCGACCTCGCGGCCGCGCTCGCGCGGGAGCCGCGGCTGCGCGCCGCCGCCATTCTTCCCGTCGTGAGCATTCCGCTGACGACGCGTCCCAGCGTCGAGCTGACGGGACGTGCGCCGTCGCTCGGCGCGCGAAATCTCGCGCTGGAGCTCGCGCGACGCGAGGCGGAGCGCCTGCGTCCTGGCATGCTCGTGCTCGATCGCCTCGAGATCGTGCCCGCCGCCGAGCCGCGCCGGCTCGCCTGACCCGTTTCGCGCACGCGCGGGAAGTGGTAAGGTCCCGGCACTGCAAGGAGGGTCCGCGATGGCCGACACCATCCGAGTCGTCGAGTACTTCTACGTCGAGACGCCGAACACGGCGGGTGTAGGCGCCGCCATGCTGGCGACGCTGCGCGACGCGCGCGTCAATCTGCTAGCCTTCTCGGGCTTCCCGAGCGGCCGGCGCGCGCAGATCGATTTCGTGCCGGAGGACGCGGCCGCGTTCCGCGCCGCGGCGAAGGCCGCCAAGTGGAAGCTCGTCGGTCCCAAGAAGGCGTTTGTCGTCAACGGCGCGGACCGCCCGGGCGCGGTCGCGGACCTGATGACGCGCCTGGCGCAGGCGAAGATCAACGTCACCGCCATCGATGCCGTGTGCGCCGGTGGCGGCGCGTTCGGCGCCATCCTCTGGGTGGCCCCGCGCGACGTGGCGAAGGCGGCCAAGGCGCTGGGGGCCGCGTGAGCCCTGCCGCGCGCCTGGCGCTGCACACGTGGACGCTGGACACGACGTCGCTGCCGGACGTCGTCACGGCGGCGCAGGCGGCGGGATGGGACGCCGTCGAGCTTCGCCGACTCGATTACAACCGCGCACGCGACGCCGGCCGCGCTCCCACGTGGGTCGAGGACACCGTGCGGGCCAGCGGGCTGCCCGTCGCGTGCGTCGGCGTGGAGTTCGGCTGGATGTGGGCCGACGGCGCCGAGCGCGCCCGGCTGCTGACCGTCTTCGACGAGCAGTGCGCGCGCGCCAAGGCGCTCGGGTGTGCGACGGTGATGAGTCCGGTGGACAAGGGAACCGGCGACGTCGCGCGGGCCGCGACGTCGATCCGCGAGGTCGGCGACATCGCCGCGCGCCACGGCGTGCGGCTCGCCGTCGAGTTCAACTCGCAGTGCGAGCAGCTCAACACGCTGGAGCGGCTGCGCGAGGTGCTCGCCAAGGCCGCGCACCCGCGCTGCGGCCTGCTCTTCGACGCCTATCACATGCAGCGCAGCGGCGGCTCGCCGCGTTCTCTGGACGACGTGCGCGGCGAGGAGATCGCCTACGTGCAGTTCAGCGACGTGCCGCGCGGCGACGTCAAGCGGGGCGAGGTCCTGAATCGACTGCCGCCGGGACAGGGGTGCGTGCCGTTCAAGGAATTCTTCGCGGCGGTCCGGGCGACCGGCTACGCCGGGTTCATGAGCTACGAGGCGCCGAACCCGGGAGCGTGGGCGCGGCCGCCGCGCGACGTGGCCGCGGAGGCGCTCGCCGCCACGCGCGCCGTGCTCTGAGCCCCGTCGTGGGGCGCGCGGCCCCAGAAGAGCCACTTGTCGCCGTGCAGGACCGCGAACTCGAGCGTCACCGGACTGAGCGCGTGCACGGTGTCGCGTCGCGGCCGGATTCCGATCCACTCGCGCTGGTAGAGCCCGCGCGGCCCGCCCGACACGATCTGCTCGTGCAACCATCGCTTCACGCGCAGCACCGGTCGTAGCGCGTCGTCCCACGTGCGCGGGCTCAGCGTGAAGGCGATGGTGCCGCCGGGCTTCACCACGCGTCTCATCTCCGCGAGATAGCGCTCGAGCACGGCCAGCGAGGGCAGGTGTTGAAAGACGCAGTAGGCGAGCGCCAGATCGGCGGCGCCACTCCGCACCCCCGCGAGGCTGTCGCCCTCGCCCCGACGGAACGTCGCGTTGGACAGACCCGACCGGCGAGCGACCTCCAGCATGCCTTCCGAGATGTCGAAGGCGTGCACGTGCGCGACGTCGGCGGCGATCGCTCGCGTGAGCCGGCCGACACCGCAGCCGATCTCCACCACGACGTCGTCGTGCCCGGGCACGTAGCCGACCGCCTCGCGCAGATCACGCCAGATGCGGTGGCCCGCTTGCCAGAATTCCCCAAGATTGCGTTGGTCGTACGAACCGTAGCTCGAGACGTACCAGTACGGATTTTCGGCGGCCTTGGCATCCCAGAACACGCGGCTGTTGTCGAGGTTCATGGCCCCAGACCGGTGCAACGGGGGTACCACCCAGGGCCGGGCCCGAATGGTGCGGATTCTTGATATTCGCCACCGAGGGCTGAACGAAACTACTCAGGCTTGGAGGATCGTTGCCTAGCCGAGGAGACTTTCCAACGGCGCCGGGGCTTCGCCGACCGACGCGGCCACCGCCGGATGCACGATGCGGCCGCGCGCGACGTTGACGCCTTTCGCCAGCGCCGCGTTGGCCCGTACGGCACCGGCCACGCCGCGCCCGGCCAGCTCGAGCACGTACGGCAGCGTCGCGTTCGTGAGCGCGAACGTTGACGTGCGTGGCACGAGCGCCGGCATGTTGGCCACGCCGTAATGAACGACGCCGGAGACGACGTAGACGGGATCGAGCAGCGTCGTGGGATGCACGGTCTCCACGCAGCCGCCCTGGTCCACCGCCACATCGACGATGACCGCGCCCTCCTTCATCGTCGCGACCATCGCCGCCGTCACCAGCACCGGTGCCCGCGCGCCCGTGATGAGCACGGCTCCGACGAGCAGGTCCGCGCGTCTGACTACCGCCTGGAGATTGAAGGCGTTCGACATGATCGTCACGACACGGCCGGCGAAGAGATCATCCACCGCGCGCAGGCGGTCGGGGTTGACGTCGAGAATGGACACATCGGCGCCGAGCCCGATCGCGAGCCGCGCCGCATTGACGCCGACGGTGCCGGCACCGATGATCACGACGTTGCCCGGCGGCACCCCGGGGACACCTGACAGCAGAATGCCGCGCCCGCCATGGGCGCGACCCAGATAGAACGCGCCCTCCTGCACGGCGAGACGTCCGGCGACCTCGCTCATCGGCGTCAGCAGGGGCAGGCTGCCGTCGGCGCGCTGGACGGTCTCGTACGCGATGGCGATCGCGTCTGCATCGCGGAGCGCGCGCGTCAGGTCGGGCGCGGGCGCCAGGTGCAGATACGTGAAGAGCGTCTGGCCCGGACGCAGGCGCGGATACTCCTCGGGGATCGGCTCCTTGACCTTCAGGACGAGCTGCGCGTGCCGCCAGACGTCGTCGACGGCGGTCAGCTCGGCGCCGACGCCGCCGTACTCGTCGTCGCGGATGCCGCTGCCAAGTCCAGCGCCTTTCTCCACGAGCACGGTGTGGCCGGTGTCGCGCAGGGCGTGGGCGCCGGCGGGCGTCAGAGCCACGCGCTGCTCGCCCGCCTTGATCTCGCGCGGGACGCCGATGATCATCCGCGCAGCAGCGTCTCGGCCGCCTCCATCAGGGTCTCGCTCAGCGTCGGATGCGTGTGAATCGTGAGCGCCAGATCCTCGGCGAGCAGCGCGGTCTCGACGGCCAGGGCCGCCTCGGCGATCAGCTCGCCGGCGCCGGGGCCGGCGATGCCGGCGCCGAGCAAGCGGCCCGACTCCGGATCGACGACGAGCTTCGTCATTCCGTCGCTGCGGCCGAGCGTCGCCGCGCGGCCCGAGGCCGCCCACTGGAATTTCGCGACGCGCACCACGCGCCCGTCCGCGGCCGCGCGCGTCTCGGTGAGGCCGCACCAGGCGATCTCTGGATCGGTGAACACGACGGCGGGCACGACGGTGTTGTCGAACGCCGCGGGCCGTCCGGCGATGACCTCGGCGACCACCTTGCCCTGGCGCATCGCGCGGTGCGCGAGCATGGGCTCGCCGGTGGCATCGCCGACGGCGAAGATGCGCGGGTCTGCCGTCGCGCAGCGCGCGTCGATCGCGACGAAGCCGCGGGGATCGAGCTTTGCGCGCGTGCTCTCGAGACCCAGCCCGTCGGTCAGCGGCCGGCGCCCGACGGCGATCAGCGCGCGGTCGAACGTCGCCGCCGTCCCGGCGATGGTGGCCTCGACGCCGCCCCGCGTCTCACGCAGCGCTTCGAGCCGCGCGTTGAGCCGCACGGCCGCGAACTGCTTGTCGACCCGGCGGGCCAGCCATTGCACGAGATCGCGGTCGGCCCCGGGCAAGAGCCCATCGGTCATCTCGACGAGCGTCACCGCGCTGCCGAGTGCTGCGTAGACCTGACCGAGCTCGAGGCCGATGTAGCCGCCGCCGACCACGAGCAGCCGCTCGGGAATCTCCATTACCTCGAGCGCGGCGGTGGAATCCATGACGCGCTCGGAGAGCTCGATGCCGGGCAGGCGCGACGGTGCCGAGCCGACGGCCACGATCGCGTGGCGGAACTTCAGCGCCTGTGGCTCGTCGCCCTCGACGCGTACCGTCCGCGCGTCCTCGAAGACGCCGCGCCCACCGACGACCTCGACGCCTTTCGACTTGGCGACGCTCGCGAGCCCGCGCGCGAGCTTTCCGACGACGCGCTCGGCTTTCCACTTGCGCAGCGGGTCGAGCGAGACGCGGGCGGGGCCGAAGTCCACGCCGAACTCCTTCGCGCGCTCGGCCTCACCGAGCACGGCCGCGACGTGGAGCAGCGCCTTGGATGGAATGCAGCCCTCGAAGAGGCAGGCGCCGCCAAGCCGCTTGTTGGCGTCCACCACGACGGTCTCGAGGCCCAGCTCGGCGCAGCGGAACGCCGCCGAGTATCCACCCGGTCCGCCGCCGATCACGACGACGTCGACATCGCGGACCAGGTCGCCCATCACCATCGCATCACCGTGAGGCCATGCATGGGCTCAGAGCTCCAGGCCCAGCAGCCGCTCGGGCGCTTCGAGCCGGCGGACGATCGCGGATGCGAAGCGCGCGCCGTCGGCGCCGTCGGCCACGCGGTGGTCGAAGGTCAGCGACAGCGGCAGCAGCAGGCGCGGCTCGATGCGCCCGTCGCGTACCACCGGCTCCGGCCGCGCGCGCGAGACGCCGAGAATGGCGACCTCCGGATAATTGATGATCGGGATCGCGCCGGTCCCGCCGAGCGCGCCGATGTTCGTCACCGTGAAGCTGCCGCCGCGCAGGTCGTCGAGCGTGGCCTTGCCGTCGCGCACGCGCTGGGCCAGGGCGCCGAGCTCGCGCGCGACGTCGAGCAGGGGCTTGACGTCGACGTCGCGCAGGACCGGCACGATCAGTCCGCGCTCGGTGGCGACCGCGACGCCGACGTGCACGTAGCGCTTGAGGATGAGCTGCCCGGCCGCGGCGTCGAGCGTGGCGTTGAACGTCGGATGCTCGCGAAGGGCGAGCGCGGCGGCCTTCAGGAGAAACGCCGTCAGCGTGAGCGTCACGCCGCGCGCCTTCACCGGCTCGAGGTTGCGCTGGATGATCGCGTCGAGGTCGGTGATGTCGGCGCGATCGAAGTGCGTGACGTGCGGAATCACCGTGGCCGAGAGCGTCATGCGCTCGGCGATCGTGCGGCGCAGGTGCGAGAGCGGCTGGCGCTCGATCGCGCCCCACTGCTCGAAGTTCGGCAGCGGCGGCTCGCTCACGTGGGTGGCGAGCGGCTTGGCCGGCGCCGTCGGCGCCGCGGGCTGACTGGGCTCGGCGCGCGCGACCGGCGCCGGCGTCGTGGCGACACCGCCCGACGCGGCACGCACGTCGTCGTCGGTGACGCGGCCGCCCGGCCCCGTACCGCGAACCGTGTGTAGGTCCACCCCCAATTCGCGAGCAAGTCGCCGGGTCGACGGCGTCGCCGGCACCGGTCCCGTTCGCGCGGGGGTCTCGGCGGTGGGCAGCGCCCGCGCCTCGGCGCGCTGTCCGACGGGCGCCGTCTGCCGCGCGGGCTCGGCGGGCGCTGTCTGGCGCGCCCGGCCGTCCCGGACCGCCGTGCGCGGCTCGGGCGCCCGCGTGCGCGTGGGATCGAGGGGGTCGGCCGCCTGCTTGCCCGTCGGCGTGGCGCCGGCCGCCGCGTCACCGAACGTCACGAGGACCTGGCCGACCTTCACGGTCTGATGCGGCTCGACGTGGATCTTCTCGACGCGGCCGCTCATGGGGGAGGGAATCTCGACGGTCGCCTTGTCGGTCTCGACCTCGAGCAGCGGGGCGTCCTCGGCGATGACGTCGCCTTCGCGGACGAGCACCTGGACGATCTCGGCCTCGGTCAATCCCTCGCCGAGGTCCGGCAGCACGAACGGGCGTGACATCGGCTAGAAGGCGAGCGTCTCGCGCGCGGCGGCGACGACGCGCGCGACGTCCGGCACGTTGGCCTTCTCGCGCGCGAAGCCGGGGAAGGGCACGTCGTGCGCAGTCACGCGTGCGATCGGCGCTTCGAGCGAGAGGAACGCACCGTCCATGATCGAGGTCGCGATCTCGGCGCCGGGGCCGAACGAGCGCGGCGCCTCGTGCACGATGACCGCGCGGCCCGTCTTGCTGACCGAGCGCACGATCGTCTCGCGGTCGAGCGGCGCGACCGTCAGCAGATCGACGACGTCGCAGCCGACGCCGTCTTCCTGCTCCAGCGTCTCCGCCGCCTCCCGCGCCACGCGCAGCATCGCGCCCCACGCCACCAGCGTGAGGTCGTCACCCTCGCTCACGACCTGCGCGCGCCCGATCGGAAACGTCTCCGGCTCGTCCGGCACGTCTTCCTTGGCGGCGTGGTACAGCGCCTTGTGCTCGAAGAAGACGACCGGGTCGGGGTCGCGGATGGCCGCGGCGAGCAGGGCGCGTGCATTGCGCGGGCCCGAGGGGATCACCATCTTGAGCCCGGGGATGTGCGCGTAGAACTGCTCCTCCGACTCGCTGTGGTGCTCGAGCGCGCGCACGCCGCCGCCGTAGGGCATGCGCATCACCATCGCGACGTGAAAGCGGCCCTGGGAGCGGTTGCGGTAGCGCGCGGCGTGGTTTTCGATCTGATGGAAGCACTGGAAGGCAAAGCCCGAGAACTGGATCTCGCACACGGGCTTCAGACCGTAGAGCGCCATCCCGATGGAGGCGCCGATGATGCCCGCCTCCGCCAGCGGACTGTCGATCACGCGCTTGCTGCCATACGTGCGGTGCAGGTCTTCGGTGACGCGGAAGACGCCGCCATCCACGCCGACGTCCTCGCCGATCACCAGCACGTCTGGATCGCGCTCCATTTCCTGCGTCAGCGCCAGGTTCAGCGCCTTGACCATGTTCAGCTTGGCCATCAGCGCCGCCCGCTCCGCTGCCCGCGCATCGGCGGCGAGGGCTCGTGCTTCTCGCGCCGGCCCGGCTCGCCGCTGCGCAACCCCTCGGCGAGCGACTCGCGTTGCGCCTTGAGCTCCGGCGGCAGCTCCGCGTAGACGTGGTCGAACATCACCAGCGGGTCGGCGGGCGCCGTTGCCTCGAAGCGCGCGACGGCGGCGGCGATCTCCTCGTCGACCTTCGCCTCGAGCCCGTCCTCGAGCAGGCGCTTCTTCTTGAGATACGCGGCGAAGCGCGTGAGGGGATCCTTGCGCTCCCATTCGGCGACCTCTTCCGCCGTGCGGTACTTGGTCGGATCGTCGGCCGTCGTGTGAACGCCGAGCCGGTAGGTCACGCACTCGATCAGGGTGGGGCCATCGCCGGCGCGCGCGCGCTCGACGGCCTCGCGGCTGGCCGCGTAGACGGCGAGCACGTCGTTGCCGTCCACCTGGATGCCGGGCAGCCCGTAGGCGAGCGCCTTCTGCGCGATGGTCTTGGAGTTCGTCTGCTTCTTGAGCGGCACCGAGATCGCCCACTGGTTGTTCTGGCACATGAAGACGACCGGGACGTGCCAGACGCCCGCGAAGTTGAGCGCCTCGTGGAAATCGCCCTCCGACGTCGCGCCGTCGCCGAAGTACGCCATCACGACGACGTCGTCCTGGCGGTACTGGGCGGCGTAGGCGAGGCCGACGGCGTGGGGCAGCTGCGTGGAGACCGGGATGGTGATCGGAAGGTCGTGCTGGTCCGGAGCGGGTTGGCCACCCTCCAGGTGGCCGGCGAAGAACAGCAGCAGCTTCTCGATCGGCCAGCCGCGCCAGATCATGGCCGCCGTCTCACGGAACGAGGGGACCATCCAGTCGCTGGGGCGGAGCACGGCGACGCTGCCGAGCTGAGATGCCTCCTGACCTTTGATGGGCGCGAAGGTGCCGATGCGCCCCTGTCGCTGCAGCCGCACCATGCGCTCGTCGAGCCGCCGCGCGAGGAGCATCGCGCGGTAGAGACGCTTCAACTCGTCGCCGGGCAGCCGCGGATCCAGCGAGGCGTCGAGATTGCCTTCGGCGTCGAGGATCGACAGATAGTCGACGGTGAACCGGGGCTCCAGCGGGGTTCTTGGCATTCAAGCCTCCGCGTTGCGCTCATTGTACCTTGTGGCCCCGGCCGTCCGGCCCGGCTGAGTATAATGACGCGCCCTCAGAGAGGAGGACCCACCCGATGCGACGTCCGGCACTGCTGCTCGCCGTCCTGCTGCTCCTCGTGAGCGTCGTGCCAACGCCGGCCGACGCGCAGCAGCCCAAGCGCGGCGGCGTGTTCCGCATCGCCGAGCGCGAGGCGCCGAGTCTCGACCCGCATCTGTCGATCAGCTTCCTCACGCACTCCTACGTGAGCCTGTCGTACAGCCAGCTCGTGCGCTTCCCCAACGGGCCGGAACAGAGATCACCCACCGACTTTTCGATCGTGCCGGACCTCGCGGAGAAGTGGACGATCAGCAAGGACGGCCGTGTCTACACGTTCCAGCTGCGCCGCGGTGTGCGCTTCCACAACAAGCCGCCGGTCAACGCACGCGAGATGACGGCGGACGACGTGAAGTACTCGCTCGAGCGGTTCATGGCCAAGTCGGCGTTCCGGACGCGCTTCGAGCCCGTCACCGGCATCGAGGTGGTGGACCGGTACACGGTGCGCGTCACGCTCAAGGAGCCCTACGCGCCGTTTCTCAATCACCTCGCGAACCCGTCGTTCTGCGCGATCCTGCCGCGCGAAGCCGAGGACCGATTCAAGGACTTCAACGCGCCGGAGGCGGTGATCGGCACCGGACCCTTCGTGCTGAAGTCCTACGACAAGGGCGTGCGCGTCGTCTTCGAGCGCAATCCGGACTATTTCATGAAGGGGCTGCCATACCTCGACGGCGCCGTCATCGAGATCACGCCCGACGCGGCCGCGCGCGTGGCCGTGCTGCGCGCGGGCAAGGCCGAGCTGCCGCACATCTGGGGCTGGCTCAGCCCCGAGGAAGCCAAGGCCGTCCAGAAGACGAATCCCGAGCTGAGCGTCACGCCGTATCTGATCATCGGGCTGCCGTACATCTCCTTCCGCGTCGACCAGCCGCCCTTCAATGACGTCCGGGTGCGGCGTGCGGTGTCGCTGGCCATCGATCGCAAGGCCTGGAACGATGCGCTGCTCTTCGGCGAGGGCTGCGTGGACGCCGGGCCGGTGCCGTGTGCGCTGAAGGAATGGAAGCTCGACGCCGCCAAGATGGACGCGGCGAAGGCGAAATATCTCGTGGGCTACGACCCGGTCGAAGCGAAGCGGCTCCTCGCGGAGGCCGGCTACGCCAAGGGGCTCACGGTGCCGATGTTCCACTGGCCGGGCTACGTGGTGCCGTGGCGCTCGTACTACGAGCTCGCCGCCGACAACCTCGGTAAGATCGGCATCACCGTCGAGCTGAAGCCTGAGGAGTACGGCAAGTACTCGTCGACCACGATGGTCGGCAAGTACGACAAGATGGCCATGGGCCCCTCCACGCCGTTCACGGAGGTGGACGACTTCCTGTTTGGCCGCTTCGCCCCGGAGCTGCCCACCAACCTCAGCCACGTGGCCGACGCGGAATTGACGCGGATGCTGATCGCCCAGCGCCGCGAGATGGATCCCAAGAAGCGCAAGCAGATCATCGACGACATCCAGCGCTATCTCGCCGACAAGGCGTACTACGTCTATGCGCCGCAGTGGCCGCAGTACGTCGCGCATCCGCAGTACGTGAAGGGCTTCCTGCACCACGACGGGTACGGGCTCGGGATGCGGCTGCTCTTCACGTGGCTCGACAAGTAGGACGCGGATGAAGCAGTACGTCCTCCGCCGCGTGGCGCTGGCGGTGCCGACGCTGTTCCTCGTCAGCATCATCGTCTTCCTGCTGCTGCGGCTCATGCCCGGCGACGTGGCCACGCGCATGGTGGAGGGGCACGCCTATGCGCCGACGCTGGCCGCGCTGCGGCACGACCTGGGGCTGGACCGTCCGATGCACGCGCAGTACGCGGAGTGGATCGGCAACATCGTGCTGCGCGGCGACTTCGGGCGCTCGTACTGGACGCGCCAGCCGATCCTCGACGAGTTCGTCCGGCGCTTCCCGGTGACGCTCGAGCTCGCGCTGCTCACGATTCTCGTGTCTGTCGTCATCGGCGTGCTCGTCGGCATCGTCTCCGCCGCCCGCCAGGACTCCCTCTCCGACTACGTCGGTCGCGTGCTCTCGATCTTCGCGCTGTCGGTGCCCTACTTCGGCCTCGCGGTGGTGGTGGTCGTGCTGCCGGCGATCTGGTTTCGCTGGACGCCGGTCTGGACGTACGTGCCGTTCACGGTGTCGCCCGCGGAGAATCTCAAGATCATGCTCATCCCCGCGCTCGTGTTCGGCGTGACGCGCGCGGGGCCGATCATGCGCATCATGCGCAGCTCGCTGCTCGACGTCCTGCGGCAGGACTACATCCGCACCGCGTGGTCGAAGGGTCTCTCCGAGCGACGGATCGTCCTGCGCCACGCCTTGAAGAACGCGCTGATCCCGGTGATCAGCCTCGTCGGCCTGCAGATGCCGCTCTACATCGGCGGCTCCGTCATCATCGAGGCCATCTTTCGCCTGCCGGGCGTCGGCCTGTTCTTCTTCGAGGCGCTCGGCAAGCTGGACTATCCGGTCGTGCAGTCCGTCAACCTGATCATCGCGGCGATGGTCGTCTGCTTGAATCTGTTGATCGACCTCTCCTATGCCTTCCTGGACCCGCGGATCCGCTACTAAGCTCGGAGAGGAGCTTCGCCTCTCTGCCGAGCGAAGGGGCTACGCCCCCTCGGACTCCCCGGCCGACGGTCGTCGCGCGCCCGACGGCGCGCTCCTCCCTGCCTCCCCCCAGGATCCGAAAGCGCGGGCAAAGCCCGCGCTCGAAGCGGCAAGAAAATCGCGGCCGTGGTATCTCGACGTGTGGGTGCAGATCGTGCGGCGCAAGCCCCTGGGCACCGTCGGCGGCGCCATCGTGGTGCTGATGCTCGCCGGCGCCGTGCTCGCCGACCTCATCGCGCCCTATGGCTACGCGCAGACCAGCCTGCGCGAACGCTTCGTGGCCGTGAGCGCCGAGCACTGGCTCGGCACCGACCAGCTCGGCCGCGACCTCCTCACGCGCCTGCTCTACGGCGCGCGCGTGTCGCTCTACGTCGGGTTCGGCGCGGTGGCGCTGGGCAGCACGCTCGCGACGCTGGTCGGCGTCGCCTCCGGCTACTTCGGCGGCCGCTTCGACCTGCTGCTGCAGCGCGCGGTCGACGCGTGGATGGCGTTCCCTCCGCTGCTCCTGCTGATGTCGATCATGTCGCTGCTGGGCCCGAGCGCGCTGAACATCACCGTCGTTCTCGGCCTCGCCTTCGGCGTCCAGAACTCGCGGATCGTTCGCGCGGTGGCGCTCTCGCTGAAGGAGCACACGTTCGTCGAGAGCGCGCGCGCGCTCGGCTCGGGCCACGTACGGGTCACCGTCGGCCACATCCTGCCCAACGTGCTGCCGACGATCATCGTGGTGGCGACCACCGGTCTGTCGACGGTGATCCTGACCGAGGCGAGTCTTTCGTTCCTCGGCCTGGGCGTGCCGCCGCCCTATCCGACGTGGGGCGGCATGCTGTCGCTGGCGGGGCTCGACCACATGTACCAGGCGCCGTGGCTGGCCGTGTGGCCGGCCGTCGCGCTGTCGCTCGCCGTGTTCGGGTTCAACATGCTGGGCGACGCGCTGCGCGACCTGCTCGATCCGCGGCTGAAGGGCGGGTAGGACGCGTTACTTGCGGCCGCCGGAGGCGCGCTTGGCCACCGCCTTCGCGGCGACCTTCGGTGCGGCGCCGGTCGCGGCCTTGCTCGGCGGCTTCTTCGCGGTGGCGGCGGATTCGGGCAGGCCGCGCTTCGCGAGACTGGCCTTGAGCGCGTCCATGAGATCGATCACGCGCGGCCGTTCGGCGGGCGCCGGCGCGGGGATGATCTCGCGACCCTCGATCTTTCGCTCGAGCATGTCCATCACGCGGCCACGGTAGTCGTCCTTGTACTGCTCCGCCTTGAACTCGTCGCGCGCGAGGCCACGAATGAGCTGCAGGGCGAGCTCCAGCTCGCCCTCGCGCACGTTCGCGGACTGGCCTTTGTCGACGTCGGCGAACGAGCGCACCTCATCGGCGAAGAACATCGTGTGCAGCAGCAGGCCGTGCTGTGCGGCCCGGATGAGCACGAGGCTCTCCTTGCCGCGCATGACGAACTTGGCCACCGCCACCTGCTCGGCCTGCGCCATCGCGTCGGCGAGGAGCCGGTACGGCTTTTCGCCGCCCTTGTCGGCGCCGAGGTAATACGCCTTCTCGAAGTAGACCGGGTCCACCTGGGCCAGCGGCACGAACTCGAGGATGTCGATCATCTTCGACGCCTCGCCCTCGAGCGCCTTCAGCTCCTCGTCGGTCACACGCACGTACTGATCCTTCGCGAACTCGTAGCCCTTCACGAGCCCGCTGCGCTCGACGACCTCGTTGTCGACCGGACAGAACGTCTGCTGCTTGATGCGCGAGCCACACTTGGCGTGCAACAGGTTGAACGATACGTTTCCCGGCGCGGTCGCGGTATAGAGCTTGATCGGAATGGACACGAGGCCGAATGAGATGGTGCCCGAGCCGAGCGCATGCGGTGGCATGGTGTCTGGCACCATAGCACGCGTGACGCCCCGGATCTTCAACGTCCCGGCGGCCCAATATTTCGTGGTGCGGTGGCGGCCCGCCGCGCTGCTGGTGGTGGTCGCGGCGCTCGTCGCCGGCTGCACCGGCGGCCCCGCGGCGCAGGAGCCCATCACGCTGGTCTTCAAGCACGCGAAGATCCTCGGCCCCGCGGATCCCGTGCCCGGCCTTCTCAAAGAATTCGAGCGGCGCCATCCCGGCGTGCGGGTACAGGCGGAGTCGCTGTCGTGGAACAGCGACGATCAGCATCAGTTCTTCGTGATCAACCTCGAGGGCCGCGGCACCGCCTTTGACGTCATGATGCTCGACGTCATCTGGGTGGCGGAGTTCGCGCGCGCCGGTTGGCTGCTCGACCTCTCAGCGTGGGTGTCGCCCGCGGAGCTCGCGCCGCACTTTCCCTCCACGATCGAGCCGGCGACGTGGAGCGGCCGCGTGTGGGCCATGCCGTGGCTGATGAACGTCGGCATCCTCTATTACCGCGCCGACCTGCTCGCCAAGCATCGGCTGCAGCCCCCAGAGACCTGGGAAGCCCTCGTCGACCAGGTCGTCCGCATCCGCACCGCCGAGCACGACCCGCGGCTGGACGGCGTGCTCTGGCAGGGGCGCCAGTACGAAGGCCTCACCGTGAACGCGCTGGAGGCGATGTGGGCCAACGGCGCGCGCGTGTTCGGCGCCGACGGCGCGATCTTTCCCGAGGAAGAGCGCGCCGCCGGCGGGCTGTCGTTGCTGCGCGCCCTGATCGTCTCCGGCGTCAGCCCCTCGTGGGTCACCGCGGCCGACGAAGAGCTGAGTCGGCGTCACTTCGGCGACGGCCGCGCGATCTTTCTGCGCAACTGGCCGTACGCGATGGATCTGTTCCAGGCCGCGAGCTCACCGGTGCGGGGCCGCGTCGGCATCGCTCCGCTGCCCGGCCGCGTGGGCGGCGCGGCCAGCGCCGCCTCCAGCGGCGGTGCCCACCTCGGCGTCAATCGCCGCACACGCCATCCCGAGCTCGCGGCCGCGCTGGTGCGCTTCCTCGCGGGCGCGGAGGCGCAGAAGGCGATGGCGATCGGCGGCGCGCTGAACCCCACCCGCATGGCGCTCTATCAGGACCGCGACGTCGTGCGGGTGCATCCCGATTTTCCCGCCGTGCACGATTTGATGCTGCGCGCGCGGACGCGGCCGGTGACGCCGGCCTACCTCATGGTCTCGACGACGCTGCAGCCCGAGTTCTCCGCCGCGCTGGTCGGTGTCAAGTCGCCGCGCCAGGCGATCGAGCACGCGCGGCTGCGCCTGGGCTATCTGCTCGAAGGGCTGCAATGACAGCCGGCCGCGACGATGCGCGCGCCGGGCGGCTCATGCTGGCGCCGGCGCTGATCGCGCTGGCGGTTCTTGCGGCGTGGCCGGGACTCTGGGTCCTGTGGCTGTCGCTGCAGCGCCGCATCCCGGTCTTCGGCATCGAGCGCTTCGTCGGCCCGGCGCACTACGCGTTCCTCGCCGTCGATCCGCGCTTCTGGAACGCGCTGAAGGTGACGCTGATCTTCACGTTCGCCTCGGTGACGCTGGAGTTCCTGCTCGGCATCGCGGTGGCGCTCGCGCTGCAGGGACAGCGCCGCGGCCGGCGCCTCGCGGTGGCGTTGCTCCTGCTGCCGTGGGCGCTGCCCTCGGTCGTCACCGGGCGGACGTTCGAGTGGCTCTATCACCCCTCGGCCGGTCTGCTCAACTTCGTGCTCGGCGGCGCGGCCATCAACTGGCTGGGCGAGCCCGTGCTCGCGCTGCCCGCCCTGATCGCCGCCGACGTCTGGCGCACGATGCCGTTCGTGGCGCTGCTGTGCTACGCGCGCGTCCTCACCATTGCCCCGGACATCTACGAGGCCGCGCGCGTCGACGGCGCCGGCACCGTGGCCACCGTGCGCGACATCACGCTGCCGTTGCTGCGCCGCGTGCTGCTCATCGCGCTGCTGTTCCGCACGCTCGACGCCCTGCGTGCGTTCGATCTGATGTTCGTGCTGACCGGTGGCGGCCCCGCCAACACGACGGAGACGCTGACGGTCTACGCGTACCGCAGCCTGTTCCAGACGCTGCAGCTCGGATTCGGCGCCGCCATCGGCGTCGTCGTGTTCGCGCTCGTGATGCTGGTGGCCTGGGGCTACTTGCGCGCGATGGCCCGAGACGAGGAGGCGGCGTGAACGATCGGAGCGCGCTGCGCGACGGACTCGTGCTCGCCGCGCTCGCGGTGTGGGCGGTGCCGTTCTTCTGGCAGGCGCTCACGTCGATCAAGCCGGACGCCGCGCTGCTGGCGGTGGAGCGGCTGCTCGTCGCGCCGCCGACGCTCGATCACTATCGCGCCGTCGTGGGCAAGAGCGTCATGCCCGCGGCGCTCACCAACAGCCTCGGCGTCGCCGCGCTCACGACACTGCTCGCGATCGCGCTGGGGGCGCCCGGCGCTTACGCGTTCGCGCGCCTGCCGGTGCCGGGCAAGCACGGGCTGCTGCTCGGCGTCGTCGCCTGCACGGCATTTCCTCAAGTGGCGATCGTCGGACCGCTCTTCATGCTCCTGCGCGCCCTCGATCTGCGCGACACGTGGCTGGCGCTGGTGCTCGCCGACACCTCGTTTGCGCTGCCGCTCGTGCTGTGGCTGCTGGCGGGTTTCGTGCGTGAGGTGCCGATCGCGGTGGAGGAAGCGGCGCAGATCGACGGCGCGGGCCGGCTGGCCACGCTCGGACGCGTCGTGCTCCCGCTGGTAGCGCCGGGCATCGTGTCGGCCGGATTGCTGGTATTCCTGATGTCGTGGAACGAGCTGCTCTTCGCCTACACCTTCACGGCCACCGAGGCCAGCCGCACCGTGCCCGTCGCGCTGGCCCTCTTCCCGGGCGTCTACGAGGTGCCGTGGGGCGACATCGCGGCCGCCTCGATGCTCGCCAGCCTGCCGCCGATTCTCATCGTGGCCGGCATGCAGCGCTGGCTCGTGCGCGGGCTCACCGCGGGCGCGCTGCGCGAGTGACGCCGTCGATCGACCGTCTCAGCACGCCGGACGGCGCAGCACCGCGCCGTCGATCTTGCGCGGGATCAGCTGACCATCGCGCGTGTCGCCGTGCAGCCGCCCGTTGTCGACGATGACGCGGCCGCGCAGGATCGTCGTCACCGGCCAGCCGCGCACGTCCCAGCCTTCCCACGGGCTGTAATCGCTCACGTGGAAGTCGTCCTTGGTGAGCGTACGGTTGATGGACGGATCGATCAGCACGATGTCGGCGTCGCTGCCCGGCGCCAGCGTCCCCTTGCGCGGATAGAGGCCAAGGATCTTCGCGGCGTTGGATGACGTCACCTGCACGAAGCGCTCGAGCGACATCTTTCGCTTGACCACGCCCTCCGTGTACACGATGCCCATGCGCGCCTCGGCGCCGAGGTTGCCGCCCGTCACGTCCTCGATGGTCTTGCCGCGCAGCTTCAGCGCGAGCGTCGTCGGATACTCGTCGGTGGCGGTGGTCGACACCGCGTCGTTGAGCAGACCGTCCCACAGCGCGGCCTGATCCTCGGGATACTTCAGCGACGGATACGTGTGATAGCAGAAGCCGCGCGGCGCGCGATAGTCGTCCGCGCTGAAGCAGGTGTAGTGATGCAGCGTCTCGGCGTAGATCGGCCGTCCGTGCCCGCGCGCCTCGGCCACCGCCTCCACGCCTTCGCGCGCCGAGGTGTGCACGAAGTAGATCGCGGCGTCCATGACGGCGGCCAGGTTGATCGCGCGACGGAACGACAGCATCTCGGACACCTTGTTGTGCACGAGCGGCAGGTTCGCGCCCTCCATGCGGCCTTCCTCGCGGAAGCGCTCGTACATGAACTGCACGACATCGTGGTCCTCGGCGTGCACGACCATGATGCCGCCGCGCGGCGCGGCCTTCTCCATCGCGTACTGCAGGCGGCCGAAGTCGAGCCGGTTCGACGGCCGCTTGGGATGGGGCGGCAGGACGTCGGTCGTGAACACCTTGAACGAGGGGAATCCGGCCTGGATCGCCTCGGGGATCGCGTCGAAGGTCTTGAGCGGCAGTGGCCCCGCCAGCGTGACGTGGAACGTGTAGTCCGTGTACGAGTTGCCCTTCCAGCGCGCGGCGCGCTGCTCGATGACCGCCTGCATGTTGCTGTCCGGCCGCACGAAGGCGAAGTCGACGTGCGTCGTGGTGCCGCCGAAGGCCATGCCGCGCGAATCGTCCTCGGGCCCCAGCGTGTGCAGGTCGTCATCGGGATGCATCTGGATGCGATGCGCCAGATGCGTGTGCGGCTCGACGCCGCCGGGCACGACGACCTTGCCGGCCGCGTCGATCACGCGGCTCGCCTCGCCGAACGTCCCGGGTGCGGCGACGGCGACGATCTTGCCGTCCTGCACCGCGATCTCCCACGTTCCCGCGCCCTGCGGCGTCACCACCTGGCCGTTCCGGATCAGCAGATCCAGCATCGCGCGCCTCCAATCTCGGGTTGCGAGAGTATCAGGTCGCCGGCCGAGTTTCGAGGGCCGCCCATCCCGGTCACTCGCGTCCGACGGCGAGATCGAGCCGCGCCAGCCCGATCCGGTAGTCGGCGAGCGCCTGCGCCTGCGTTTGCTGTGCTTGCGTGAGCGCCAGCTGGGCGTCCGTCAGCTCGATGATGGTGCCGACCCGCACGTCGAAGCGGCCCTGGGCGAGCCGGTAGTTCTCGCGCGCCGAGGCGACGGCGGTCTTGGCGGCCTCGATTCGCTGGGCGGCTTCCCGCACGTTCACGCGCGCCTGCTCGACTTGCTGCGCGATGATGAGCGCGGTCGCCTTGATGCGCAGCTCGGCCGCCCCCAGATTCGCCTTCGCCTCGCGAATCTTCGCGATGGTGTTGCCGCCGTCGAACAGCGGCCAGGTCATGGCCAGCGTGGCCGCCCACGCCTGGTTCAGCGACGTCGTGGAGCCTCCGAAGAAGCTGTTGCCGGTGATCGTCGGCAGAAGGCTACGCTCCATTTGCCTCACGATGGCGCCAAACGCATCGGCGCGAAGCTTCGCCTGCCGGTATTCCGGCCGCTGGGCGAGCGCGGCCGCATGCAGCGGTGCGGGATCGAGCGTCACGGGCTCGAAGATTAGGTTGTCCTCGACCTCGGTCGGCGCATCCACGGCGATGGCGAGCACCGTATTGAGCGCGACGCGCGCCACGTCCTCGGCATTGCGGGCCTGGATGAGGGCGAGCTGCGCGTTGGCGACGTCGACCTCCGCCCGCGTCACCGTGAAGAACGCCTGTGCGCCCGTCTCGTAGAACCCGCGCGCCGACTCGAGATTGAGCTGGGCGCGGTCGAGTGACTGCTGCGCGACGGCGGTGAGATGCCGCGCGAGGTTGATGCTCGTGTAGGCCTCCTTCACGGTGTCGCAGACTTGGAGCCGCTGGTTCGCATAGTCGGACAGTGACGCGTCCGCCGTCTTGCGCGCCGCCTGGACGGCGGCGCCGTTCTGGCCGAAGTCGAAGAGCACCTGCGAGAACTGCAGCTGCGCGTTGAACGTCTGCTGGAACTCCCGGTTGCTCGTGAACACGCTGGTGACGCCGGTCGACGGCGTGGTCTGCACGATCACGGCCTGGCTCTTGGTGGCCGTCGCCACGCCCGTGAGCTGGGGCAGCAACACGGACAGCGCCTCGTCCACGCGGAAGCGTGCCGCGTCGTAATCCTTGAGGCGCGCCTGGATCTCCGGCTGACTGGCCAGCGCCTGGGCGATCGCCGCGTCGAGCGTGAGCGCGCCCGGCGCCGAGGGCAGCGGCGCCGCGAGATCCGGCGGCGGCGGCGGCAGCGGTGGCAGCGGCGCGGCCGGAGTCGGCAGCGGTCGGGCGGGCGGGGCCGGTGCGGGCGGCGGCTGCTGTGCATGGCCGAGGTCGGCCGACCCGGCTCCGAGTACCAGAACGATGACGAGCCATCGAATGCGGACTGTCATGAGCCACCTCCGGATGAGCGTTGGGGTGAGGCGGAGCGTGAGGGCGAGGATGAGCGACACAATGCGGTCAATGGACGCGTGGGATGCCGTCCGTGTTCATCGTGCAATCGGATTCGATCGGGTTCGTGCTCCGATTCAGAGACCATAAGATATGGCGGTGCCCACGCTCATCGTTCACGGATGGAGCTATTTCCGTCGTCGTGGGCTCAAGGCGACTGTCGAGACGGTGATCAGTCGGTTCGTGTACGGCTCGCAGCAGCTCGTGGTCTATCGCACGCGCCTCGCCGGTCCACCTGCGGCCGATCACGTCGGGGATATCGTCTTCCGCCGCGCCACGCCGGCCGATCTCGATCACCTCGAGGAGTTCGAGCCGTACGGACTAGGGGCGAGCCAACGCGCCTACGTCAACTACGACCACGACTGGCTGTTCGTCGCGCGCCATGGCGATCGGATCGTGGCGACGCGGCGGTACAGTCGTCGGCTTCCTGCCGGCAGCTTGATGTCGCGGTGGCTCCAGCTCGAGCCGCGCCAGGTCTGGTCGGCGGACGCATTTTGTCTGCCCGAATATCGCAACCGCGGCCTCAATCGGCATTTCGGGCGGTTCACGATGCGATTTCTGGCGTCGCACGGGTACGCCGAAGAGTTCGGCGTCATCACCACGTCGAACACCGCCTCGCTTCGCAGCGTTCTGGGTCGCGGGAGCGAATTCGTCTACTTCATCTCGTACGCCCGGCTTCTGTGCTACGAACACCTTCGGATCTCGGATGACATGCCGACCGAAGTGCGGGCCCTCGCTCGACCGTCGCCGCCTCGGGACGAGGATCAGCGGCCGACGGCTCGTTGAAAGACGCTGGCGAGACCCGGCGCGCGCTCTTCGTGCTTGAAGAAGACGAAGGCGTCGCGCCAGCCGGCGCCGGTGGTGCGGAGCGTGTCGACCCACGTCGAAAGCTGCGCGTCGGTGTAGTCCACGGCGCGCAGGCGGACATAGCCCCAGTCGGCGGTCGCCAGCACGGGCGTCGTCGTCTCCTCGTCCTCGACGATGGCCAGCGCCGCGTTGCGGGCGCGCAGCCGTTCGTACACGTCGTCGGCGAACCAGGACGCGTGCCGGAACTCCCAGGCCATCCGGAGCTCGGGCGGCACCATATAAAGGATGTCGCCCAGACGGCCGACGTCCTTCTTGAAATTGGGCGGCAGCTGAAACAGCAGGGGCCCCAGGTGCGCGCCGAGCCCGCGCGTGACGTCGCAGAACGCGCGCACCGGCTCGTCGACGTCGCGCAGCCGCCCGAAATGCGTGATGCGCTGCGGCGCCTTGAGCACGAAGGTGAAGTCCGGTCCCACCGCCGCCGCCCAGCCCGCCACCGCCTTGGCCGTCGGCATGCGATAGAACGTCGCGTTGACCTCGACGGTGCCGAAGCGCCCGGCATAATACGGCAGCATCGCGGCCGGCTTCATGTCGGCGGGATAGAACGTTCCCTTCCACTCGGGGTAGTTCCAGCCCGACGTCCCGACGCGGATGCGCATCACACCGGTCCTCCCTCCGCACGCGCCGCCAGCGAGGGCCCGCGATCGCGACCGTTCCACCAGGCGAGCAGGGCGAGCACCGAGATCAGGCCGCCGCCGCCCGAGACGAGCAGCGCCGTCTTCACGCCGCCCGCTTGCGCCACCGAGCCCATCAGGAACGCGCCGAACGGCGTGACGCCCGCGAACATCAGCGTGTGCAGGCTCATCACGCGGCCGCGCAGCTCGTCGGGCACCGTCAGCTGCACCGTCGAGTTCGAGCCGGCCATGAACAAGATGCCGCAGAATCCCATCAGGAGCAGCAGCGGCACGGCCAGCGACTGGCTGTGGACGACGGCGAGGACGCCGGTGGACGCCGCCTGCAACAGCGCGGGCGTGGCGAGGGCGGCCACCGGCGGACGCTCGCGTCCGAGAATCGCCAGCGCCAGCGCGCCCGCGAGCGCACCGATCCCGAGCGTGGCCATCATGAGGCCGAGCCCCTGCGCGCCATGGCCGAGGACGTCGCGCACGTAGAGCGGAATCAGCACGTTGTAGTTGAAGAGGAAGCCGCTCACGGCGAGAACCATGGCCATCGTCAGCGCCACGCGCGGCGTGCGTAGCGCGAAGCGCACGCCTTCGCGGATCTCGTCGGCCATCGAACGACCGGAGGCGGCGCGCGGCCGGCCCTGAGCTCGTACAGCGAGCAGCGCGACGATCACCGGCACGAACGAAGCCGCGTTGAGGTAAAACGCGATCGCCGTGCCCCAGCGCGCGATGGCGAGGCCCGCCAGCGCGGGGCCGACGATGCGCGCGGCGTTGAACATCGCCGAGTTCAGCGCGATGGCATTCATGAGGTCATCACGGCCGACCATCTCGACGATGAAGGCCTGGCGCGTGGGCATGTCGAGGGTATTGGCGATCCCATAGACGAGCGCGAGCACCGCGACGTGCCAGTACTGAACGTGACCCAGGTGCACGAGCAGGGCCAGCACGAGCGCCTGGGTGAACAGCACGCTCTGGCTCGCGAGGACCAGGCGGCGCTTGGGCAGGCGGTCGGCGAGCGCGCCCGCGAAGAACGAGAGCACGAGCATCGGCGCGAACTGCAGCGCGCTCACGAGACCGAGACGGAACGCCGAGTTGGTCAGCTCGAGCACCAGCCACGACTGCGCCACGGACTGCATCCACGTGCCGACGAGCGAGACGAGCTGGCCGGAAAAGAAGAGGCGGAAGTCGCGATGGCGGAACGCGCGCAGCGCGGCCGGCAGCCGTGAGTCGGAGGGCACGCGGACAGTCTACAGATTGGGGGGCCCAGAAATGGCCCCCCAACCCCCCCGACGCTCGGGGCGGCCCGGCGGAGCCGTGCCACCCCTCGATCAAACCCCGGACGCTCGGGGCGGCCCGGCGGAGCCGTGCCACCCCTCGATGTCAGAGCAGGCGCTGCAGCGTTATCACGTCCAACCAGCGCCCGAGCTTGAACGCGACCTGCCGCTCGTGGCCGACGCGCGCGAAGCCGTGGCGCTCGTGCAGCCGCAGCGAGGCCTCGTTGTCGGCGATGACGCGCGCGATCATCGAATGGTGGCCGCAGCAGCGTGCGCGCTGGACAAGCGCCTCGAGGATCAGCCCGCCCAGGCCCTTGCCGCGCCAGCCGTCCTTTACGTACACGGAGTCTTCGGCCGTGCGCGCGTAGGAGGGTTTCGGACGGTAGGGTGCCAGCGCGCCGAAGGCGACGACCTCCTCGCCGACGGCCGCCACGAGCGCCGGATACGCGGCGTCATGCGCGGCCAGCCACGCGCGCTGAGCGTCGGCGCTGCGCGGCTCGGTGTCCGTGGTGGCCGTGGTGCCGACCGCCTCGAGGTTCCAGATGGCCGCGATCTGCGCGTTATCCGCCTCGTGCGCGGGGCGGATCACGACGTCGCCCGCTGCGGCATGGGCTCGGCCAACAGGCGCTGGCCGAGGGCCACCAGCGCACCGCCGAGGCGCACGCGCAGCGGAACGCGCGGGGTGAGGGCCGCCAACAGGGCGCGACGCGCCGCGACCTCGCGGGCGTGGGCCAGCCGTTCGTTCGCCAGCTGCGCGAGGGCGTAGTCGCTCGTGTCCATGACGGCCTCCTTTCGGTCTGCATGGTGGCGCGCCGCGAGCGATCAGGGAAATCAATTGTTTTGATTCAGATCATCAACTACGATCGAGGGCCTCGTGGACCTGGCGCTCGGTCCGCTGCGCACGCTCGAAGCCATCGCCCGCCACGGCTCGTTTTCACGGGCCGCGCGCGAGCTGAACCTCACCCAGCCGGCCGTCAGCATGCAGATCGCCCAGCTGGAGCGGCGGCTCGGCCTGCCGCTCCTCGAGCGCGTCGGCAAGCGCGCGTTTCCCACGCGCGCGGGTGAAGTGCTGCTCGCCCACGCCGGTCGGGCCTTTCGTGAGCTGCAGGCCGGCATGGAGCACGTTCAGCAGCTGCGCGGCGTGGTGGCCGGACGCGTGCGCCTCGGGACGAGCGCGTCGATCAGCGTCTATCTGCTGCCACGGGCGCTGGGCCGTTTTCGGGCGCGCTTTCCCGCCATCGACCTCGTCGTGGTCACGGGCACGGCGTCGGAGGTCGCGCGGGGCCTGGTGGCCAATGACCTGGACGTCGGGCTGGTGAGCCTGCCGTTGCGCGATCGCGAGCTGGCGGTCACGCCGTTCTACCGCGACGAGCTGGTGGCCATCGCGCCGCCGGTGCCGCGCTGGCGTCGGCACGGCGCCATCGCCGCGGCCGAGCTGGCCGAGCACCCGCTCATCCTGTTCGATCGCGGCAGCACCGTCCGGCGCGAGATCGACGCGTGGTTCGCGCACGCCGGCGTGACCGCGCGCGCGGCGATGGAGCTCGGTAACACGGAGGCGATGAAGAAGTTCGTCGAGGCGGGGCTCGGGCTGTCGGTGACGTCGGAGTTTTCGGTGAAGGCGGACGTGGCCGAGCGCCGCCTCGCCGCCATGCGGCTCTCGCCGTCGCTCACCCGACAGATCGGCCTCGTGCGCCGCCGCGACAAGCCGGTGGCGCCACCGCTCGCCGCCTTCCTCGACGCGCTGGAGGATCTCCGCACGGCGCTCACGCGACAGCGGTAGACTCTTTGCCATGTCGCCGGGGCTCGGCCGTCGCGCGTTCCTTGCCGGCGCGGCCTCCGCGCTCGTCGCTGCGCGTGCTCCAGCGCAGACGGCGCCCGCATCGGCGGGGGCGGTCGATCCGAAGCTGATCGAGGACCTCGTCGCCGCCAATCGCATCCTCGCCGATCAGGGCGTGGTGGACGGCTACGGCCACGTGAGCATGCGCCACCCCGCCGATCCGCAGCGCTATCTCATGTCGCGCTCGATCGCGCCGGAGATGGTGGCGGCGGGCGACGTGATGGAGTACGACCTCGATTCGAGCCCGGTCGACGCGCGCGGCCGCACGAGCTATCTCGAGCGCTTCATTCACGGGGAGATCTATCGCGCGCGGCCCGACGTGACGGCGGTCGTGCACAACCATTCCCCGTCGGTCATTCCGTTCGGCGTGAGCACGGCGTCGCTGCGCCCGCTCTATCACATGAGCGCGTTCCTGGGCGGCGGCGTGCCGGTCTTCGATATCAAGGTCGCGGCCGGCCAAGCGACCGACATGCTCGTGCGCACACCGGCGCTGGGCCGCGCGCTCGCGCAGACGCTCGGCGCGCGTCCGGTCGCCCTCATGCGCGGCCACGGCGCGGTGGTCGTCGCCGACTCGCTGCCGCGCGTCGTCTTCCGCAGCGTCTACACGGAGATGAACGCTCGACTGCAGGCGCAGGCGATGGCCCTCGGTGGCCCGGTCACCTATCTCGACGACGAGGAGGCGCGCCGGGCGGAGGCGTCGGTGGCCGGCACGATCCCGCGGCCGTGGGAGCTGTGGAAGAAGAAGGCGCTCGCGAGGTAGCGGGCGGCCACGCCGGCGGCTGGCGCCGGAACGGCAGCATGAGCAGCTCCCCGACACCGAGCGGCGTCGGGTAGGCCGGGATCCCGATGACCAGTGGCGGCTCGGCGGCACGCTGCAGACGGCGCGTACCGTGCAGCCTGTCCCACCACGAGAACATGACGGACCAGTTGCTGTTGGTCTCCGCCTCGAGTGTGGAGTGGTGGATCCCGTGCATGCGCGGCGTGACGATGATCGAGGCCAGCGCGCGGTCGAGCGCGCGCGGCAGCCGCCAGTTGCTGTGATGAAACGCGGTCGCCGCCGCGAACGCCATCTCGAACACGATCACGAGCGCGATCGGCGGCCCGATGGCCGCCGCCTGGGCGGCGCGCCAGCCGCACGAGAGCAGCAGCTCGCCGGCGTGAAACCGCAACGCCGTCGAGACATCGAGGTCCAGATCGGTGTGGTGCACGAGATGGAAGCGCCACAGCGACGGCACGCGGTGGTTGAGGCGATGCCACACGTACATCGTGTAATCGAGCAGCAGCAACCCCACCGTCCAGCCGATCGCCGCCGGTGCCGCCAGCCAGTGCAGGAGCCCGAAGCCGCCGCGCTCCGCGGCGCCGGCGACGGCGAGCCCGACGGGCACGACCGCCAGGCGCACGGCGAGCGCGGCGCCGAGGGCGACGACGGCATTGACCGCCAGGCGCTCGTGGCGGGGGCGAACGCGGTGACGCAGCGGCGCCCGCGTCTCCGCGACGAACAGCGACGCCAGCACGACGACGGCGCCGGCACCCACGATCGCGTCGCGCCACATCACGGCGGTGTGCGACACGCCGTCGGCCGGTGGTGGCCCCGCGCTTGCACGACATCGGCGTGATGGAAGTTCTGCGCCCACTGTTCGACGCCTTCGTGGCGCACGCGTACCTGGTCGTTTTCGTCGGCGCGCTGATCGACGCCACGGGGCTGCCGTTCCCGGGTCGGCTGCTGCTCACCGCCGCGGGCGCCTACGCGGCGGCGGGCAACGCCAGCGTCGCGGTCTTCATCGTGCTCGGCGCGCTCGGCGCGATGATCACCGATCAGCTGTGGTTCTGGACGGCGACGCGCGGCGGCGTGTGGCTCGTGGACACCTATCGCCGGCTGATGCGTCGGCCAACGGGTGGCGTCGACGGCAGCATGGATGGTCTCCTGCGCTACGGACCGCTGAGCGTGGTCCTCGGTCGCTTCTTTACCGTCGTTCGCCTGGTGGCGTGGCCGGTGCTCGTGCGCAACGGGCTCAGCTGGCCGCGCTTCGTTGCTCTCGATGCGCTCGGCGCGTTCGTGTGGTCGACGATCTGGGTCGGGCTCGGCTGGATCGTCGGCGATCAGTGGCAGGATGCGGCGCAGTCGGCGAGCGGTTGGCTGGTGGCCGTTGCGGTGGTCCTCGTCGTCGCGTTCGCGGGGCCGCTCGCGCTGCGCGTATGGCGTCGCCGCGCGCGCGAGGGCGGCGCCCACTGAGTCAGCGCCCTGAGGGAAAGACCGGCGGCCGCTTCTCGCGGATCGCCGCGAGTCCCTCGCGCACGTCCTCGTCCATGAACGTCAGCATCTCGAGCGCGATCGACTGGTCGAAGATCGGCCCCGCCTGGCGCAGCCAATTGTTGAGCGAGCGCTTCGTCCAGCGGATGGCCTGCTGCGCGCCGCGCGCCAGCCGGTCGGCGACGTCGAGGGCCTTGGGCAGCACCTGATCGGCCGGCACACACAGGCTCACCAGGCCGATGCGCTCGGCCTCCCGGCCGTCGATGAACTCGGACGTCAGCAGGTAGTACTTGGCCTTGGCCATCCCGCACAGCAGCGGCCAGAGGATGGCGGCGTGATCGCCCGCCACCACGCCGAGCTTGGTATGGCCGTCCGTGAAGCGCGCAGTCTCCGACATGATCGAGATGTCGGCGAGGAGCGCGACCACGAGCCCAGCGCCGACGGCGACGCCATTGATCGCCGAGATGATCGGCTTGTCGGTGTTGATCATGTTGTAGACGATGTCGGAGGCCTCGCGCACCGTCCGCGCCAGTCGGCGCGGGTCGCGCGAGTTGGCGTCCACCATGTCGAGGTCGCCCCCCGCCGAGAACGCGCGGCCGGCGCCGGTGACGACGGCCACCCGCGCGCTCTCGTCGGCGTCGAGGGTGAGCCAGACCTTGGTCAGCTCCCAGTGCAGACGATCATTGGTCGCGTTCAGCACTTCGGGACGGTTGATGGTGACGAGCACCACGCCGCGGTCCCGGCGCTCGAACACGAGGTGTTGGTAGTCGCGGTAGTCCATGGACGCCTCCCGCGCCACATCCTACCGCGACGCTGCGAGCGACGCGTCGCGCGCCGCGCTTCAGTCCCAGCGCGCGATGACGGCCCAGCGATCGGCGCCGCCGCCGATCTCGCCGATGATCCACGGATCCACCTGGCGCTCCTGATAGTACGTCGGTGTCGCGACCCAGAACTTGTCGAACAGGCCACTCTGAGCCGCGTCGTCGTACTTGAGCAGCGCGTGGTCGGGGATGAGCTGGCGATACGACTCGAGGGGCTCGAGCACCGCGCTGCGCACGTACCCGAAGCGGCGCGGCAGCGCTTCGCCGACACGTTGCCGGATCTCGGCGAGCGTGTAGAGCGGGCCATACGTGAGCTGCGCGTTCTCGACACGCTGGTGCAGCATCTGGCCCGGCAGGCGGGCGCGAACGGCGCGGGCTCGGGTTTCGGGGCTGAGAAGGACGTCTTGCATGGCGGGCTACCTCCTTCGTGCGTGGGAGCCGTGCAACGGCAAGGCCAGCGGCCGCGTCGCCGGCACGGATGGTGCACCCGGCAATCGGTAGCAATGGCCTCCGAGTCCAAGACGGCGGTCGTCGCCGCCCTGCTCGGCAACACCGCGCTCGTGCTGCTCAAGGCTATCACGGCCGTAATGACCGGCAGCGCGGCGATGCTGGCCGAGACGTTTCACTCTCTCGCCGACACCGGCAACCAGATTCTCCTCTTCGTGGGGATGCGGTTGAGCCAGCGCCCGCCGGACCGCGCCCACCCGTTCGGCTATGGGATGAACACCTACTTCTGGGCGTTCGTGGTCTCGGCCATGCTGTTCACGCTCGGTGGCGCCGTGGCCATCTGGGAGGCGGTGCACAAGTTCATGCGGCCTGCGGAGAACGCCGCGTCACCGGGCGCATTCTTCGTGCTGGCCGGCGCGTTCGTCTTCGAGGCGATGTCGCTCGGCGTCGCGCTGCACTCGGCCCACGCCGAGCGCCAGGGGCGGCCGCTGCTGCGCTTCATACGCGAGACACGCGATCCCACCCTGCCGACCGTCCTGCTCGAAGACTCGGCGGCGCTGCTGTCGATCCTGGTGGCCGCGGCGGGGCTCGGCCTCGCACGCGTGACGGGCGAGCCGCGCTGGGATGCCGCGGCGTCGGCGCTCATCGGGCTGATCCTGGTCGCGGTGGCGTCGTTTCTCGCCTACGAGAACTATTCGCTGCTGCTCGGCGAGCCGGCGACGCCGGAGCAGGAGCGCATGATCCGCGAGCGCTTCTCCAGGGATCCGGCCGTCCGTGAGCTCGTCTCGCTCGACACCATGCACCTCGGCCCCAACGCCGTGCTCGTGTCGGCGCGCGTGTGGTTCCGGCCGGAGTTGACCGCGGCGCAGATCGAGGACGCGGTCAGGCGGCTGGAGGACGCAGCGCGCTCGGCCCTGCCGGACACGCCGCGGCGCATGATCGTCATCGAGCCGGCACGACCCGACGCCGTCCCGCGCGCGGCGTGATCACCGATCCTCGATCGGCGGCGCCGGGCCCTCGCCGCCACCGGTCCACGCGAAGGCGCGGTCCGCGAGCGCCGTGGGCAGCGTCGAATCGGCGCCATCGAGCACCCCCCGCAGCCAGCCGAGCAAAATTTCGAACGGTTCGACGGAGTTGATGCGGCGCAGCCACACCGGCCGCCCGCCGAGATAGAGGAAGATCACGTTGGCCTCGCTGCAGGGCCCGAGGCAGTCGCTGAAGGCCAGGCGCGCGCGCAGACCGTCGAGCCCCGCATGGCGAAAGGCGCGTCGCATCTCGCGTTTCAGGACGCGTGGTGGGGTCTTCGGTCCTCCGCGTTCCGCGTGGCCGCAGCAGCAGCCCACACAGACGAGGATCAGCGCCGCGTCCGCGATGGTTGCCTCCCGCAAATGTGTTGGCCGCCTGCGCCGTCGAACCTGGCAGAGTGCATAACTCATTTGACCTCGACAAGGAGGATCGCATGACGCATGTAAAGCGTACGATTGGTCTGGTGACGGCCGTGCTCGTTCTTGCCGTCACCGGCCTGGCGGCCCAGGCCCAGCCGCAGTTCGGCGGCGCCTGGACCCTCGACCGCTCGCAGAGCCAGTTCCCGGCGCACGGCGGGAACAAGGCGCCCAGCGGCGCGCAAAACCAGACGCCGTCTCTCGTGAAGCTGCTCGTCGAGCAGAACGGCACCAACTTCAAGGTGACCCGCTCGATGGCGCGTGACGATCGCGAGCGGACCTACACGCAGTCGTTCGTCGCCGACGGTTCGGAGAACACGCGACAGGGCCACCACGGCTCGACCACCGTCAGCAAGGCGACCCTCGGCGGCGATCGCCTCGTGACCCAGTCCACCACCACGATGCCGGGCAAGGACGGCGGTGACGCCAAGTCGTTCTCGCGCGAGTCGACGTGGACGGTTTCGCCCGACGGGCGCACGCTCACCATCAACACGGTGATGCACGGTCCGCGCGGCGACAGGACGATGAAGACGGTCTATCTCAAGAGCTGACTATAGACGTGGGGGCCCCGATATGGCCCCCACACCTCCAAGGCGCGGGACACCCCGGCGAACCCGGGGTGTCCCGCGATTCGCCGTTACCCGCTTGCCTCCGGTCGTCCCTCGTCCTGCCACGGGCTCTTCCTCTCCGGCGGCTCTTTGAACCCAGGATCGTCACACCGGCCGATCCCCGGCGTGTCACGCAACGGCCGCACGCCTCGCATCTTGCGAGAGATCTTCGCCGGGTCCGCTTTCCGCACGGGTCGCTTCACTGGGCTGGCCATACTTCGCCCTGATGCGAAGATGGTGCCCGCGACTCGGGGAGGGGCGGGGCTTGGGATGAACGAGACGATCGGCGCGCTCTGCGCGCTGGGATCGGCATTGTCGTGGTCGGTGACGAGCCTGATGGTCAGCGCGCTCGCTCCCGGAATCGGAACGTTCACGATCAACGCCGCGCGCACGACGCTCACCGCCATGATTGTGATCGGCTGGATGCTCGTGGCAGGCGGGCTCGAGACGGTGCTCACGCTCTCCATGGGGAGCTTCGCGCTGCTGGCCGTCTCCATCGTGCTGGCCATCGCGATCGGCGACACGATCTTCTTCGAGAGCGCGCAACGGATCGGCCTGGGCCGCGCGATGACGATTTCGATGAGCTATCCCGTCGTCGCCGCGTCGCTCGCGGCGCTGCTCCTCGGCGAGCGGCTCACCGCCCCCATCGTGACGGGTGGGCTGATCACGCTCGCCGGCCTCGTGCTGATCGTGATGGCGCGCGCGGAGGCGCCGGGACAGCCGCGACCCTGGCGCGGCGTCGTGGAGGCGCTGCTGGCCGCGCTGGCGTGGGGCGTGTCCGTCGTCGCGCTGCGCGTGCCGCTCGACGAGATCGATCCGGTGAGCGCGCAGGCGATCCGGTTGCCCGTGGGCGCGTTGATTCTCTGGGTCACCCCGTGGGCGCTGCGCGGCGCGCCCGTGCTGTTGCGCGGCGGCTGGCCGCTCTTCGGTCGGCTGGTGGTGCTTGCGGCAGTGACCGCGGTCAGCTCCGTCCTGTACGGTGCGTCGGTCAAGTACGCCGGCGTCGCGGTCGCCAGCGTGCTGTCGTCCACGGCGCCGCTCTTCGCGGTGCCGCTCGGCGTCCTCTTTCTCGGCGAGCGGCTGCCGCTCCTGGCGCTGGCCGGGACAGGGGTGACGATGATCGGTATTGTCGTGTTGCGACTTTAGAGAACATGCCGGGTCGGACCAGCGGGCCACGGTCAGGCGGCAACGTCCTTGCACTACCAGGCCGTATGGCGCGGCGTAACGCCGATCTGATTTCGCTCGGCGGCGTGCACGTGCTCGTCGTGTGTGATGACGTCGAGCGGTGCACGCTGTTTGCTCAAGCGTTGCGATACGCGGGTGCGCTCGTGACGACGTCGCACTCGGCGGACGACGCGAACGCGGTGGTGGACCGTCCGCGTGCGAACGTCATCGTCGTCGAGCTGCGCGATGCCGAGGCGCGGACACGGCTCATCGCCGCGTTGCGCGCCCTGCCGGAGGAGCGCGGCGGCAAGACGCCGGCGCTCGCGCTCACGCGCTCGTACGAGGACGCCGACGCGCTGCTCGAGGCGGGATTCCAGCTGCACGCGGCGATGCCGGTCCGCGCCGCCGAGCTTTGCCGCGCCGTCGCCACGCTCGCGCGACAGTCGACGGCGTGGCCGCGGCTCTAGCCGCGACGCGCGGCCAGTGAAGCCACCAGCCGGCAGAGCTTCCACACGTTTACCGGTCTCGGCACGTGTTCCTGATAGCCCGACGTCAGCAGGCGCTGACGGGCGTCGCGGCCACCGTCGGCGGTCACCGAGATCGACGGAATCTGCGCACACCCCGGCAGCGCGCGCACGCGCGCGATGAGCGCGGACGAGTGGTCGGCCTCGTCACCGACGTCGGCCACCAGCACGTCGGGCCGGAGGGCTTCGAGGGCCGGCACCGCGGCGCGTGCGGGCGCCGCCACGCTGACGAGGGCGCCGGCGTCCTCGAGCACGGTTCGCAGCAGCTCGCCCGACTCCGCATCGTCGAGGACGAGAAGGATGTGGATGCCGCGAAGAGGCGCTCGTTCTTGGAACCTCTCTTCCGGCATGCTCTCACCTGGACGCGAAGGTTTACGCGGGCGGTGTGCAAGGGCATTGCCAGTGACGCCGTAGTGGCGTACACAGAGACCGCGATGACCCACGCCGAGCGGCCGATTTCGCGACGCTCGCTGATCAAGGGCGCCGGCCTTGGCCTGGGCGCCGTGGCGGCCGCGCCGACGCTCGCGCAGTCGGCCGGTCCGATCTGGAGCCGCGAGTACGAGGCGAAAAAGGGCGCCGTGTCGCTCGCCCTGTTCCGAAAGCGTGCGTCGGCGCCGACGAGCGGCGAGTCACCGAGGCCGGTGCTGTTCCTGGTCCACGGCTCGTCCGTTTCTGCGCGGCCGAGCTTCGATCTCAGCGTGCCGGGCGCCGGCGAGTATTCCCTCATGAACGTCTTCGCGCGCTGGGGCTATGACGTGTGGACAATGGATCACGAGGGCTACGGTCGATCGTCGCGCACCGACGGCAACTCGGACATCGCCAGCGGCGTCGAGGATCTCAAGGCCGCCACCGACGTCGTCGCGCGCGAGACGGGACGGGCGCGCCTGCACTTCTATGGCGGCTCCTCGGGCGCGCTGCGCGCGGGCGCGTTTGCGATGGCACGTCCGGATCGCGTGGACCGGCTGATTCTCGAGGCGTTCACGTTCACGGGGCGGGGGTCGCCGACGCTCGACAAGCGGCGCGAGGGCCTCGCCTACTTCCGCGCGAACAACCGCCGGCCGCGCGGCCGCGACATGATTCGCTCGATCTTCACGCGCGACAAGCCCGGCACCTCCGACCCCGCCGTCGCCGAGGCGCTCGCCGACGCCGAGCTGCAGTTCGGCGACACGATCCCCACGGGGACGTATCTCGACATGACGGCGAACCTGCCCGTCGTCGATCCCGCGCGCGTGCCGGTGCCGGTGCTGCTCGTGCGTGGCGAGCACGACGGCATCGCGACCGAGGAGGATCTGCTCGAGTTCTTTCGCCGCCTGCCCAACGCCGACCGCCAGTTCGTCGTGCTGGCCGGCGCGTCGCACGCCGTCGCGCTCGGCTACACTCGCAACCAGCTCTGGCACGTGATGCGCGCGTTTCTCGAGATTCCCGAGCGCACCGCCCGCTCCTGAGGAGAACGCCAATGGGACTGCTGAGTGACCGCGAGCTCGCCGGCCTGCTGCCGGCGGAGACCCACGCCTTCGCCGGACCGATCCCCACGCAGAGCGTGTCCAGCGACGAGTTCATGCCCGTGCCGCAAACGCCCCGGCAGCGTCGGGTCGAGTCGCGCGTGAAGGCGCTGGGCGGCGCGCTGGCGAAGCGACACGGGATGACGCGGCGGCGGTTCCTCACGACCGCATCGGGCATGGCGGCCGCGTTCCTGGCGATGAATGAGGTCTACGGCGCCGTCTACGACGTGAGCGCCGCCGAGGCCCAGACGCCGGAGATGGCGAAGGAACGGGCGGACGGCCTCGCCAAGCAGTTCGTCATGGACTGCCACACGCACTTCCTGCGAGACGACACGCGGATCATGGGGTTCGTCCGTCAGCGCGAGGCGGTCGGTAAGGCCGGCTGGAATCCCGCGCTGCGCGGCAAAGAGCAGACGATCGAGGATCTCAAGTTCGCGAACTACTACAAGGAAGTGTTCCTGGACAGCGATACGAAGGTGGCGCTGCTCTCCGGCGCGCCGTCGGAGATCGCCCAGGACTGGTTCCTCACGAACGAGATGAAGGCAGAGGCGCGGGCGCGCGTCAACAAGGACGCCGGCTCACGGCGCATGCTGAGCCACGCGATCTTCACGCCCGGCTATCCCGGCTGGATGGAGCAGGTCGACCACGCCATCCGCGACCTGAAACCGGATTCGTTCAAGGGCTACACCATCGGCGACAACACCAACAAGAATCTCAGCAAGCACCCGTGGAGGATGGACGACGAGAAGCTCGTCTACCCCTTCTACGACAAGCTGCTCCGAGCGGGCTACGACAAGGTCTGCGTCCACAAGGGGCTCTTCCCGCCGTCGGTCGAGCAACAGTTCCCGCATCTGCTCGCGTACTCCGACGTGCGCGACGTCGGGAAGGCGGCCAAGGACTGGCCCAAGATGACCTTCATCATCTATCACGGCGGCTATCGCTTCGCGGGCGGCGGCCGCCCCGAGGACGCGTGGACGCAGTTCGAGAAGACGGGGCGCATCGAGTGGGTCACCGATCTCGCGGAGGTGCCGTCGAAGTACGGCGTGACCAACCTCTACGCCGACGTCGGCCAGCTCTTCGCGCAGACGACGATCGCCGATCCGCGCGTGTCGGCCGCCATGATGGGCATGCTCGTTCGCGGTCTCGGCGCCGACCACGTGGTGTGGGGCACCGACGCGATCTGGACGGGCTCGCCGCAGTGGCAGATCGAGGCGCTGCGCCGGCTCGAGATCCCCGACGACATGCAGAAGCAGCACGGCTTCAAACCCCTCGGCGCCGCCGATGGGCCCATCAAGACCGCGATCCTCGGCGAGACCAATGCGCGCCTGTACAAGTACGAGCGCCGCGCGGCGCTGGCCACCGATCGCATCGCCGCGCTCAAGGCGGACTACGAGGCCGCGGGCGGCGAGCGGAGCAATCTGCGCTACGGCTACGTGGCGCGGGCGCGGGGCTGAGCGCGCCGCAGATTCTCTGACCACGCTCCCGACAGTACGAAGCGCGGGAACGTGATCCACTGCTCGACCACGAAGCGGCTGACGAAGTCGCCGGCGCCATCGAATGGCGTCGGCGTCTCGGCCTCGCGCCGGTGCCCGCGGCCCTGCAGCACGAGCGCGACGATCATCGCCACGATCGCAATGACCGCCGCGGTCACCGATCGGCCGAAGAGCGCGCCGATCAGCACCAGCGTCGCGACCTGGAACAGCGGCACCGCGACGATGTGGATCAATAGATTGCCCCGGTCGCGGTGCTTCGCGACGTAGTCGCTCCACTGCCAGGCGACCAGGTTCGGGCGGATCGGGCTCACAACGTCATCTTACTGGACGAGGCGCACATCGGGCAGGCTGCCCAGCACTTCGCGCTGGAAGGCGTCGATCACGCGGTCGCGCGTAGGAGGCGCGAACCGTCGGCAGAAAGCGGCCGACGTGAGCACGATCGCTGTCCCCTCGCCGCGGGGTTCGAGGCGAACGTTCGCAGCGACGAGTGCGCGTGACGGAGCGTCGTCCCGACCGCAGCGCACGTTCGTGCGAACGTCATCGCCATACGTCAGCATGGCGTCGGCGTTGAATCCGGCCCTCGTGAGCTGCTGAACGATATCCGTCGCACTCAGGGTGGTCATGAACGTCGCCTGGGGATAGAACCGGGCGACAGCGGCGCTCAAGTCCGGCGGCATTGGTTTCGGCGCGTACGAGGTCGCGGCGATCGCCAGCGCGGTTACGGGCAGCATCGCAGCTCGGATGACGCGCACCGACACGACTAGGAACGCGGAACGCCATAGAGGAGCGCAGCGGGAAGGGCCGAGAGCGCCAGGAGATCGGTCCAGTCGATGACTCGCGCGACACGGAACGCGCCAACGCTGTTCCAGCCGTCGATCAGCGGCTGCGACAGCGGCGATTTCCAGAACGCGAACATAGCCGCCACGCCTCCAAGCGCAAGCGTTGAGCGCGATGGAATGAGCGTCACGACGAGCGCGCCGACGACGAAGAGTCCGGCGACGTCAGACAGCTTGCCGGTGACGACACCGGGGCAGGCGACCTTCAGAACGTGGTCGTTGACTAAGAGGAGAACGACGGCGGCGATGAATCCGGGCGAGGCGACGATCGCGAAGCGCGGCCGTTCGCCCAACGCCTGGGCTAAAACCGGCGGCGGCCGCCCATGGCGCGCTTACGCAGCCGCAGCGACTTCGGCGTGACCTCGAGCAATTCGTCCTCGCGGATCCATTCCAGGCACTGCTCGAGATTCATGATGCGCGGCGGCGTGAGCTTGATACCCTCGTCCGCGGTGGACGCGCGCATGTTGG
>Ga0207684_10000790_pt1 | contig 36703 bp, 26 predicted proteins | sample KBSK5501metaG_FD_184342 | JGI IMG/M metagenome (GOLD analysis project Ga0207684, IMG submission 184342) | Corn, switchgrass and miscanthus rhizosphere microbial communities from Kellogg Biological Station, Michigan, USA - KBS K5-50-1 metaG... | ecosystem: Host-associated > Plants > Roots >... | reverse complement strand
CTATGGGTGTGAACATTAAAGTGATTCAGGAGTTGCTGGGGCACAGTGACATTGCTATCACCTTGCGCGTGTATGGTCATTTGCTCCCCTCGATGCAGCAAGAGGTCGTCGATAAGTGGGAAGGTGTGTTTAGAGAGTTGGAAGAAGAGGACAAAGGGAATGTGGCTGATAGCTAAATGAAGTTTTGCTCGCAGTTTTGCTCGCAGTGGTCGGGAAGTAGTCAGGAATGTTGGAAGGTGAACAAAATAAAACAAGGCGGGAAGCGCTTCCTCTGCAAGTCCTTCTCACCCTGTTTCAAGTAGCGGGGGGAGGATTCGAACCTCCGACCTTTGGGTTATGAGCCCAACGAGCTAACCACTGCTCCACCCCGCGTCGGCTTATGTATCATACAACAGACTTTGCGACCTGTCAACTCTCGATGACTTCTGTGCGCCAGACGCGCACAGCTCCGTCTTCGGCACTATTTGCCAATAGGCCATTGGCCCCAAAGACCACGCCGTATACCTCTATTCTGTGGTTAATGGTCTGTAGTTCGCGTCCCTGGTAGACATCCCATAACTTCAAAGAGCCATCCTCGGAGCCTGAAACCAGCAAACGACCATCGGCTGAGAAGTCGACAGTCCAGACTGCGCCATCGTGGCCTCTGAGCGTATGTACTAGCTGCCCGGTCGTTGTGTCCCACAGGCAGATCATTCCATCTGCTGAACAGGAGGCCAGCAAGTCTCCGTCAGGCGACCAGGCTACACCGTATACGATATCGCTGTAGCGCAAGCGACGCAGCATAATGCCATTGCCGACATCCCATATACAAATTGTCTTATCAAAAGAGCAGGAGGCTAGTAGGTTGCTATCGTATGAAAAATCGACGCCCACGACTACATTGTGATGCCCCTGCAATAGTTGCTGCGTTTCTCTCGTAGCCGGGTTCCAGATACGCACCGTTTCATCGTTTGAGCAGGAGGCTAGCATGCGATTATCGAGAGAGAAAGCCACAGTCCATACTGCACTGCTATGACCCTCCAGCACGCGCAACGCCTCTCCGGTGTATGCATCCCAAAGACGTACTGTTTTATCCTCTGAACAGGAAGCAATTATTTTGCCATCAGGCGAGATATCTACTCCCATCACTGCCCCCTCATGTCCGCTAATTGTTTGAAGCAATTCACCGGAGTTTGTTGACCACAAACGCACCGTCATATCTTCACCGCATGATGCAATGCGCTTACCATCGGGCGAAAAGACTACATCATCTGCATGACCTCGATGTCCAGTCAGAATATGCAGTGGCGTGACTTCAACTCTAACCATTTGTTTACCTTTGTGTGGAGCAGATGCCGTCTTCCACTCAGGCCTTTCAATTAAGACGACCGAGCCATACTCATAACCGAACTTCTGGGGATACTGCGGCAAATCCCGGCTTACGTGTTCATCAAAATAATCATAGAGCGTACCAAGCGTAATGCGCCCTGTACGGGGATTGGCAGCCGCTCCCTCTAAAGCGTCAAGCAAGTGGGCCATGAAAATGCCGTGTCCTTGCTCCATCTGGCCTTTCGATACCTCACCTTGGCGACCAGAAGTTAAGATTACACGTCCTTTTGTTCTTGGTAAGTCAAGGAGGGATTCCCCAAACAGAAGTGAGGCATCCGACTCGTTTTTGCGATGTCTCCATCCCGAACCCGCATGCGAAATATCCAGTAAGGTCAGGATGTTTCCAGCCTTCGAATCATATAAATAGTGATCTACAAGGGTTGGAACATGTAAACCGGTAGCCGGGCGATCCGCGTGTGTAGCTCGCAAAGCCAGGTAGCCATCCTGGGTCGCTGGATCAATCAACGCGTGCCCTGCAAAATAGAGCAATATCAGGTCTTCCTCTTGAGCACGTACCAGGCAGAGTTCACGTAACTGGCTCTCAATTTCATCGCGTGTAGCTTCCTCACCTGCAAGGCAGATAACATCTTCAGGGAGCCATCCTCCACGTTCAGGATCGATCAGTAGTTCATACAGGGACTGAGAATCAGCCTGGGCTAGTGGTAAGGGAATAAAATGAGTTGTATCGTTGTAATTATTTATGCCGACTATTAGCGCGTAACGGCGTTTCACTTTGTACCTCTGTTATGTATTTTGCATGTACTGTCATTTTACCTGATTATACTACTTCGGTGCATCTAAAAGATAATGAGAGGTAAGTACGCGGCTGTTAGCAGTCACTTGTGAAGATTGCTAAATTCAGCAACCCATGGTAGTCTAAAAACGTATAATAAACGTATCTATAGTATCGATGGTTTTGTATGTAGCTACAGCATCCCTTGCGGAAAACATCGAAAAAAAGATATTATCACATAAAAGAGATCCTCGCGTAATCGTACACTTAAGTTCGGGCGCTGTAACGAGCGCCCGGTCAGATCAAGAAAGCAGGTCTGAATCTATGGATGCTCAGGCTATACGTATGTACCAGCGCAACCCGAATGAGCAGGGGCCGAATAGTCCCCAGGCCCCAAACAACGGGAGCAATGGAAATAGAAATGGGAACAATGGTGGGCCGCCACGCTTCACCGGAACGGCGCTCATTGTTCGCTCATTGATAATCATTGGTGTGATTTTGTTGGGTTGGTACTTATTTCAGTACTTTTTTACCCAAAATTCAAGCAGCAACAACGCCAATGTGATTGAAGTACCTTACAGCACTTTCTACCAGCAAGTCCAGGCAGGTAATGTCAAAGATGTAACCTTTCAGGGCCAGGACGCCACTGGAGATTTTTATAAATCTGTAACTGTCACCGATCCCAGCAGCGGCACAAGCAAAAGCGGAACCAGCTTCCACTTTACACAGTTGCCCAATGGTGATCCTAACCTTACCACGTTGTTAAACACTAACCATGTAAGTTATTCAGCTAAGCCGCCTGCGGATAATAACACGTTAATCAACATTTTAACCACATTTGTACCCTGGATCCTTTTAATTGCCGTCTTCTTCTTCATTGCTCGCCGTGCTACGCAGGGTCAGCAGAACATCTTCAGCTTCGGCAAGAGCAAGGCCAAGGTCATATTAGAAGATAAACCGAGTACTACATTTGCTGATGTGGCAGGCGTCGATGAGGCAAAGAACGATCTCGTTGAAGTTGTTGAGTTTTTAAAGACACCTACGAAGTTCCAGAAATTGGGTGGTAAGATTCCGCGTGGCATACTACTGGTAGGCCCTCCGGGAACAGGTAAGACCCTGCTGGCCCGTGCTGTTGCAGGCGAAGCAGGTGTGCCTTTCTTCTCGATCAGTGGCTCTGAGTTTGTTGAAGTGCTGGTGGGCGTAGGAGCCAGTCGCGTGCGTGATCTTTTCGACCAGGCTAAGAAAGCATCGCCGAGTATCATCTTCATCGACGAAATTGATGCTGTGGGTCGCCAGCGTGGCTCTAGCATCAATAGCAACGATGAGCGTGAGCAGACACTGAACCAGTTGCTCGTTGAGATGGATGGTTTTGATGTGCGCCAGGCCGTTGTCGTCATCGCTGCCACAAACCGGCCGGATGGCCTCGATAAAGCGCTGTTGCGCCCAGGACGCTTCGACCGTCGTGTGACTGTTGAACGCCCCGACTGGAATGGCCGCCTGGCAATACTCAAGATTCACGCAAAGGACGTGCCTTTGGCTAGCGATGTTGACTTGATAACGATTGCTCGCTCCACTCCAGGCATGGTAGGCGCGGACCTTGCGAATCTCATTAATGAAGCAGCCTTACTCGCTGCCCGCCGCAATCTGGATGCAGTCAACCAGGCCTGCTTCGATGAGGCACTGGATAAGATCCTGATTGGTGCAGAACGTCCACTGATTCTGAGTGAGGATGACCTCAACGTGGTTGCTTACCATGAAGGCGGTCACGCGTTAACCGGTTTGTTGACAGAAAATGTTGATCCAGTCACTAAAGTAACCATCGTTCCGCGTGGACAGGCTCTGGGTGTGACACAATACTCGCCGCTGGATGATCGCTATAACTACTCGAAGGAATACCTGGAATCTCAACTGGTCACGGCTCTTGGTGGACGTGCCGCCGAACAGGTGGCAATCGGACAAATCACGACCGGGGCAGAAAACGATCTACAACGTGTGACTGCCATCGCACACCAGATGGTGACACGTTGGGGTATGAGCGAGCGACTCGGTACGATCTCGTACAGCGAGCGCGAAGACCCGTTCGCGGGTACTGCACTGGCTACAGGCTCGCGTGAATACAGCGAAAAGACCGCCAGTATCATCGATGAGGAAGTCAATCGTATCGTGAAGTGGGCCTACGATCAGGCAGTCAAACTACTTTCGGATCACCGCGGTACGCTTGACCGCATTGCACGAGCGCTGCGTTTGTATGAGACGCTTGATGCCAAACAGTTACGCGCAATCATGGAAGATACAGGCTCGATCAACTCTGCACCAGCATCGTACCGTTAAAATTGATACAGATAGAACTGAATGAACGAGGGTGGGACTCACAAGTCCCACCCTCGTTCATTCAGTTCTACTACTACCAGGATATCAAGCGGTCTGTTCGCCGGTCACCTGGGCGATGACCTCCTCATCACTCACATTGGTTTTGATCGTCGCCTGTCCTATGAAAAAGATGACGATACCCACGAGCAACGAGAGCACAGCGATACTCGCAATCCAGGTATCCCACTGGGTCGTGTTCATCAAATTCGGTATCCAGGGGGAGATAAAGATCACAATCACGCCCACCGCGCTCGCGATCAGGCCCAAGGCCGAACAGAGGTAGAAGACCCAGTCCGGGGCAAGACGAGCACGGGTAAAGGCCTCATGGTATTTGTAGCGAATGATGATCACATCTACAAACAGAATCACCATTGAGATACACCAGATCACTGTGACGGCAGCCTGCAGAATATTGTAAACTACAGTCGATAGATTGGTAGGGCTAGAACCAGTCTGCAAGGTATAGGGCACAATGATGAAGGCCAGGGCAGCAAATAAGGCCGAGATGATGCTCTGCACCAGAACAGCCACCCAGGGCACCCTGTTGGCATTCACTTTGCTCATAAAGGTGGGTAGGCGCCGATCCAGTCCTGAGACAAAGAGTAGTCGACCAAAGGAGTAGTTGTAGACCGCAGTGTTAAAGAGGAAAAAGCCAATGAAAATGAAGTTGACAATCGTCCCAATCACTGTGCCAGCACCGCCAAAGCCATTCTGCACCGCTTGCCCCACTGCAGCCGGGCTGCCATAACTGCTTGGAGAGGCTGCCATCATCACCCCAAAGGTGCCGATCAGATAAGCTACAATGACCACGGTGGAACCCCACAACAGATAGCGGGTAATGGCGCGGGGATTGCTGATCTCCACTCCCATATTCAGCGGGACTTCAATGCCTAACAAAGCTAGAATGACCAGTCCGTAGAAGGTGTAGTTGTTTTTCGTCAGCGCCCAGCTTTGCGCCGAAAGGTCGGCCTGTGGCGCATGACCCCCGAAGAGCCAGAGCAGACCAGCCAGCCCAATCAGTAAAATCGCACCACCGTAGGCGACGAAGACAATGTTGACAAAGTTCTGTGTGACACGGAAGCGCAAGACGGACAGTATACATGAGAATGCAATTACAGCGATGATCATCAGGCCCTGCTGCCAGGGTTCTGTCAGGAAGTTGCTGTTAAGTTGCTGGATGAACGAAACAACAATGTCACCAGTGGCGATCATCACCAGGATCCCAGGCCACCAGGCGCAGAAGCCTGCGAAAAAGCCCAGAAAGGTACCAAAGGCCTTATTCGTCCAGACGTAGATGGAACCCTCACCCGGGAACATGAGGCCAAGTTGTCCGGTCACGATCGCGCCAGGGATGAGAAAGGTGAGGAAACCTAGTATCCAGTAGATATAGGCGGCGGCACCTGCCCCAGGAATCACGCTTGCATTAGTGATAAAGAGGACGATTGCGACGAAGATGGCGACCATGTCAAATGTATTCAGAACTTTGGGGAGAATGCCTCCCGCGATCCGTTCAGAACGCAAGACTTCGCCGCCACCACTTTCAGCAGTTGTTGCCATTGAGCTAAACCTCCTAAAAAAGTTCTGTAGCAAAGAAGACTACAGAGACTTAAATCCATATTCACAAAAAAACGAACGAGAATACAGTACAGAGGGATAAAGCTAACAAAGAGTGCTGGAAGCCCTTGCTTCCAATCTAAGCATTAGGAAGAAAGGTCACCTCCTTTCTGTTTGAAAATGCTCTATTACGAACCGACACTTTTTTGATCGGCTACAATTCTGGTGAGATACTTGTATCTAATGATAGATTGCTTGCTTGTGTAAGTCAAGGGATATTTCATTAGTGTTTTGGCGTTGATGTTGGCCCAGGTGTAGGGGGCGAACCTTGCCCATTCAGCTTCGCCTGCTCCTCCTGGATTTTCCTCTGCAAAGCCCTCAGGTAAGCTTGGGCACCATCCAGGTCAGTTTCGGTAATCGTCTGCAACTTCTTTGGCATGTTGTGAACCTGGTCTACCCAGTTTTTGAGCACCGTTTGAAGTGCAGCAAGGGTTGCATTATCCGCGTTGATTTGTTGAAGCCAGCTTCGAGCTTTGGTGAGAGCAGCAAGTGTTATAGACAGAAAATCGTCCGCGACCGTGGCGGCAAGCGTGACGAGCGGTGAAACGAATACATCATAAGCCACGCGAGTAAGTTTGGCTGCACCGATTGCAGCTTCGAGGGAGACGCCCTCCATTGTATCTAATGCGTTGATAAATTCTTTACGCACAGCTTCTTCGCCTGCTGCCACTCCTTTGCCAAAGGCATCCTGGAGCTGGTGTTCGATACTTGTTCCTGCTTGCTCGAGTGCATGGGGTATCCTGGGGATTAACTCATATCCGGCGATGGCTGTGCCTCCTGCTGCAGCGGCAACTAAGAGCATTTTCCGCCGGGATATGCGTTTCTTCTTATTTTTGCCTGGCTTTACTACTTCATCTTGTTCGTCTTCGTCGTATTCCAGGGGGGTGTTTCGACGCCTGCCACGCTCGGTTGTTTCAGGTTGCATACGCAAACCAGCAGATCTCGCACGGGGAGATTCATCGTATGGCAGACGATGCTCAAGAGGATCTTCTTCCTCGTCGAAGTACTCATATCCTAGATCAGGGTCTAAATACTCCAGCCGTTCATCTACAAAGGGTCTCTCTTCATACTCCTCGTCAAATTTAGTATAGTATTCCTGTGGTGCAGGAGGCAATTGAGCGGATCGGGTACGGCGATATGGGTAAAGTGTGGTATCTACCTGGTCCTCATACATCCTTTGATCTTCATCCTGAGATGTAAAACGATCGCGCATTTCAGGATCAAGCTGACCGGTGTCATCCACAAGTGCAGGTTTTGATTTGCTGGCAATGATGTTCTGGCGAATAAGCTGGCGTGTGCGCCTGGGGTCAGGACGCGGTCCTAACAGTCCACTTGTATGGCGACCATTGCTGGTGCCAGATTCCTCGCGGACGCTCAATGAATCATTTTGAAACGAGGCACCGGAATGCCCTTGTTGACCATTCCCAGTCAGGCTCTGACTATGTAATGGATCGTATTCGTATCCGTACTGTCTCCCTGGGCTTTTACGGTACAGCCTTCTTTCAGAACCATCTCTTATCATGTACGCCTGCCTTTCAAAGAAAAAAATCTTCAATGATTCCTGGAACACACTCTTCTTGGGGACCTATCATTCGACTGGTATGAACTCAAAGGCAGATTTGCCTTCTTCTTAGTGTATTAGTGTACCATATAGCATAAGAGAGTCAAGGTGTATTAATTTGTATCAGTCTGACTGGCACATTTAGAAGCGCGTAGATCTTGCTTCGTTGCCTTCTACAAACTTCTTAGCAAACATAAAAATTTACACTTATTTAACACAGTCTCGTCATCACACCTTTATGTTTTAACGCTTGAAGTTGTCAAAATGTTCCATGTTTGAATATTTGTTCTAAATATATCACAACTATGCACTTTTTTCAATGCTAAAAAACAAGTTTGCTCTGTAACACTTTCTCGTATTAGATTGAATATACTAGTAGGGAACATAAAGAGACGTCTCTAAAGAAGGCACGAGGACTTTCGTAGATGAACCCAGATAAAGCGCGTAGCGTGACCTTTAAAACGCCTGCTGTAACTGCTTCCGGCAATATGAGGCTTGTTGAGTTTATTACTGACAATGTAGCTTCGCTTCTTGGAATCTTGCGCTCCTACGTACAGCGTATGGGTCTTGCCAGGGGTGAGGAAGTACCAGCAGTGGCAGTTGAGGTGTTACAGGAAGTGGTTATTGTAGCACTTGATCACGCTGACCGTTTCAATCCCACGGGCCAGCCAATGGCATGGCTTTTAGGCATAGCAATAAATGTTATCAAACGCAAAAAGGTCGAGCTTGCGAAGCGTTCTCAGCGGGAACTTTCCATCGGTGCGATCTCTTTAGCTCAGCAAGAGCCGTTGAGTGAGGACGAATTATTTGATCAGATTTCCGCGGGCACAACTGCCGGGCCAGATCAAGAAATCGCAGCAAATGAGCAGGCTGAGTTGCTGCTCTCTCTTGTCTCTCCAGAGGATCAGCAGATCTTAATGCTTGCGTTCCTCCAGGGCTTCGAGAGAGAAGCTCTGGCTGAGAAGCTCGGTATTTCACCTGGTGCAGCACGCGTGAGGCTACACCGCGCATTGAAGCGGCTGCGTCTGGCCTGGAGCGAACAACACTTGAAATTTCACGAAGGAGAAAGCAATGAGTGAACAGCTAACACCTGATACACAGCGGCATATCCAGGTTTTGCGGCGCTATATGCTTGCTATGGAAAGTGGAGATGCCGATTGCATGGCCACCGTGCTGCATGAGGCTGAGCAGGATCGCGCGTTAGAGCGTATGATCCTGGAAGTTAACGATTTTTACCAGCAAGAAGATCATACGCTCGCAGATCCTACTGATGTAGCTCTGGTCCAGCAATTTCTCCTTAACACTATACCTGCAATGAGGGAATATGAAACTGTAGGGACATCTATACAATCTTGGGATAGTAAAGTTAGCCCGGTTTACGCGCAATCCCCTGTAATGCTGGAAACAGTGTCTGAACCAGAGAAGACACCAGGTACTGTACATCAACAGACGAGCAAAAGATTACAGGCCAGGAAAGCACCGACTCAGGTATTACCATCAAAGAAGATTGCACCGCAGAAATGGTATCAAACTCGCCGCAACTGGATCTTAGCAGCGATAGCAGCAGTACTGGTTGCATTGCTGTTATTGCCAAACAGTGGTGCACTAGCCAGTCAAATTCTTTCCTTTTTCCGCGTGCAGCAATTCCAGCCAGTACAGGTGACAAAACAAGAAGTGCAGACGTTATCCTCGCGTCCAATTCCAACCTTCGAGGATCTTGGCACCCTACAGATCCAGCCTGATAGCCTGCAAACTCATGAAAACCTGACGGAAGCACAGGCAGCACGAATGGTCAACTTCCCAATCCTGTTACCAAATTCTCTGCCTCGGGGTATCTCTAATACCCCCGATTTCAGTGTCATAGATGCAGGCCATGCTACATTTACCTTTAGTGCAAATAAGGCACATGCTTTCTTTGTGAAAAATGGCTATGGCAATGTAAACATTCCAGCAAATTTAGACGGCGCGTCCTTTGATATCACTACTAACGCTGGCGTCGTGATTGCGTACGGCAACCAGGCTGCAGCTCAATTCATGGTGGTAGAAGTTCCCAGCCCTGTTGTACGTGCCACAGGTAACGCTTCACTTCAAGAGTTACGCGATGTCGCGCTCTCGCTCCCAGGTCTGCCTCCACAGCTTGTCGCACAACTCAGGCAGATCGATCTGAATAGCGGTGTAGTCCCGCTACCCATTCCTACAGGAGTAAACTCACGATCCATCACGGTTCATGGCACATCAGGATTGCTGCTCACCAGCAACATCTCTACCACTATTGAGCAACTGAAAAAGTTTCCCGCTGGAAGTGCAGTGGTCTGGCAAACGCATGGTATCATCTATGCATTAGGTGGCACCATATCAGACACCAACCAGTTGTTAAACTCGGCGAACTCATTACGTTAATAAAAGGGTAGAGAGATGAGTGCATATAAATGAGCAGCGATTCAATCCTTGATACGCGGTCGGGTAATTCCCGACCGCAGCAGAAGGAATCTTCGTCTATGAGCGATGACTCGCGGTTACCTGCCGTAGAGATACAGGGGTTACGTAAAGTTTACCAGCAGATCATCGCAGTAGATGATATCAGCCTTGTCACCTATCGGGGCGAGGCTTTCGGCTTTCTCGGACCAAACGGCGCCGGTAAGAGTACGGTAGTGAAGATACTCACCGGACTGGTCGCTCCCACAAAAGGCACAGTGCGTGTACTGGGACAGCCGGTCAACCATGTTCAGATACGCAGGCAAGTTGGCTATTTACCTGAGTTCCCCTCCTTCCATCGCTGGCTCAAGGCACGCGACTTCCTTGAATTTCATGGCCGGCTCTTTGGCCTGAAAAGAACTATGCTTGAAAAGCGCATTGGGGAAGTGCTGGCAAGGGTCGGGCTGGCCGGAAGGGAGAATCAGAAACTGAGCACATTTTCCAAAGGCATGCTGCAACGTATCGGCCTGGCCCAGGCCATCATCAACAAACCAGATTTAGTTATCCTGGACGAACTCGTGTCGGGTCTTGATCCTGTCGGTCAGCGTGATATGCGCGAACTACTGCGTGAACTGAAAGCTGAAGGCACGAGCATCTTCCTTAATTCGCACTTGCTGGCCGATGTAGAAGCTATATGTGATCGTGTAGCTATTATCAATCAAGGACGAATCTTGAAAGTAGGTGCGCCTGCTGAGCTATTCGACAAGAAGAAAGTGCTCGAAGTGCGCGTCGACCATGTAAGCGAGGAATTGCTCAGTCGACTTCATACAGTTGCACTCGACATACAGCACGGGGATGATGACCCTTGCTACCTCTTGATCGAGATCGAACGTGATGAGCAGGCGGCAGATATCGCAGATATCATACACGCATACGGAGCGCGTCTCTACACGCTGGCGCCACGTCAGGTCTCACTAGAACAAATCTTTTTCCAAACGATTGATGCACTTGCCTGATAAATCAGCACTCTACATCAAGAGAACTAGCACCTGTTGAGGAGCATTTTATGGGATTATTGTTGATAACGCGCTTTACTATTCAAGAAGCTTTCCATCGCTGGCTCTTGTTGGCGATGCTGCTACTAAATATATTACTACTGGCAGTTTTCGCGCTCATGCTCAACGCTGCCTATTCGAATCAACTTGCTCATGCCCCGTCTCAGAGTAATCCACAACTGTTTCTGCTGGAATTTGATCTGATCATTAGTATTTTATCGGTTTGGGCGGCTTACTTGCTCAGTGGAGCAATGACTATCGTTTTGAGCATAAACATGACCTCCGGTGAGATTGAAGGCGGCACTTTTTCTGTGATTGTTTCGAAGCCACTGCACAGGGCGGAAATTATCTTCGGCAAATGGCTGGGCTTTGCACTGATCCTGTGCGTCTACACTGCAATGTTGTTCTTCACCTTCCTGGGTCTCATTTACTGGCGAACTGGATACTTTCCTGAAAATGCTCTTGCAGCGCTAGGTATGCTTGAACTCAGCACGCTTGTATTACTGGCCCTCACAACCCTGGGCAGTACTCTGTTCCCCACACTTGTCAATGGCGCTATTGTGATTATGCTCTTTATCGGTGCACCGCTCGCGAGCTTTGTACAATTGATTTCGACGACGCCAGGTGCAACAGCGCAAAATATCTCAACGATCGTCAACCTGGTAATACCAACCGATGCCCTCTGGCATGGGGCTTCGTACTACCTGATTCCCTCTTTCCTATACAGTATACTCCAGCAACGAGGTGTACTAAGCGATTTGAATACGCCCTTTACCTCGATCCAGCCTCTATCTCCGGCGCTCTTTACCTGGGCCATACTCTACTGTATCGTTCTCCCGATTATTGGCGTCATACGTTTCCAACGGCGCGATTTATGAAGCAACTTCTCCCGTTGTGGCAAGCACAACTTCTTGATGAATACTGGCATCATGTTCTTCCCAATTTTGGAGCGCTTGATCCTCGTACCAGCAACTGTCCCTTCAGGATGACCTGACGAGTAGGGCGAGCGGGATCTGCAATGCGCTGCATGAGGAGTTCCGCCGCAGTTTTGCCAATTTCGTAGGTTGGCTGGGCAATCAGGGTAATGGCCGGTTGGACCAGAGAAGACCAGGTGGTTTCGTCAAAGGTAACCAGAGCAATATCATCAGGAATGGTAAGGTTGCGCTCTCGAATAGCTTGCAAGGCACCCTCTGCTAACAGACCGTTGATCGTGAAGAGTGCATCAGGGGGCTCGGCCAAATCGAGCATTTTCAATGTCGCCGCATATCCAGCCTCGGCCTTCGGAGGAACATACTTCATATATTCCGATTTTGGAGCGAGACCATGAGCACGCAACGCTTTTTCATAGCCTAGCTGACGTTCTATACCGGTGCTCATCTCACTACAGAGGGCAGCGATCCGTCTATAGCCCTGCTCAATAAGATGCGTGATGAGTCGATACGCTGCATCGACGTTATCAAGCAGCACGGCATCGACATCACCATTCGAAATGGAGCGATCAACAACTACTATGGGAAAAGGGAAGTTCGAGTCAGCGAAGTTGGCGATTGTTTGTCGTGTTGGCGACATAATTGCTCCTGCGACAGCGGTATCACGCATCAGATTGAGGTAGATCGCCTCTTTCTCAGGATTCTCATCAGTATTGCACAGCAGTACACTAAAGCCCTGTCCATACGCAGTATCCTCCACTGCACGGCTGATCGCGGTAAAGAAAGGGTTGCTAATGTCGGAAACAATCAGGCCAATCGTGCTGGACTGCTGGGAACGCAAGCTCCGCGCAACCAGATTCGGCCGGTAGCCTAATCGTTCCACTGTTGCCATTACACGCTCGCGCACCTCAGGCCGGACATGCAGACCATTGGAGAGCACACGCGATACTGTGGCAGTTGATACCCCTGCAGCTTCTGCGACATCTTTGATGCTGACCATTCGAACCTCACCTCTTATTAGAGCAAATCATTGTAAACGATTTAATAGATTATAGCATGTGTTCGTAAAAAATGCTAGAGTTCTTGCAATCGATTTTACTGACGTTCACGCTAACACCGTATTTATCGACGATATTTCAGCGTTTTTTGTACAAATTTCGAAAAAGGGAACATTTTGCTTGAAAACCTCTTGACAATTTCTTTGTAATCGTTTACAATTACAACATCAAAGATGTTCCATTCATGGCGGTAGTTGAAACGTTCTTAAGTGCAGTTGACAACGAGGTAACATGATCACCCAGAATTGGTGAGGTAACAGAATGAAGCACATTATTAGCCTTGGTGAAGTACTCATCGATCTCATCCCGAGCACACAGGTACAACTGGGAGAGGCTTGTTACTCCCCCCATCCAGGAGGAGCAATAGCAAATGTTTCAGTGGCTATTGCACGGCTTGGAGGTTCTTCTATTTTTATTGGTGGAGTAGCAGATGACGAGTTCGGGCAGCTTCTGGTGCATGTCCTCGCCGATAATCACGTTGACACCCAGTACGTTCGTGTAATAAAGAAGGCATCTACAGCGATAGCGCTGGTAACGCTGCATGCTGAAGGGCAAAGACACTTTACCTTTTTTCGTCAAGAGACTGCTGATAGCCAGTTACAGCCTGAGGATGTAAATTGGAGTGCCTGGCACGATGCCGCGGTCTGTCATGTGGGAGGTGTCTTGCTCTCAACCGAGCCTGCCCGATCTGCAACACTTGCGGCAATGGACTATACCCGCAAGGTCGGGTCCATTGTATCGTTGGACGTGAATGTTCGCCCGGCTTTATGGGCATCCGATGCTGATATCCGAGGCACGCTGGCTAAAGCTGTAGAGCGTGCAGACATTCTCAAGTTGAGTGTCGAAGAGGCAGTATTTGTCGGTGAACAGAACAGTCCACCCAGGGAACCTTACGAGATGAATTGGCTAAACATGTTGGGAGAAGCTCTGCTAGAGAAAGGGCCACGCCTGGTGATCATTACCTTAGGTGCCCATGGAGCGCTTTTGCTAACAGCCAGCCACCGGGTAAAAGTACCTGCGATGCTGGTTCGTCCCATTGACACAACAGGAGCGGGCGATGCCTTTATGGGAGCTATCTTATTTAAGTTAGTCCAGCAAGGATGCACTACACCTTCAGATCTTTTACCTCTCGCAGAGCTTGATCTGAGCAACCTGGGTAGTTTTGCGACGCTCGTAGCAGGACTTAGCGTAACCCGTTATGGAGGTATTACATCATTTCCTTTCTTACACGAGGTTGGTCAATGATCTCTCGTCCCACCAGGAAAAAGGTAAGGAGCAATCTGGCGAAAAGCAGGGATAGCATCCCATCTGGTGAACAGAACTCCACATCGTGAATCTCAGAAAACCATCGTAACTTGTTTCTCTCTTAGTTCGTCTCCGTAGAGTTTCCCTTTATTTGCGAGTCTCCAGGTGAAGACTCATGTGTCTGCTCTTTCTATTGCTTGCACTGCAGTCGATGAATGCACATTGTCTACAACGAAAAGGAGTAAGTCAGGTATGTCTCGATTCTTCAAAACGCCGTTCACACTTTCTACTGTCGCAGCGATCGCCCTTGTGGCCCTTATCATTGGAGTCCTGGCTGGTCGCTTATTTGCCCCAACATCGACGAGCGCAAACGCGAACGCCCCTGCCTCCAGCAACAAGGTCGATGTCATCGTCAAGGCAACTGACTCGCAGTTCTGGCAGGCTATGCTCGCTGGTGCCCAGGCTGCAGGTAAAGACTGGGGAATCCAGGTTGGTCTCTTTGGGGCCACATCAGAGGCGGACGTCTCCGCCCAGGTGGGCCTGGTTGAGAATTCGATGTCTCGCAACGTCAAAGCTATTGTCCTAGCTGCCTCTTCCTCGCAGGCGCTGAATAGTGTGATCGATCGGGCTCGCAGTCAGGGTATTAGAGTGATCACCGTCGATACAAAGGTCACAACCTCAAGCGACGGCTTTATTGGAACCGACAACACCAAAGCAGGTGCGCAAGCTGCCGACCGGCTCGGAGAGCTCCTGCAAAAGAAAGGCGTCACTTCCGGGCAGATACTCATTGAATCTTCCGTCGCCGGCGTTCAGACAATTGTCGACCGGGATACAGGGTTTATCAATGAGTTGAAAACGCGCTTTTCTGGCCTGCAGATTGTCGCTCACCGCTACAACAACAATGATACGCCGACCGCGCTCTCTCAGACGAATGATGCGATCTCCGCCAATCCTGGCCTCGTTGGAATTTATGCTGATAACAACGTGTCGGCTGATGGTGTGGCCCAGGCCATTCAGGAGAATAAGGCTCAGAGCCGCATTGTCGCGGTAGGGTTCGATTCTGATCCCCAGGAGATCGGTGCGTTGAAGAATGGCACGCTGCAAGCCATTGTGGTTCAGAATCCCTACTTCTTTGGCTACCAGGGTGTGGTTGCAGCCGCGATGACCGCTCAGGGGCGATTTGCCCCACCAAGTCTGGATCCAGGAGCTGTCCTGGTGTATGCAGATAATATGAATACCCCTGCCGTCCAGAAGCTATTGAATCCTCCAACGACGAAAGGGGGAGCATAACATGGTCACTCCGACGCCTGCAACACCGCTCGTACAATTGAGTCATGTGTCGAAGTCATTCGGCCCGGTTCAGGTACTCAAAGACGTTTCACTGGATATGTATCAAGGTGAGGTCCTCTGCCTGGCTGGGGAAAATGGTGCGGGTAAGTCAACGCTGATCAAGATTCTGACGGGAGCTATCCCCCGCGATAGCGGCGAGTACCACATTGATGGACAGGATGTGGGCTCTCCAAGCCCCGCCCAGGCAAGAGCGCTAGGTGTTGGTGTCGTCTACCAGGAGTTAAGCCTCTTGCCCGCGGTCTCCGTCGAGGAAAACCTGCTCATGGGGCGACTGCCCAACGCCAGGGGAATCGTCAACAAACGGGAATTACGCACCCGTGCAACTAAGATGCTTGAGCGTGTTGGCTTGAACAATGTCGATCCCGGCGCGCTTATCTCAGACTTGCCCGTCGCCACCCGTCAGATGGTGGAGATTGCCAAAGTGTTGGGAGCTGACGCCCGAATCGTGATTTTTGATGAGCCGACAACAGCTCTCTCTGAAAAGGATGCTCATCACCTGCTACAACTCATCGATCGACTCAAGAAAGAGGAGGGAGTTGCTATCCTGTATGTGACGCATCGCCTTGAAGAGATCTTCGAAATCGGCGACCGCATCACCGTGTTACGTGATGGTCAATTCATTACGACAGCGCCCGCAAGTCAATTCACGCACGATACCCTGATCCGCTCGATGGTAGGACGACAGATCGAGGCACTCTACCCAAAAAGAGAACACAAGCAGTTCGGGAAAACCTTGCTATCGGTTCAGGGGCTTAGACTGCCTGGAAGTCCCTATAGCATCAACCTGGAGGTCCATGCAGGAGAGATAGTAGGGCTAGGGGGACTGGTGGGAGCAGGTCGCACAGAGACGGTGCGTGCCATTTTCGGGGCCGATCCATTGGTAGCAGGAACCGTGCTTGTCGATGGCAAGCATCTGCAACCGGGGTCTCCAGAGCAAGCTGTAAGAGCTGGACTGGGGCTACTCACTGAAGATCGCAAAGAGTTAGGGCTGCTGGCATCCCTCTCAATCAGAGAAAATGTAACCATTGCAGACTTGTCTGCTGTCACTCGTCTGGGTGTCATCTCCAAAAGACAGGAGGCCTCCCTGGTCAACAATCTGGTGCCTCGCCTGAGCTTAAAGTATCAATCAATTGAGCAGCCTATCTCATCGCTCTCCGGTGGGAACCAGCAGAAAGTCTTATTGAGTCGCTGGTTGGCCACGAAAGCGAAAGTTTTGCTGCTGGACGAGCCGACCAAGGGTGTCGATGTCGGTGCCAAGGCAGACATCTATACGATCATTGGTGATTTGGCAGCCCAGGGATTGGGCATTGTCGTTGTATCATCGTACCTACCGGAGTTACTTGGCATTTGCGATCGTGTTATCGTCCTGCACGACTTCGGGGTCACCGGTGAACTTCCGATTGAAGAAGCGACCGAAGAAGAGGTACTGCGCCTGGCAAGCAGCGCCCCCGTTTCTATGAATGCATAGCAGAGAGGAGATTTCTCATGGCAACCACTTCCAGTACCCCACAGCCCTCCCAACAACCATTGGCAACGGCTCAGGCGGCAGTAGAGGAACAACGAACACCGATCAGCCTGGGGCGTGAAAGCGGCAGCGTGCTGGTACTGCTGATCTTTGTCGCAGTGTTGATCCTGACGACCAACGATTTTCTGACTCTTACGAATCTCGACAACCTTGTCCGGCAAGTGACGGTGTTCGCGATCCTCTCAGTCGGAGAGTTATTCGTGATCCTGACCGGCGGTATTGACCTGTCCGTTGGCTCCATCCTGGGCTTGAGTGGGGGGGTAACGGCACTACTGCTAGCGGGTAATACTTCTATCCCACTTGCAATCCTGGTTGGATTGGGCGTCGGGCTGGCCGTTGGCTTGATCAATGGTCTGCTTGTGACACGTCTCAAGCTGCCCCCGTTCATCGCTACGCTAGGCATGCTTGGAGTCGCCCGTGGGCTGGTCCTCCTGCTCACAGGTGCCAAAACCATCGCGCCGCTCCCTGAAGCCTTCAGCGCCATTGCCAACGGGTTCATCCTCGGCCTGCCGAGCCTGTTCTGGATTTTGATAATAATAACAATTATAGCGGCCTTTGTACTGGGGCGGACGATCTTTGGTCGCTATGTCTATGCAGTTGGTTCCAATGCTGAATCCTCGCGCCTCTCAGGGGTGCCTGTGAATTTAGTTCTGCTTGGTGTGTATAGTATCAGCGGCTTGCTTGCTGGCTTCGCGGGCATCTTAACTGCTTCGCGACTTGGCGCGGGTATTCCCACAGCAGGAACCGGGTACGAGTTGCAGGCCATTGCCGGTGCAGTCATTGGCGGTGCCAGCCTGTCGGGAGCAAAAGGTCGCGCTATTGGTGCCGTTCTTGGAGCAGTCATCATGGGCCTGCTTGCCAACGGAGGCAACCTGCTTGGCATCGACCCATTCTACCTGCAGATCGCTATTGGCTTGCTCATTATCATGGCGGTGTACTTTGATCACTTGCAGGGAGGTGCCATCAAATTCCTGCGCTTTGCCAAGTAGCCTTCCAGAGAGGGGCTTGTAGTAATGTTTGTGCAACACGTCGGCCAGAATGGCCGACGTGTTTGACATAGGACACTTTCTTCTATCGCTATTTCGTCCATACGAGTTTTGCCAGTTGTCTCAGGCCCGGCCTCTGTCCGTATATCAAGATGCCGAAGCGATAAATGCGTGCGGACAGCAATGCACAGGCAAAGATGGTCTTCTTTTTCACAAATTGGCGACTAACGAAAACATGGGGTAATCTAATAAAAAAACAAACATTCACTATGTCATGGAGGAACGTACATGGAGGGTATCAAGAATTACTTGTCAGATATGGATGGAGTCATCCTGCGAGGCACAACACTTATTCCAGGGGCAGCAGAGTTCGTTCATCGCCTGCTGACCGAAGGCATTCCGTTCTTGATTCTGACCAATGACTCGAAGTACACGCAGCGCGACCTTCAGGTGCGGCTGTCTTTCATGGGACTGGAAGTGCCACCAGAGGCAATTTTCACATCTGCACTGGCGACCGCGCAATTCCTTCATGATCAACATCCAGGTGGCAGTGCATTCGTCATTGGGGAGGCAGGGCTGACGACAGCACTGCATGACATTGGCTATGTGCTGACCGACCAGCAACCCGACTACGTGGTGCTTGGGGAGACAATCACGTATAGCATTGAACGCATTACCCGCGCTATTCGCCTGATAACGGCAGGGGCTCGTTTCATCGCTACCAATCCAGATGTGATGGGACCAGGTGAGGGAGGAATCGTTCCTGCAACTGGCGCTGTAGCAGCGTTGATCAGCGCAGCTACAGGTGTTAAGCCCTATTACATCGGTAAACCAAATCCACTAATGATGCGCTCGGCCCTGCGTGCACTCAAAGCCCATTCCGAGGATTCCGTGATGATCGGGGATCGCATGGATACCGATATCATCTCCGGGATCGAGAGTGGCTTGCGCACAATTCTCGTTCTCACCGGAGTCACCTCGCGCGAGAACGTAGATCGTTTCCCCTACCGTCCAACATGGATACGCGAGTCTATTGCCCATGTTGAGGTGTAAGACGGACACAATGTCTCATAATCGAATGCGATTGGAGGATGAAAGACCAACCAGAGGAGAAGTCTATTCCTTTCGACTCCTCACTCTACAGTACATTTTACAGGCGACCCATCCGTCTCTGCACCCTTGGATGCAATGATGCAGTTCCTCTACCGCTAGCTCTTCACGCGTTCCCTTTGCTTACTCATGACTTAATCACGTCGCCTATTCTTCTTTGAGCCCCTTCTACGACGGCGGGTTGAGGCGCCTTTACCACGAGCAGAACCTCTAGATGAGGACGATCGGGGCGGTTGAGCCTGTTGCCTCGCTTCATCATTCTTTAAATCACCATTGTCAGGGATGCTTCCAACATGAGGCACCGCGAATAACGAGCCTCTGCCAGTAACAAAGTACTGCTGGATCATGTTGAGGAGCAAGGAAGTTGTCCGGTATAAAGCGAGACCGGCGGCAAGTTGCCATCCAATAAAAATGGTGATCAACACCATAATCAACGGCAAAATGAATTGCATCAGTTGCATCAGTTGCATCGTGGCATCCTGGATTTCAGCAATTGCATGTGGCTGGGACATGCGCATCTGTACAAAGGTCACGACTCCGGCCAGGATTGGCAGAATGTGAGTTGGATCAGGCACGCCCAGGGAGATATGCCAGGCCGAATTGAGTATAGTAAACCAGTTCAGGCCAATATCAGGGATGCTGCTCAGTTGGGGTAAAAACGGATAAATGATGCTATTGAGATATGCAAGACTGGCATGATTCAGGACGATGTTTAGAGCAGAGTAGAGGCCAATAAAGATTGGTAGCTGAATCAGAATTGGCCAGAATGACGAGGCCGAAGAAATTCCATGTTGCTTATAGAGTTCCTGTGTGGCCTCATGTTGCGCTTTCAGGTCTTGTGCATGCCTCCTGCGTATCTCTGCTAATTCTGGCTGCAAGGCGAGCGTAGCTTTCATGGATTTGAGTTGTCGCAAAGTCAAAGGGAGCAGCATAGCAGTAATCGCAATGGTTAAGACAATGATTGAAAGTCCAAAATCACCAAAAAGGTGATACAGCAACATGAGTAGATTATAGATAGGATAGGTAATGATAACGTTGAAGAAGTTACTTATCAGGCTCATGGGTCCCTCCTGATGTGACGTAGTTGAAAAAACCACTATGATTTCGTGTGTCTGCAATTCAATTTACGAATGAGCGAGTTGCTGTGTTGCAGGGGTGGTTGGCGGGGAGTCAGGTGAAGCAATGTGGTATAGTCTGATATTATAGCGGTTATTTACGTGACAGCTGTCTCCGAGACAACTGTACTCCCCCCATTAGATTGGTCCTTGACCATCATCGAAAGTGTGCATTAGCCCAATTCCAGTGAGCACCATATAAGATACATTGGGATGCTATGCCGAATTTTGTGTAGAGGAATGCAGTGAGCTAGAAGGTATGGAAGGCTACTGATGTCTAAAGAGAATCACCGCCATTTGTCTCATCTGCCCGAACTCGCGCTTCCACATCATGAGATGACTCCCAAGCGAATGCATGAGCCATCGAGAGGATTTTCTGAATGTTGCCACTTGGAGCATCCACTCCTCATTTTCTTGCTGTCGTTGTCTCTCGTATCCACGACGAAGCGTGCTATATTCATTCAGGGGACGACGCATGGTTTACCTCATATGTTGTTCTGATTAGGTCATGCTACCATGAAAAAGTAGACAAAACGCTAGATTTTTACTTCTGTGATACCATCCTGATGGTTGGCTCTTATCTCTCTCTACGAGAAGACGTGACATGCCTGCTTTTTTGGGGGAGGATTTCTGACGATCCCGGAGAAATTCTGGTAAGACGAGGTTTGAGGTTATTGCATTGCACTGGGGTGTGGTATGCTCTTGCTTGGATGGCATCGTTCGTTCTTGTAGCTCAGGTTTTTCTTTTGTAAGCTACTGAAGCGAAAGAAATAGCTTGCCATTATGCATGGGCCAATTGTATCATGGCTCGTGCCAGGTTGGCTAGACATTCGGTTGTATGGCTTCTAGAGCGGCTCGGTGTTTTTGGCTCGGTGACGATTTGTCCACTGACGTCTCCCACTTTCGCTGGTTTTCTCCTGGCTTTGCTTTCAGGTTTGCTGTAGATGTTATGGTTTATTTTGTACGTATCTACATAAACAAGTATCTATTTCTCTCTCATCTGCTTGATTTTTTGAGCGCGCTGGAAGAGGGGTTCGGCTTGCAGATGGTCCCCATGTTCGCGTAGATAGTTGCCTGCTTGTGCTAAGAGATCTGCGGATTCTGAAACGGTGATGTGCCATTTCTCAATCAGTGATGAACAGGCGAGCAATGAGCCACAGAAAGCCATTCATGAAGAGAATTCTATCATTGCATATTAATGTATTTTTTTTCTCAGCGAGCGAGCAGTACTAGTTGGGCGGAAGAGCCAAACTCATCTCTATAAGCCTGGGAAAAGCACATGAAGATATAGCTGACAGGGTGTCAATGAAGGTGTCAAAAAAAGAGCCTCGTAAGGGACTCAAGAGGCTCTAGGCCTTACTTCAAGTGCAGAAGGATATAATAAAAGACGACTCAAAGACGACTCAAAGACGACTCAAAGACGTTCTCGAAATGATCTCTCTCCAGTATTCTTCAGGCGAGAGGCAAATCCGATCAGGAGACTCCGGACTGTTGTCCTGGTCCTGTCGTCAAGGGGATTGGTTCTTAGGACTCTTACGGAGATACCTTGACCGGATTCATGTCTTTGCAAACGAGGACATGGCAGCAATGCTGTCAGCCGCTCATTGGGTAAGAAGTCACACGTATGCTTCAAAGTCTGGTACATGTCCATTCGAGAATGAAATGAGCTAAATGAGGATCATTCAATGAGTAGTTTGACTCCTTTTCCGTCCAGGAACCATCCATTTCATTCCTAAATGGACCCCCATGACACACTTCATGACAAGAAAGGAAATCAACTCATGCGTCAACACACACGTTTCGTTCTTCTGGGGAGTTTCCTGCTGACTGCGAGCCTGTTTTTCGCTGTCACTCCCTTCTTTTCTCCCGCATTTGCTGCAACTACAAGCCCGGCCAGCACGCCTGCCAATGCTCCGCAACTGACGCAGCTCGTGCAGGTGTCAACCACTACCAGCAGCGCGACCTATCGAAACAGCGCTGGCGATCCCTGTAACACCGCACAGCGTCAGGAAAATGCCAATGATGTGTTCGGCATCACCCTGTTCTGGTTCAAGATGCAGACCTCCTGGTGCTGGGATTACAGGACGGTCACCAGCCACACGACTCGCATCTACTGGGGAGTCACCGGTCCAGGCCATGTCGTTGGCTGGGCTTATATAAGCAACAGTGGCGTCCACTTCAGCTGTTATGTAGCATACGGCAGTACGCGCCAATGTTCGGGCAATCACGAATGGGCGATTGCTTCCTTCCACAATGTCGTGACCAGGCAGGTCTGCTTGCCATTGATCAATGAGTACCAGAATTACAGAGGTCAGTTCTTTAGTGACGGACATGCCTGTTAATCTGCACTTGAGTACGCCTACCTTGAAGGCTTCTCGGCCTGCAGGCTGTGTTCGCACAGGTGAGCACAGCCTGCAGAGCGTACATATTGAGCTTCTTGGGATGTATCAAGAGATACATGTCGTTTGACTCGATTCATCGCCAAAACGAGGAGAAATGCGTCAATACATCAATCTGGCGATGTTATGAGTCAAGAAAATTGAACAGAAAAGGGCTTCTCCTTTGAGGGTTGGCCTTGCTTTACGGCTATTTTCTCCGCTTTGGCTGATGTGCCCGTCTTTGGCATTGCACCATGGCGTTTTTCAGGATGGATTGCGTCTCCGGTCGAGTCTCTGGTCTTTTTGGCGAGAAAATGGTCGAGAGGACCATAAACTCGCCAGATTGACGCAATTATTCGCCCAAATGAGGTGCTCAACGAAGTTTTTTAGCAAGAAGATTGTTCCTTTGTGTGTAATCTTTTCGGGCAAGTTAATGAGTCGATGCCATCGAGATTGTTGTGTAAGTGAGGTGCAGGAAAAAGAGCAGCGATTAAAGCAAGCTGCGCATATCTTGGACACATGATCTGAGAGACCGATGAAGGAGTTGCCCATACGTGTGGTGTTTTCGGGAGAAAGGTTGAATGCCAGAAGATGGGGCATCGGTTTTCTGGCAAGGTCTCGTCTTCACGCCTCTATTAGCACAACCAGGGAGCACAAGTGTGCCAGCCAGAGATCCGTCCCGCTCCCCTCACGGCTCCCCGGGCGAGTCAACTTCAGAGGGAGAGGCGTCCTTGGGGTGTGCCTGCGTGCTCTTACGTGACTCGAGGAGGGTGCACAAAGCGACGATGACGGCGGCACACATCACAGGCGGGAGGACGATCGATGGCAGGCCACCGCCAAGCAGGTCAGAGAGGTACCAGAGGAGTCCACCGAGCAACGCGAGCACCATTCCACCCACCACGACGAAGCTGTGCCTGCGGTGAGCACTTGCTGTCTGGCGAAGAGCACGGGCCTCGCGACTCACCCACATGAGCAAGAGAGCTTTGTGGAGAGGTTGGACAAAGAACAGGAGAATGAGCAAGGGAAAGACAAGCAGCACCAAAGGAGTTGGGATTGCGCCAAACCCGAGGGCGAGCAGGAAGAACAAAGAGAGGCTCAGGAGCAGAACCAACGGGCCAAAAAGGCGGACGCGTTACAGTATCCTTTGCGTTTCGAGGTGCTTTCTCCCCAGGCGGCTCCGATGAGCGTGTCTAGCTCTTCGCGCATGACCGCTTCTATCACCGTCCGAACGGCGCTCTGGGTAAGGAGGCGTAGGTACTGGTGAAATGCCTGCTGACTTGGCAGCTGTGGGGTCGAGTGTTCCGGTGTTGTCGCAGTGTTGGTTGGTGTGATACGCTCTTTCTTGACTTCAGACAGGCATAGTTCCCTCCTTGTGAAATCTAAATGGGATGTTTCAGAGGAACGATCTATTCCACTGAAACGGTCTATGCCTGTAGTATCAGCTCTGGAGAGTCTCTTGCACTAGCCGTCCATTACACAACTTTCGCGATGGCATCGGATTGAGCTTGAAAAAGAATAGAGCGTTCTATCAGTCAGTAACTCATGATCTGTTTTACAGCCTTGCCATTCGCAGCACTCTCGTTGCTTGATTTACAATGCAGGGGCAATGACATGAACACACTAAGTCTAGCGCCTACGACGTGATACAATTCATATATGAGAAACAATCACACACCAAATTCTTATTGATAAAGTTTCTTCTTCTGAGCTTTAGGAAGAAGGCGTAAAGCCTCTTGAGAAGACAATTCAGCTCATCACAATACTTCTTCAATCTTGCTTAGATTAGCATGGGCAGAATAATACTTATGTTCGCGATGGTCGCTCACATAATTCACAGGCTTCAACCCAAGCACCGAACTTTAAGCACATAACTGAAACATAGTGTACAATACGTTGGAAAAATCTCGTTCTTTTTGATAATGGATGAAAGCTACCCTCTGTCCCAAATGATGTTCTTCAAGACAGGGCCAGCCTCTAAAAATTTGTTCCTCAACACCTGGGCCACTTGTTCATTTTGCCCCAAATGGTACGCTTGCCCTCAAGACCACATCATATGGACCTATCCCTGAGCGCGTCACCCTAAGCTCTTAAGTACATATTCTTGAGTTCATCGGAGAATCTTATCGCTTCAGGCAACGCTTGTTGCAAACAGAAGCAGGCTAATGGTTTGTTAAAACACTACGTGGAATTGACTTTCTCCCCCCACGGAGGGCGCTTCGCGTGGCGACCCTCATAGCAGTGTTATTTTCTGCACCTTATCAAAGAGAGTGACAAACAGGAGGAGCCCATGTCCGCTACCCACTTTCCAACTGTCGGCCACGTGTACGAAACACATTTCGGCAGTTGGCTCTTCCATCTCCACTTCAAATCCGAGATAGTGATGACGCTCACGAACGCCGAGGGTCCCTTCAAGGGGACCTCTGAGACCGTACAGATTTCGGTCACGCCAATCCGGCCAGGTGTCTTCATGATCTGTTGGCAGGAAGCGGACAAGACGACGGTGGTCCACATCGATGATTTCGAAAACGGCATTGTTCATACCCGCGTTACTGAACCCAATGGAGTGTTCATACACAAAAGCGGCACGTTGAAAGAGGTGCAGTGACTGTATCGAGCGTCTGCCATCCACCGCTCGCGGTGCCTATCTGTAAATCCCGGTAGTCAAATGTATGTCAATCTTACAGTCAGGGTTAGTGAAAGGAAAAACGAAGCATGCTCGAAGAGGACAAAGAGCATCTGCCGTCTATCGTTTGTGTGACTGTCGGCATCTTTCAAGAGAACTGTTACCTGTATGCCTGTCCCGAGACGCTCGAGACAGTAATTATCGACCCGGGCGACGAGGCGGAGCGCATCATAGCGAATATCCAGGAGTATCAGCTCGTTCCCAAATATATCATCAACACCCATGGGCATATTGATCACATCGGTGCCATCGATGCGGTCAGCGCCGTCTATCCTGTGCCGCTGGCCATCCACCCGGATGATGTGCCGATGTAGACCGATGAGAACATGGCGCAGATGTTCAATCGTCCGGCACCGCTTGTCAAGCGTAAGCCTGCTATTTTGCTCAATGAAGGCGACACGATCTCCTTTGGTACTCTCACGCTGAAATAAGAGAAGTAGAATCGAAATTGATGAAAGGATGAGCTTAATAGAGCCTTTAGGGGGACTGTCCCATACCTGGTAAACCCTGGTGAGTGATACTACTACAAGAGCTTGACTGTTCTGCCACAATTTTTTCAACCCAAGCAGCGAACTATAAGCAGATCAAGCAATTTTTGCACAATTGGTACCCTGCTGTTTAGCGCATATTAATCGGTCACGGTATATTGTATGTAGAGTTTGGTTTCCTCGTAGTTGGCCTGTAAGGCCTTCCATGCAACGTCGCTCATGCCCCCCTGCGTCCTGGGTGGGGTGTTGTCATCGATGCGCAGGACGCGCTGGCTGGTCTTATCCTCCAGTCGCTGTAAGACAGGCTCGCAGGGCATGTTCCACCTCTTCTTCAAGGCCATCTGACGGTCGACGGGGATCATGGCGACCAGGTCCGGGCTGGTCATGAGTTCCAGGCCCTTTGGTGTCGAGCCATATCCGCGAATGGTGGCGTTGACGCTGCCATGATGACCTACCTTGTAGAACACCGTGCGCGCCAGCAGGTCTCCAATGCGGATGGTCTGCGGGGTTCCGTTTGCATCCGGGAGCGACCACGAGAGGTTGTCCCAGGAAAGCCAGTTGCCTATCTGAGCATCTGCGGCGAACAGGAGCACCTTTTTGGTGTTGACCAGTTCAAAAGCCAGCACCAGGCTGGTGTTATTGGTGTAGCTATCGAGCTGGAGCGCAAACTCTCCGGCAGCTCCCAGCCAGTCATCATCGATGCGCCTCCACACCTCGTCCTTCCACTTTTCGCTTTGCTCTGCACCGGTTCCAGCTGGTGTGGCCGGGTCGTCGAAGCCATAGTAGGTGCGGAAGAACTCATTTTGTTTTGCCTCTTCGCTTGAAATGCGCACATGCTGGTCGAAAGGGAAGCTGAGTTCATGCAGTTCCTTATCGGCGGAAGATATCTGATCTTCGTCCAGTACGGCCAGGAAAAACGCCTTGCTGGCAGTCAGCGCCTCGCCAGCACCTCCTGTGGAGTCCTGGGAAGCGCCTGCGCCCTGCTTATAGACTTCCTGTCCCTTTGTCGAGGGATTGATATCTTTCAGGGTTGTCTCGTCGTGGGGGGGGCCGAGCACGTAGATACGCGCATTTGAAACGCCTGGCAGCCCGTTGACTTGCGGTAGTGATAGCGGTCCCTCGCCGGGATGGCGATAGACCGGCGAAGCATTCATTTTGCTGGCAAAGTCGCGGATGGCCTGGAGCGCGGCCCCAGTATTCTGTAAATTGGCGTTGGCAATGCCCGTACCGCTATCGGAGGCGGCCATAGGATCGCCAAAGAAGTGCAGCAGGTTGGTGATGGGTGCCGCGGTATCAGGGTCGGAGATGAGGTTCAATGCCATGCGCAACGCTGCGCGGTTAGCGTGGAATTCTGCTTGCAATTGCTGCGCCAGCGTGTCGGTGGGGTCTTCCGTCCAGGCAAGCCAGAGGTTGTGAATATGCATGCGCTGGAAGATATCTCCGGCGAAGAGAAATCCACACAGGTGATCCCAGTGCTCGTGGGTGGCGACTAGGAGGTGAATATCTCCACCGGTCGCCGCTTCGATGTCTGTGGCGACGTCTTGCATTTTCGAAGCTGCGCTCTGTGTGCCGAAAATGACTCCACAGTCGATCAGCATATAGAAAGCCTGTCCGGGTTGTCCGGTTGGAAAGGCCAGCAGGAAACAGTCGCCCAGTCCCTGCCGGTACATGCGAACGGTGACGCCAGAGGCGGGTGGATTTAATGTACCCATATGGTGGTTCCTCCTATGCTCCTGCTAACGAACGGTGCAGAAATGCAAACGGCTCTTTCAGCCCACTCTGGTTCACACTTCCGAAGTAGACGGCGCGCAGCGAATTGTCGGTATCGCCCGTTGTGTAGCTGCGTTGCCTGGCTAGCCGACCATCACTGAGGATGTTTTTGGTGATACAATATCGCACCTTTTCGGTGATGGGATCCACCAGCAGCGTACACCCGCCGCGAAAGATGAAGTCGGCAGGCGGAGGCGAGCTCATGCCTTTATTATCGACCTGATCCTGGATGGCCGGGTCGAAATATCCGGATTTCTGCTGCGTAATTTCAATCACAAGTTCAACCAGCAACTGGCCGTCTGGTCCCACGCGCCGTGCGGGGCGCAGGGAGTGGACTTCGAATTTTGCGTTGGGTCTGCTCAGGCCCAACCCGAACAGGCCCTGGAATTCTTGAGCCGTACTCTGTAGCCAGTCGTGCAGTTCGGCCCGTGCATGCCAGAATACTTTGTATATTTGCTCGCGCTTGCCGGAGAGATCCCATTCCTGTATCATCTCGCGTAATTTTTGCACCATCGGCAATATGCGCGGGTGGAAATCCGGGTCGGTTGGCTCCTGCCAGCGCAGGCTGTCAATGGAGAGGCTGCGCACATCGTGCGGATAAATACCACGCTGGCGGAACGCTTCGACGACGGCGATGCGGTAGCCCAGGTCGTCGTCCCGCACAAGATCGTCGTCTGCGGTGATGAGGGCTCGCAGGTAGTCACCGAAGGTCAGATCGACCGGCGGGCAGTAGTCCAGGGCTCGAATGCACATGTTGAGAATGTGCTGCGCGGATTTGGCAGCTTCATTCGCCAACCTGTTCACGAGGTCGGGGTGCAATGCGCCAACGGGCAGAACGCCCGTACCGCTTGTAGCGATGCGCAGTAGATCGGCGATGCGGGACTGGTAGATCGACACGAAAGTGTCAAAGATGGCTGCTACGAGCAGGGAGCCCCGCGCATGCGGCTCGAATACCTGGTTTATTTGTGTGGGATCGGGTTTACTTCGTTGCCATACGCCGTTTTCATCATAGTTGCCCAGGGCATCGCGCAGCGCGCCGTGAGACCCGGTAGCCTGACCAAACTCCTGGGCAAGCTGCGCGAGCAGGTTTTCGCTGGCGAGGTCACCGCGCGCCTTGGCGATTTGTTGGCGCAGCACTTCGGGGAGTGAGAAGTGTTGAAAGAGCGCAACGATATCGGCAAAGGCTTCGTGGAAAGCCAGCACGTCAGGGTTGCTGGCTTCCTCGTAGCGACGGTGCATACCGTCGAGCAGGGCGTGCGTAGTTTCATGCGCGACGACATCGTGCGAAAGGCAAGTGAAGACGATTCCGCCAGGGAGATGGTAGCGCGGATCGGACGAGGTCGCGGGAAAGTAGCCCAGGAGCAGCGCCTTTTTCTGCGGGCTATAATAGGCGTTGGCTTCGCGCAGGGCATGGGGATAAATACGCAGGCGCCGCACGTAGGTTTCGGTTATTTTCCCTGCTGCCTGCCCACCCTGGCCATCGCTTTCAATCGAATAGTGCGGCGCCCAGAAAGCAAGGCGGCCAAGGGCGTGCTCGAAGTTGCGGATGGTCGTCATGGCTACCGCGTAGACCATTTGCTGGTGAAACTGCGGATTGCCTTCGGAGGGTGCCAGCCCATCCTGGGCCAGCAGATAAGGTTGATTGAGGTCAACCGGCGCGTAGAAGCATTCACTGGCCGGGTCGAAATCGACCACTTCCAGGTACTCGCCAACCGGGCCGGGCTGCAAGATATCCTTCTGTGTTTCAGGATCAAACTCCCAGCGTACTTGCATCGTTACCGTATTGATCACGGCGTTTTCTAACTCTATGGAAAGACTTGGATCAAAGGCATAGGCGCGCAGGCGGCGAAACGGGGGGCGCTCTACAGGGATGGTGTGGGATGGGCGAGGCATTTCTTTCTGCTGCATAGATGGCCTTTCCTATCATAATCGAATCGGGCGCACTACAAATCGTGTTAAAGAAATGGGAAAGCGAGCCGTGTGTATACAAGAGTTAATGCTTCTTTTATTATGTCATACATTTCAGTATTTTTCAACTTCTCGGTATTAGGGAGACCGTTCAGATTTCGGTCACGCCAATCCGGCCAGGTGTCTTCATGATCTGTTGGCAGGAAGCGGACAAGACGACGGTGGTTCACATCGATGATTTCGAAAACGGCATCGTTCATACCTGTGTCACTGAACCCAATGGAGTGTTCATACACAAAAGCGGCACGTTGAAAGAAGTGCAGTGACTGTATCGCATGGCCATCACAGTGCCTACGTGAATACTCAATAGCGAGCGCAAGCGTGGCTTAGTCGATGAACTGACCCGCACCGTGTTTGAGGTGGATGGTCATCCGGTTTTTACAGAGGCTCGTCCCGAGCATTCGGAAGGTCCATTACGCCTCTACTGCGTCTTCAACGAGGTTCCATATGAAGATTGGGGCTACGATGGGCATATGTGGTCACAGCGGGAAGTCGGAGCCTTTATCGTTGGTCCATCATCTTCGCCATCCTGAGAGCAGGACTGGATGCGAACCAATATCGTATCATCGAAGAAGACAGGCCTATTAGTAACTATTCGGTACTACTCAAATCCCCTTTTCATGCCGCCTGATGGTCTTGAATACCTATATATGATATAGTCAAAGGGTCAGAAGTTTATCTCAACCGCTCATCAAGGAGGAACTCATGCCCAAACCACACAGCTATCATTTGCCCAATAGCACGTCGCTTTTCCGTATTGCAGTCGATCACTTCGGCCAGGCAGAAGCGCTGCAGCGTCATGACGCTGACAACGTCGTCTCCGACCTCACCGTACCGGGAGGTCAACGATGATTGAACATCCTGCCTTCATGGTCGAGGAGTGGAGCATCCATGAGGTGGGACTCCACCTCGACACCCTGGCGCAGAACGAGTCTATTTTCGCCCTCTCCAACGGACACATCGGACTAAGGGGCAACTTCGATGAGGGGGAGCCGTACGGCCTTCCTGGCACCTACCTGAACTCCTTCTTCGAACTGCGCCCGCTGCCCTATGCAGAGGGAGGATACGCCTACCCCGAGTCTGGGCAAACCATCATCAATGTCACCAACGGCAAGCTCATCCGCCTCCTTGTCGACGATGAACCCTTTGACGTTCGCTATGGCGAGGTCCAGGACCACGAGCGGGAGCTCGACTTGCGCAACGGGGTGCTCCGCCGCAGTGTCCGTTGGACCACTCCTGCGGGTCGCACGGTCAAGATATCGTCAGTGCGCCTGGTATCGCTCACCCAGCGGGCCATCGCGGCCATCAGCTACGAGGTAGAGCCACTTGGGGCCCCGATGCGAGTCGTTGTGCAGTCGGAGCTGGTCGCCAACGAAGCGCTGCCGGACCAGGGTAAGGATCCACGGGTGGGTGCTGCGCTCGCGTCCGCGCTCGAGAGCGAGGAGCACCAGGCATTTGACACCACCGGCCTCCTGGTCCATCACACCCGCGTCAGCGGCCTGCTCATCGGGGCTGCGATGGACCACCATATCGAGGGGCCACCCGAGATGGTCATCGAGTCTGAAAGCTCCCCCGATGTCGCCCGCGTGACCGTCACCACGCGGCTGAAGCCTGGCGAGCGGCTGCGCATCGTCAAATTCGTCGCCTACGGCTGGTCGAGCCTGCGTTCGCGGCCCGCGATCCACGACCAGATCAAGGCTGCGCTGTCGGCTGCGCGGTATACCGGCTGGGAGGGCCTGCTCGCCGAGCAGCGGGCATACCTGGACGACTTCTGGTCGCGTGCAGACGTCGAGCTGGAGGGCGACCCGGAGATCCAGCAGGCGGTGCGCTTCGCCCTCTTCCACGTCCTGCAGGCGGGAGCTCGTGGGGAGCGCCGGCCAATCCCGGCGAAAGGGCTGACGGGCCCTGGCTACGACGGTCACGCCTTCTGGGACACGGAGATCTTCGTCCTGCCGGTGCTCGCGCTGACCCTCCCGCGCGCCGCAGCCGACGCGCTGCGCTGGCGCCAATTGCTTCTCCCTCAGGCGAAGGAGCATGCGCGCGAGCTCACACTACGTGGTGCCGCCTTCCCGTGGCGGACCATCCGGGGTGCAGAGTCTTCAGGGTACTGGCCTGCGGGCACTGCCGCGTTCCATATCAACGCGGATGTTGCCTACGCTGTGGCCACCTACATCTCGGCGACCGGCGATGCAGCGTTCGAGGAGGAGGTTGGCCTCGAGTTGCTCGTCGAGACGGCGCGACTGTGGCGTTCACTCGGGTTCCTCAACGCAGCCACCGACCAGTTCCGCATCGACGGAGTCACCGGACCCGATGAGTACAGCGCCATCTCTGACAACAACGTCTACACCAACCTCATGGCACAGCGCAACCTGCGCTGGGCGGCAGAGGGGGTGAAGCTCTATCCCGAGAAGGCACGCGCACTCGGCGTGGACGCCGACGAAGCCGCCAGCTGGCGCGAGGCAGCCGAGAAGATGCTCATCCCCTACGACGAGCGCCTCGGAGTGACCCCGCAGGATGAGACCTTTACCGAACACGAGGTATGGGACTTCGCCCACACCGCACCGGACGAGTATCCCCTGTTCCTGCACTTCCCGTACTTTGATATCTATCGCAAGCAGGTCGTCAAGCAGGCCGACCTCGTTCTCGCGATGCACCTGCGCGGCGACGCGTTCACTCCAGAGCAGAAGGCGCGCAACTTCGCGTACTACGAGCCGCTTACCGTGCGCGACTCCTCGCTGTCGGCATCCACGCAGGCTGTCCTCGCTGCCGAGGTGGGCCAGCTCCAACTCGCCTACGACTACCTTGGGGAGGCCGCGTTCATGGACCTGCACGACCTGGCGCACAACGCGCGGGACGGACTCCACATGGCCTCACTCGCAGGGGCCTGGACGGCGCTGGTCGCGGGGTTCGGTGGCATGCGCTTGCGACACAGCTCGCTCCAATTCTCGCCACGGCTTCCAGAGGCGCTGGGACGGCTGGCCTTCCACCTCTTGTTCCACGGCTGCCGCCTGCGTGTCGAGGTGACGGCGAAGGAAGCGACGTACCGCCTTCTCGACGGCTCGCCGCTGAAGGTGCGCCATTACGGCGAGGAGATCCTCCTGCCTGTGGATGGGGCGGTCACCCGGCCCATCCCGGACATGAAAGTTGGACCCCGACCCACCCAGCCTCCAGGGCGCGCACCGGTCGCACGGGGCTTGCAAGCGCATTCCACGAGGACGCCAGTGTGAGCGGGTCAGCATGTGCCGCAGCTCTCGGGACTATGGCGATCCCAAGTGACGTGTGGATCCGCTGTCTTGATGCTATACCTGACGCACTGAGGGATTGCACGAGGGGATGACCGAGGAGAGGCGATGAGCCTCTCCTTGGTGAATCATGCAACCAGCGTTGCCATCCACGGCCTTGTCTGGTCCGGCTGCAAGCTCTCAAAGTAAGCTCGCGCATTTCAGGCCTTCTTGTTCAACCCTGAACACGCGTCCTGGATGCCGGCAATGGTGACCACTCCTTATCCTTGCCACCCCAGCGAGTAGTTCGTGCCCACAGTTCTAGCGCTGCCGCCGGCAACGGACGTGAGAAATAGTAGCCTTGTGCCAGGTCACAACCAAGCTCCTGTAAAAACGTCCATGTTTCTACTGTCTCGACACCCTCGGCTACCACCTCGCACTGCAACGGACGCGCCATCGCCAACACTGCCCGCACAATGGCAGCATCAGCAGGATCCGCATCCGTACCCAACCCGAACACAAAGGCCTTGGCGATCTTCACTTCATCAATTGGAAGCCGTTTGAGATAGGCCAACGATGAGTAACCGGTGCCAAAGTCGTCGATGGCAATAGACACTCCAAGTGCGCGTAGGTCAGCCAGTACTACATACGCCCGTTCCGGTTCATCCATAAGCATGCTCTCAGTGATCTCGAGCGTCAACTGGCTCGGGGCGACTTTGTACATCTGGAGCAGGTCCGTCACTGTAGTGAGGAGTTGGGGGTCGTACAGCGTATTGGTAGAGAGATTGACCGCTACATTCACGAGGAGCCCACCCTGCTCCCAGTTCCGGCATTGACGTACTGCTCGCTCAAGCACCCAACGAGTCAGAGGGCCAATCAGCCCTGTGCGCTCCGCCAGCGGAATAAAATCATCAGGCGGAATGAGTCCATGCACAGAATGAGGCCAACGCACGAGGGCCTCGACACCAACCATCTTGCCAAGCGAGAACGAGACCTTGGGCTGGTAATGTATCAACAGCCCGTCATCTGCAATCGCCTGGCGCAACTCACTCATCAAGGCTAGCTTGAGGGGACTATGTTGATCGACCTCAGGAGTGTACTCTGCATGGCCACTCTGACTGCGCTTGGCAACATACATGGCCACATCGGCGCACCGCAGCAGGGTCGTGACATCATAGCCATGCTCCGGTGTGATTGCGATTCCAATGCTTCCTCCTATTGCGAAGGTTTGATCATCGAATAAAATTGGGGTATCGAGGGCACCAAGGAGGGTACGTGCAACACGTATCGCTCCTGCGGCATCTGTTGCGGAAAGCACGATGGCAAACTCATCTCCTCCCAGTCGAGCAATGAGATCAGTAGGGCGCAGGTGACTCTGCAGGCGGTGACCGATCTTCTGTAATAGCAGATCACCAACAGTGTGACCGAGGGTGTCATTCACCTCTTTGAAGCGGTCGAGGTCCAGAAGCAGCAGAGCTGCAGGGATGTTGCTCTCGCTTGCCATGTGCGCTTCCTGCTCGAGCCGCTTCTGTAGGAAAGAGCGGTTCGGTAAACCAGTTAGCGCGTCGTGTGTTGCCTGAATTTCCAGTTGCATATTCGTCGATGCCAGAGCATTATTGTTGACGTACAGGATGTGAAGTTCTCGCATGGCCACGAGCTGGCGCAGAAGTATCAGGCTCAGCAGTACTGCTGCACCTACCACCACCCCCATCGCCAACATGGGATGACTCCCACGCCGCCAGATGAAGAACAGGAGGAGCACTATGGTGGGTATCCAGGCATACGGGATCAGGATTTGCCAAAGTGCGCTTTGCTCGGAAGTCCGTTGGTTTTCCTTTGCTTGCGCAACGACCGGCGGCTGCGGCTGAGGAAGTACATAGAGGGCTCGTGCAGATAGACCCAGCAGCAGGTATCCCAGGGGCCAGCCAAGATCGAGCAGGCTGCCCGTCATATAGAGATCGTGGAGTTGCTGGTAATAGTAGATCGTATCGGTGACGGTAATCACCGCAAAGGCCAGGAACAGCAGGAAAATGACGGGGCGCATCACGGGTACGTTATTGCGCACCGTCAGCAAGACCAGGCAGAAGATAAGCACCAGGGTACTCAGAGGATAGGCAGAGGCCACGAGTCGGCTAAGCATGCTATCGGCTCCATGCAGGATGGTGGGACCCAACACGAAGTACCAGCTCAGTGTCACGACACCGGTCATGGCGATTACGGCATCGAAAACAATGCGGGTGCGGCTAGTGAGCGATCGGCGCTGTTGGGGCAAGAGCACGATGGCCAGCAGCGCAAAAGGATAGGACGCGAGGTAGCCGGCATCAGCCCAACTGGGAAAGAGCTCAGTCATGCGTAGCACATTCTCATTGAGCGTCCAGATAACCTGCCCGATGACGTAGCACAAAATTGTGCAGGCGAGCAACAGCGGGACAACCGAGCCTGTTGGGATCCACCAGTCCAGCCAACGCCGGGAAGAGCGTGCTTTTGCTTGCTCTCGTTTGCTTGATAGAAGCAGGATAGGGAGAGCGAGCAGCAGCCCGACCGTTTCTAACACGCCCTGCAGGAGATTATCTCCATAGATGAACAGGTCAGACGGCACTGGTTTGAGTAAGAGATAGATCAGAAAGATGCCGGTGCAGAAAATAAGCAAGCTCAGCGGCTTCCAGAGGTCGCGAGCGATAGTCGAATACACAGACGATCTCCTCCAAAATATATTGTGATTCGTCAAATGTTTTGGCTACACCTCCTTTGCTTTTCCTTTTTACTTTACCACATCTGTAGTAAAATCACCCTAAAGGCAACTGGAAATGGAATGTGGAACCTTCACCCGCAATACCACTGCTCTCAATCCAAATTTTCCCATCCATTGCTTCGACCAGGCGACGAGAAATATATAATCCCAGGCCCGATCCACGTACAATGCTATTTAAATCACTTTCCAGCCGTACAAAACGCTGAAAGAGCCGCGCCTGGTCCTGCGGCTTAATACCCTTTCCCTTGTCTGTGATACTGACAATAGCGCTAGGCACCTTGTCAAGAATCGTCCGGGCAGCGAAGGTTATTGGTGTCCCTGCTTCCGAATATTTCAGGGCATTGACACTAATGTTTAATAGAACCTGCCTCAGCCGCACTGGATCAGCTTTCACAAGGAGTTTGTGAGGAATATATACATGTACTTCGCGACATTCTTGCGTTAATTGTGGCTCGATCAGATCGATCACACCTCGTACTTCCTCTTCCACGTCAACTTGTTGGGGATACACTGGACGCAGGCCTGCCTCGACCTCCAGGCGACTTGCGTCCATTACATTATTCAGAAGCAGCACTACTTCATCACAGCCGCGCCGAGCTTTTTGTAGAAACTCTTGCTGCTGCTGGCGCGAGATGCTCTCTCCGAACTCTGTCAGGAGTTCGAGATAGCCATGAACAGCGGTTAGTGGTGTGCGTAGCTCATGAGAAGCAGTGATCATGAACTGATCTTTCAACTGGTCAAGCTCTTGCAGATGCCGGTGCGCGTTGCGTAATTGTTGATAGAGTTGAGCGTTGGTGAAGGCAATGGCCGCCTGTTCAGCAAAATCCTGGGCTTGTGGTAAGTCTGCTATCGCAAAAGTTTTCTTCTGCTGTGTTCCATTGTGTAGTGAGCGCGCCAGGATGAGCAAGCCGACAGGTGTACTCCCCACAATAAGTGGCGAAAGTATCGCGGTTTGCACATTGCGGCGTTGCAATACGTCCCGCAGCATTGGATTTCGCCACTTATTGTG
>Ga0207684_10000789_pt1 | contig 36822 bp, 24 predicted proteins | sample KBSK5501metaG_FD_184342 | JGI IMG/M metagenome (GOLD analysis project Ga0207684, IMG submission 184342) | Corn, switchgrass and miscanthus rhizosphere microbial communities from Kellogg Biological Station, Michigan, USA - KBS K5-50-1 metaG... | ecosystem: Host-associated > Plants > Roots >... | reverse complement strand
GGGAGTCGGCCCAACAACTAATGAACACGAAGCCCAAGTTACAAACCGTTTTTAAAAACATGTTCTCTTATTTTTGGACGGGTCAGATCTCAGAAGATCAGAATGAGCAAAAGTTTTACGCGGTGAACTCCGCTTATGCACCACCCAAGCACGACGCGGTTGCCCCGTATTCTTATTGGTGGCGCGCACTCGACTACTACACACAGATGATGTCGGCTGTAGACGGGCACATCGGCGAGGTGCTTCACAACATTCCGGCGAACTTAGTCGACAATACGATAATAGTCTTCAGCGCCGACCATGGCGAGTACGCTAGTTCACACGGACTCCAAGGCAAGGGCGGAACTGTATACAACGAATGTTTCAACGTACCGTTAATCGTCTATGACCCACGGCCAGCTCCGATTACGATTACACAACAGATCGGGGATGTGCGCGAACAACTTGTCAGTAGCGTTGATTTACTCCGGATGCTTGTAACAATAGGGCACAATGGAAACCAGGACTGGCTGCTAGAATCTCCTTACAACCAAATGTGGGGCGGCAATCTCCGCGCCGATCTGTATCGCATCTTGCAAAACAAGGACACGGCCGGAAGGACCTACGTTGTCTACAGCACAGATGAGTTCTTCAAGTTGTCGCCTGTCGATCACGATAATGCGCCGCAGCATGTGGTTGGGTGTTATACGGACCCCGCGAGCGGCCAACCGTGGGGGAAGATTGGCTTTTATCATCATTGGAAGCCAGGCACGACGACTTTCGACGTGAATAAGGCGCCCCAATGGGAGTACTACCTTTACAATAGTGAGGCTGGCAAAAATGAGGTGACTCAAAGCCCGATTCCGCAAAGTGCAAAGGACTTTCTCGATAAGGCCATGAAGGACCAGCTGAATCTGATACTGCCCTCGCCCTACAACTCGTATCAAGCAACGGCTATCACCCAATACTGGCAGTACGTGGAAAGCGCGGACTTTCCTCATGTCTCGACAGCATTCGCATAGCATTACCTCACACCAAAACTCCGAGGCCACCCTCGCGGGTGGCCTCTTCTCTAACCAAGCCCGAACCATCCACAGGCAGTGACGGAATTATCTATTGGGACGGCGCTAAGTATACGTGGCATCCAGTGAGTTGATGATCTAATCAATACTCTCACGGCGACGTTTCGCCAACCGTTTGATCTACTCGCAATTACGAACACAACTTGGCAAAGAAAAAAGCCGCGGGAACTCGTTCCAGCGGCCTTCAAAGTCGTGGCTCCCCACAGTGGACAATCTTCGCAACTTTTACTGACGCCGCCGGCAGAAATGCTCAGTTTCCTACAACAGTTGCGCAGCGCCTGCGTTTCCAGTCTTCATTGACAACTCCTTTAGAGAGCTTGATTTTGAAAACGTGTTCAGGGCGAGAGATTCATGCGCCGCAGCAGCGCCGCGTACCTGGGATCGGAGCGCAATCTATCGAACTGCGGCGTGACTCTGACATCGCAGAGGAACGGGAAGCGATCTTCATATGCTTTGTCGAGCCATGCGAACGCCTGATCATTGTCGCCCAGTCCCACATAGATTTCTGCGATCAAGTAAGGCGCCAGCGAAGCAGGACTCCTCTTCAACTGCGAAATGATCGCCATCGCCCGATCCTTCTCGCCGGATAGGGCATAAACATACCCCAGATCGGCTGAAATCCTCAGATCCGAACTATCGATTTTAAGGCCTTCCTGGAAGGTGGCGGTTGCTTCCTTATACATCCGCTTCTGAACCTGGACTTGGCCCAGTATCCAGTGTGCCCCCGCATCGTTAGGATTGAGTTTGATGGCTTGCTGACATCGGTTGGCTGCTTCGTCATAGCGACGCGAAGAGTAAAGGGCCCACCACAAATCCCAGTTGGCCGTCGGCCACCCCGGATTCATCTCACTCATTCGTTTCAATTCGACCAGCGCCTCGTCCCACCTTCCCACCGTGCTAAGGTAGTAGCCGTAAGGAGTGTGGCCTGTGGTATTTGGATCGAGCTGGATGGCACGCTCGAGTTCTTGCCGCGCCCCCTCCCAATCCCATTCATGTAGGAGTTTTACTACGCCGAGGGAGGAGTGCGCCTCAGCAAGTTGATCGTCGAGCTCGACCGCCTTTTCCGCGGCGTCAAGCGCCTTTCGTCCCGCCTCCCGAGCAGAGAGCGGGCCATAGATTCCGATGGTACTGTACGAGACAGCCATCCCTGCGTATGCGAGCGCGTACTTCGGATCGCTCTCGAGCGCCGCCCGGTAATAGTTGATACTCGACACGACGTCCTCGGTCTTAAACGTGCTCCAGTGGTAGCGTCCCTGCAAATATAACTGGTAGGCTTCGACATTGTCGGTGTAACGCTTGCCCAAACCCTTCTTCTGTCTGCTGGATAGAGTTAGCGCCAGAGCACTCACGACCTTTTCCGAGATTGAATCCTGTACGGAGAAGAGGTCCGTGACCTTCGTGTCAAACTTATCCGTCCAGATGGTAGCGCCGTCGCTGACTCTGACCAGACGCGCCGTCACTCTCAACTGATCCCCAACCTTCTGGATACTCCCATCCAGAACGGACTCCACGCTCAAGGCCCTGCCCGCCGCGACCGAATCCTGTTCCGGGTCCGAGTACTTGCGCACTGAGTTCGTAGGTCGAACGGTGATCTGATTGAGGGTGCTGAGGCGTGTGATTAACGTCTCGGCCATACCCATCTCAAGAGATTCATTTCTTTCACTCGAGACGAGAGGCTTGAAAGGGAGAACGGCGATTGAGCGCAAAGGTGCGCCGGATATCGGGCGAGATTCACGCGACCGCAGGAAGTAAATCAATCCAACGGCTAAACTGGCAAGCGCTACACAACCGCCAATCAGTAGAAGTTGTCTTCCCGATGTTCGTCTTTCAGCGTGCGCCGGAAGCACGACGCGTTGCTCCGCCGGTGCGATCTGAGTCTCAATTATTTTCTCCGGTGTGTCGTCTTCTTCAACAACAATGTGCGCTCGAGTATGTTCTTCAACGATCAGATCCGCATCTTCGTCATGAAGTTCAGTAACTTTTGCGACAAAGCGATAGCCCCGGCGCGGCAGCGTTTCAATGTATTTCTCACCATTGCCACCTTCGCCGATCGCTTCTCTGAGCTTGTAAATGTTGTGTGAGAGATTGGCTTCCTCGACGAAGCTGTCGGGCCAGACTCGCTTCATCAGCTCTTCTTTCGTTAGCACATGCCCGCTGCTTTGAACTAGCACCAAAAGCATCTCGAAAGCTTTCGGAGTGAGCGGCACAACTTCGTCGCCGCGTAGTAAAAGTCGCTCCGACTCGTTTACGCGGAAGGGACCAAAGTCGTAAAAACGCTTTGGATTCGTGTTCATTTACGCTCTCAGAACTCGGCGAGAACTCGCTCAGAAATAAACGAAAACTTGCAAAGGACTTTTCATTCGGCTGCGGGTTAGTGTGCCCCGCGTCGAGGCCACAAAGATGACGAAATCGGAAGAATTAACACTGACGAAATCTTATCCCACCGAACTGGCTTCGGCAATGCAAAACGCGGAAATGCATATCTGGACAAGTAACTCAAACCCGAAAGGCGGTGGCGAAAACGAAAAGAAGAATCGAGATCAGCGTCGAAAAGCATCGGCTGATCGTGCTGAGCCGGCGAACTCACTCAGTCAACGCCTGGTGCAGGACGTGCGCCGAGCAAACGCGGCTGCTAACGCCGGACGAGGCCGCCACAGTCGCCGGCGTAAGTTCGCGAACGATTTATCGCCGCGTTGAGGCCGGTAGTGTTCATTACATGGAAATGCCCGATGGGCACTTGCTGGTGTGCGCGAATTCGATCCGCGAGTGAACCCAAGAGCTCAACAGTTGAAACCAACAAAGGAGAAACGCAATGCGAAGCATTAAACAGAAAATCATGATCGTGCTCAAGCAGTTGGCATTGATCGGTGTGTTGGCAATCTCAGCATTGGCCCAACGACCCGATCTGAAACAGATCTTCGTGCCACCTGACGTTTTACGAAGTGATAGCGCAAAATTACTAAGAGTAAGTAATCCGGCGCGATTGAGCCCGGCGCAAAAAATGGCAATGCTCAAATCCATGCCGGATGTGAATCCGGGAAACAAGTCGAAGACGATCTGGAATCCATTCTTCAGATTGACTCCGCGCGCACCAATTACCCCGGCCGGATATTGGTATTTCAATGTGCCGGCGGTCTACACGCCGCACTGGTATAACGACGAAGGGGTTGTTTTTTACGTCAGTCCGGCGCCAACTAGCTTTCAAATGATACTGCTCTTCAGTGGCCAGCCGAACCAGGCGTACGCGATTGATGTAACCGTGTGGGTGAACGATGTTACCCGTTACCGGATTTTATATGCCGTTGACGGGACCCCCGTAACACCTAAGGACCGCAAGTTTGAGCCCTCAAAGCCTGGATTTGCGCACCTGGTTTTCGATCTTCCGGCGTCTACCAGCGGTGAGTATGAAGTGACCATAAGTTGCACCGAGATGAAGGCCTGGTGGGGATTTTATTCGCTGCAAGTAGGCGCGCTGCAATGATGTTGAGCGACTGCTTTAGCCGAATGAGGAACGAATCGTTGTCTGCTGGTCCTCTTTGTCGGCATTCAGAATGCGTGGGACGCCGTCACGTATCACGTTTTTGTCAACAGGCCGGGACAGCGGAAGTCTAAACGGAATCGCGTCGTAGCAGATCGGTCGAAAAAATGAACGCGCCACAGCGCGCTAAGTCGTGCAAACACTGCAAACCTCACTCTTGGGGATAGCGAACAAGGCGAAGAGTAATAAAGATCACTTTAGTCTTGCTGCGGAAGCGAGTATCCGCGAAGAGCCCGGTGCGGGTAAACCGCACGCCGGGATCTGTGCGGGGGCTGCCGGGTAACTGGCAGTCCTACCGCGAGAAAGGTGCAGTCGATTGGATTGTTTTCGCCAATTCCGCATGATCGCGAAGTTGCCGGCCAATCCTTGAACTTAGATTGTATGCACTGTTATTAAGCTACTGCGAAAGGTCTTTATGTAACTTCAACCTGAGTATGAGATCATTTCTCTCTCGCGGCAACAAGAAAGAGTTTGCCCCTGAGCGAGTAATCCACCCGAGTCTGACCCGACTCTTAAATGAAGGTTCCTGTTGGATGCTCGAACACGATTCAGAACCAGGAGAGCGGTGATGAAGTACATTTTAAGAAAGTTCGCGGGCTCGGAGGATCACGCAGGGGTTGTCAAAGGGCTACGACTGCCGGTGGCCGTGTTGGTTGGCATCTTTCTCTTGCTGGTGCCGAAACTGTACGTGTCTGCGGCCAGACGAAAGAAAAATCGACTTGCTCCGATGGCTGGTATATCACAGGCTACTACGTCCCAAGGGCAAAAAGGATGCGGGATTCATGTGTGGACAGCTAAACTGACCTCAGAGCTGTTTGCAGGTGAGGTGCAACGAGCCGCAAAGTTAGGCGAGCCTTGTTTAATCAGCGAAACGAGGAGGTGCCGGCGGAGGCATCGGTTGGTCCAAGCCTTTAATCACTAGACCGCCCAAACGACCACTGAGCAATACAAGAAGCAAACCTAAGACGAGGTATGTCGACGCCCAGAGGGCCGTGGCAATAAATCTACTCGGAGTCTCGAAAAGATTTGTGAACGTCCCATATAGCCAGTACAGGACAGAATAGAGAATGTTTGAAACTCCACCAACTCGGAAGAGCAGCGTAGCTAGAGCTCTGTGATCGGTCATGGACGGCTTATAACACTAATCCAACGGGCTCACAATGTTTCGAAGTTCACAGCGTACTCCTAACCCACACTACGTTTGTCCTTTGGAGACGAGAAGCTCGCCCTGAATAAATTGCTTCAATGAATGCTCATTGAGAGGCACGAGTTCCGCCTGATAGCGTAATCACCGTGGAAAGAGTTTCGTGTGCCTTAGTGCGGCTGAGCGTGGAATCACGGGCTTAAACGCAGTCATCCCGGGTTTGCGACGGAACCCATAAACAGCACAACTCCGGTTCGGTTATCGCGAATCGCGAAGAAGAAGGGACGATCTACCTTCATGAAGAACTTCTCTCGCGGTTGCTGAACCGAAGTGACGGATACTCCCACTGATGTGACAGCGACAGCCACGGTACCCTCCTCGTTCACTTCGGCCCAGGCTTTGTGCTTGACTTCAGAGATGTAGAGCCTGTTGCCGGAGTTAAGATCCGCCATTTGAGAAAAGTTCGCACGCTGCTCATCAAAAGCTTCTGCCATTCCCAAGGCCTTAAGCGCATCGTTCAGTTTCGATTCCCACTCGACCTTGAAACGCGGCAACATCAGATCACCGGGTGTAACCTGGAAACTCTTCATCCACACGTCCCAATTCTCAGGTGTGAGGTTTCGCTCAAACTGATCCAAGCCTATTTGCTCGTCAGGCAAGAAAATGTACATGCTCACGCTGCCCGTTCCATACGGCAGAGCGACTGATTGAAAATCTTTGCCCTTGTAATAGAGGTAGCTTCCGGATTGGGACATCATGGGGACTTCCTTTCGCTCGCCGCCGGGAAGTCTAAACACGTCAGGCTTCGTATTTTCTTTTTTGAATTCAACCTGCCATTGGCCTTTGAAGTAAATTGCGTTGATTAGAAACAGAACTGCCTCTGGAGGAATCTGGTCAACAATTTTATCGATCTTACCTTCCGTGTTTTTGTTGACCCATGAATTGATCGTCTTCGGTGCTGCAGGATTTGCAAAATTGAGACTTGCTATCTCAGCTTCGAAATAGTCTCGGCTGCGCTTGATGAATGCAGGTCTAAGAGCGAACCCGTTTCGGGCCCAGAGTGAGTTCGCGATTTTAAGTTGTATTTTGGGATCTGTTGGACTAAGCGTGGATTTCAGATCGGCAAAGGCACGGTTAACGTCGTCGAGGCTCATACCTTCAATCTCCAGGGCTCGAGCCATCGCCTCGCGAGTCGTTCCATCTGCGCCGTTGTAAGTCATAGCTAGAGCCAGCATCACACTCGCGGGAGAAAGAAATGTGTTTTTGCCGGTACGTTGCTTTAAGATCTGGTCGTACAGCTTGAATGCGAACCTGGAAGTGGCCGCATGCAATCGATCGTCAACCATAGTCACTGCTGAATCCCCCTCTGGTCGGCGTCGGGAAATGTCGCCGTTATTTGCGCTAATGCTGGTCAGAGCCAGGTTTGAGCACATGATCAAAGCAATGAAGCTGGCTACAAGAGTTTTCTTAGAGAAAGCTTTAATCGAGGATTTAGATAGGATAGTCTGCATAGTAGCGGTTCCTTTCAGCCCCTTGTTTGTAGGATTCAAGAAAAGAACGCAATAGTCGTTAGCACTTGCAGAGGGATGTAACTTTTCCGCAAAGGGAGGACCTCCAGAGCCTGGTGAACAAGTTATGTCTGACACTCGCATTATTCCTCTTGGCCAGTTGCCGATTGGGAACTGTTGCTCCAAGTAAGAATTTAGCAGTAGACCCAGTCGGCACACCTTCACCGCAACGTTCGCTTAGTGAGATTAACCTGGCTCAAATCAGCGCTCTTGTATCAAAGGGCAGAGTTCAGGACGCGCAATATAATCAACCGCCAATAGTTGAAGAACTGCTCGCTCACGGTAAAGAATCAATTCCTTATCTGATTAGCAAGCTGGACGACGAGACGAAGATAGATAGGCACGTTTTCGATTATTGGGATGAGGTGCATGTTGGCGATGTGGCCTTAGTTATTCTGAGCGACTTCTTCACTGACCGCAGTTCGAAAAATACAATTGCCGGCGTGGGATGGGACGAATTCTTAGAACGCGGCAATGACCGTAATCTCACGGGCGAGCAGATCTTACGCCATTACGTCGTCAAGTATGGGAGACGTAACATTAAGACCAGATGGCAGCAGATATGGGAAATACATCAAGAGCAAATCTTTTGGGATGAAACGGAAAGGTGTTTCAATGTCGCCAAAATGTAGCTCGCAACTTCTAATTCGTACATGCTAAGAAAGGACCGATTCATGAAAATCATCCTTGCAGTGCTCGTAATTGTTTTGGCGAATGTGATGGTTTCAGCTCAATGGAAGAAAGGCGATGAAAAGGTAGAAGACACGTCAGAGCGAAAGTCGGTAAATGGATTCGGCCGGATACCTCATCGTCGTTGAAGACCCAAAAGGCTTTATCGAAGAATGGTCGAAACCGCAGACTCCCAATATCAAGCCGGCTAATACTTTGCCTCTGCTTCAATCGCCAACAGCTCTTCCATGAAACTCAGAACTCGCATGGACCTAACTATATAACTAGCCGAGAGGTGTCGAAAAGTCGGCGCCGTCGGATCGCCCACTTAGCCGCCCGGCAACATTGAAGCGACCGGCGATCAACAAATCATCATGCATGAAACTCTTGGACAGTACTCTTCCTCGTTACGTTATCAGAGCTTTTGAGTTATTCTTTACATGCTTTTTAAATCGAGGGTCACATCTCACAATGACGCTCCTAATTCAATGGAACTCACGTGGCCCGGAGAAGGAAAGATTTTTCGTTCCTGGTTGTGTTTACCCGAATCGACTCGAGTAGTTATTAAGGAAGTTCTCTATGAAGCCTCCCAAAAACACGTCGCGTTTTGCCAGTACACGGAGAAACACCTTTTGGTCACGCGGACTGATTCTTCTCTTTTTTATCGCCGCGCTAGGCTCTCTCGTTGTTCTTTCTTCTGTCTTTGCAGAGCATACCAACACACGGACCGCTGGTGACACCGGTGCGGGCCAGCCAAAGACATCGGCTTTGGTCCTTGGCCGATCAAATCAAGACACCGCGCTGCCTTCAGGCGCAACGCGCGTAGATGTGAAATCAGTAAAACCAAAGCTCTTCCACGGCGATGTACGCCGACTTCCTCTCGTTAAGCCGCAAATTAAAAAGCCACGACCGGAACCGAAGGAGCCTCCTGCCGAACTTCCGTCCACACTCGGACCAGATACCGCACTGCAACCCTTTGTTCCGGCGGCACCAGCACCGACGCCAAGCTCAGCTTTTCCCGGTCTCGATTTTGCCGGTTGGGGTAACGGATGGCCGCCAGACACGAATGGAGATGTCGGTCCGAATCACTACATCCAGGCAGTGAACACTTCCATAGGAATCTTCAGTAAAGCTACCGGTGCACGTTTAGCAGCTTTCACGTTCGATACATTCTTTTCTCAACAGCCGACAGGAACACCATGCGACAACTCGAATCAGGGCGATCCTGTAGCGCTGTACGATGCGCTTAGTGACCGTTGGATCGTCAGCGATTTTGCGTGGTCAAACTACACGTCCGGCGCGATGTATCAATGTATGGCTGTGTCGCAAACCAGCGACCCCGTTTCCGGTGGTTGGTATTTTTATGCCTGGCAAACGGCATCGGGCGGAAAGATCCCGGATTATCCTAAACTTGGGGTTTGGCCCGACGGGATTTATATGTCAGCGAATATCTTTGCGACGACCGGCAGTGGGTCGTTCCAAAACGTGCAAGTGTGGGCCTTCAACAGAACCGAGATGGAAAGTGGAGTAACAGCCCACGCCGTTAGTTTTAATCTGCCGAAGAGTACTCAGGGCGTTTCAATTTTCAGTTTGCTGCCTGGCAATGTGCGTGACAATGGCAGCCAACCTGTTTCCGGCACTCCGAACTATTTAGCGTCTATCTGGGGAACTGCGAGAGCTCGCGTTTGGAAGTTCCACGCGGATTACGTCGTGCCCGCGAATTCGAGTCTAACAGGACCATCGAACGTCACCATCTCCACGTTTAGTGCTGGACCAAGTAACGTGCCCGAGAAGGATGGCAATGGTCTCGACTCGCTAACCCATCGAGTGATGATGCAGAACCAGTATCAGAATCTGAATGGGATCGAGTCGTTGTGGCTAACGCAAACAGTTGGTAATGGCGGCACACCCAACATCGCACAGGTTCGTTGGTATCAGTTGAATGTAACGAGTGGAACAGTTGTTACGTCTGGTCCAGTACAGCAAGGAACCTGGTCACCCGATTCGAAACATCGATTCATGCCGAGTCTTGCTTTAGATAAGAATGGTGATATGGCGCTTGGGTACAGTGTCTCTGATGCAACGATGTACCCGGCGATTCGTTACGCAGGAAGGCTAGTCAACGATCCTCTAAACACCCTCGGGCAGGGTGAAACCTCGATGATTGAAGGAACGGGCTTCCAGTGTTGCCTGTTCTCTGATGGCACTGTCAACAACCGCTGGGGCGATTATAGTGCGATGACGATCGACCCTGATGGTTGTACGTTCTGGTATACGAATGAGTACTACGATTCAAAACCGACAATCCTTGCGCAGGACAATTGGAAGACCCGAATCGGAGCATTCAAATTCTCCCAGTGCACGCCGAACACGGTTGGTACTCTCCAGGGAACGGTTACCGATGCCGCTACGACGAGTGCGATCAGCGGCGCGATAGTGAGCGCGGGCATTCACGTTTTGAAAACTGATTCGAACGGCTTCTACAGATTCAGTAACTTACTGACGGGTTCGTATCAAATGAATGTGTCGGCGGCAGGATACTCCGGTGCGGCGGCCAGCAACGTAAACGTTTCTTCGGGTGGTACGAGTACGCAGAATTTTGCGTTGACTAACGGCAGCCCAACGCCGACGCCCACTCCAACGCCAACACCGACACCGACGCCAACACCGACACCGACGCCAACACCGACACCGACGCCAACACCGACACCGACGCCAACACCGACACCGACGCCAACACCGACACCCACGCCAACGCCGACACCCACTCCAACACCGACACCCACTCCAACACCGACACCCACTCCAACACCGACACCAACGCCATCGCCTTCGCCAACGCCGTCGCCTTCGCCGGGTCCAGGCGTACAGGACGTCGTGTGGACAGCGTTGACGAATGCGACTGCCACCGGCAACAACATCGAGGACAACGGAGGTGGCTATTTCGCCAAAGGCCAGTCGCAACAAACACTCTCGGGTCCCGGTTATTTCGAGTGGCGCTTTGACGGCGAGTATTGCGTTGTTGGTTTCGGCAATAACAATGACGAGGCACTGTCGACGTATTATTTGGATCTCGACTTCGCGTTCAGCTTCGGAAGTGCCACGACCTACTCAATAAGAGAGCAGGGAAATTACAAATCGGACGGCTCGGTCGTCGCTGGCGATGTATTGAGGATAGAGATCGCGAGCAATGGTGACATCCTGTACAAAAAGAACGGCCAGACCGTCTATACGACGAGCAATCCTGTTAAGGGTTATCCATATTATTTGGTATTTAAGACTCAGGAGACTGCGGGCAATGGCATCAGCGCAGCGAAAGTGCTGACAGGCACGCCGTCACCAACGCCAACGCCAACACCCACTCCAACGCCTACACCAACACCGACACCGCCGCCAACGCCGACACCAACGCCGTCGCCTTCGCCTACTCCGAGCTTACAGGACGTCGTGTGGACAGCGTTGACGAATGCGACTGCCACCGGCAACAACATAGAGGACAACGGTGGCGGCTATTTCGCCAAAGGGCAATCGCAACAAACACTCTCGGGTCCCGGTTATTTCGAGTGGCGCTTTGACGGCGAGTATTGCGTTGTTGGTTTCGGCAATAACAATGACGAGGCACTGTCGACCTATTATTTAGATCTCGACTTCGCGTTCAGCTTCGGAAGTGCCACGACCTACTCAATAAGAGAGCAGGGAAATTACAAGTCAGACGGCACGGTGGTCGCCGGCGATGTATTAAGGATAGAGATCGCGAGCAATGGCGACATCATTTATAAGAAGAACGGCCAGACAGTCTACACGACCAGTAATCCGAACAAGGGTTATCCATATTATTTGGTATTTAAGACTCAAGAGACTGCGGGCAATGGCATCAGCGCAGCGAAGGTGCAGATAGGCTCCCAGTCATCCTCGCTCACACCTCTTCGCGAATGGATTGATCTGCTCGTGTTAGTAGCGGTGAGTACGTTTTAGAGTGCATTCGTGGCTCCAGATCGTCCTCCCTCAGCAGTGAGTTTTCACGTGTTTGTTTGCTCGCACCAGGCGCCAAGTTGCGAGCGCTGGAATGGAAACGGGGGCGCTTAACCGTGCGGTAAAGCGAAACCTCCAACGATTCCCGCCGGATTTTATGTTTCAACTCACGGCAGATGAATCCGATTTTTTGAGATGCCAAATTGGCATCTCAAAGAGAGGTCGGGGTGGCAGACGTTTCCTCCCCTACGTTTTCACGGAACAGGGGGTGGCGATGCTGTCTAGCGTGCTAAACAGCGAACGTGCCGTATTAGTCAACATCGAAATCATGCGCGCGTTTGTAAAGCTGCGAGAAATGCTCGCATCCAATGTCGAACTTTCTCGCCGGTTGGACGAGCTTGAAAGCAAGTACGACAAACAGTTCAGAGTTGTCTTCGACGCGATTCGACAATTGATGGCAACGCCGGCTCGAAATCGCAAAGAGATAGGTTTCCGTTCGCGTTCAGTGAAGAAGTGAGTTTCACGTGTTTGTTTGCTCGCGCCAGGCGTGCGCTCGCGGCGGGGTCTTTCAGCGGTATCGTTACATCAGCTTTCCTCGATAAAATGTCGGTCGAGCAGCGAGCCAAGGCTTTCGCGGGACGGTTCTCTGAGAGTTCATACAGCATATTCAAGGCGCCGTGAACTGCACATTGATAAAGACATCACGCTGAACGCGGCGGCCCGCTCTTGAGGGTCCGTAATTTGTATTCCTCACCAATTGAAGCGCTGCGTCGCTAATCGGCGAACCCGGTAACTGCAAGGCTTCTGCCTCCAAAACCTTGCCCTCGGTGTCGAGCGTCGCGTGCACGATTATTGGTTGCATAGCCGTTCCAGCCAACGCAGGATCCGCTTTCGCAAACTGAGGAAAGCGCATGGGCTCGCTGATCAGAATCCCGGGGCTTTTCATTTCCGGCGTCGGAGTGAATAGTGACTCTGATGCTGATAGATCCTGAAGGGAATCGATCTGTACCTGAGCGGCGATATTGCCTGCTTCGACGATGGTGATTCCTTTCGCGAGCACATGACCATGATAAGTTAATGCATTACTGTAGTCGTAGGTGCTGTAAATGCCGGGTGCAACGGAATAACTCTGCAAGAGCCCCAACTTTGGATCAATACAATATTCCTCTTCGTGCCATTGTCGGCCGGGAACCGTACTAGCTTCAGCGCGAGGACTGGAGATCAGCGCGCACGTCACTGCTTTGCCATTCAACATCGTGTTTGCCACGCGAATAACGTTGTTAACGAAGTTGCCTGAGACCGGCCAGAAGATTGCCTGTCGAACTGTTTCCAACCTCAACGGCTGATAAGCCTGCGGGCTCGCATCGTAGGCGACGCCACGATAAAGAACTCTTGACTGCGAGTAGTTTCCGAGGTGAGCGTTCCAGCGCCAGGCTGACCCGTTGGCCCACATCTCTTCAAGCTCACCGAAACCATTGGACGGATCTGAACCTACGACACTGAATGACGCCTTTAGGTGGAACGGAGCCATACCCTTGATGTGTAAATTATTGTTTTGGCGCGCTCGCTCGAGCAGGCCCAAAATAGCGGCGCGCTTGTCCGGACTGTCGGCAACTTCCACTGGTCCGGTTGCCAACTCGAGTGGGTCATACGGTACGGGCGGTAACTTACGAGTTTGTCCTGCCAGTTTGATACCGATAGCCAGGAAAGTGAGGGTGCAGGTAATAACGCAAATCCGGATTTTAAATCTCATTGTTGGCTTCTCCCTTCCTTGATCCTCAATGCGCAAGTTGATCAACAGTAAGACGCGCTACAGAGCAACGAAGTAACCAAAAAGTTCCTTCACATGTCACGTGACCTACGGTGTATTTGATTCCTTCAAAACGATCTAGTCAAGGTTACTTACAGGACTCGCGCTTTCACAACTTGCCGTATCAGTTAGGCGTGAACAACAGCAATGCGAAAGACTCTTGTGCGCCTTGATCGGTTAGCTGCGCAGCAGTATCCTCCGCTTCGAACTTTTTCCTTGGGTTTGGTAATTCAAGCACGTCTGAAGCGGTGGCGGCTTACCCCGTGACCAAAGAATTCCCCTAACCAGTTTGGAGGATAAATATGCGAGCGCTAACTCATTCCTTGCGCGGCCGCAGTTGGCTTGTGGTCCTGGCCCTGTTTGCCGTCAGTTGCTCAACCCCGTCTTCGCCGGCACCGGACCGACCCACTCCGTCTGTGATCACAGAGGAAGAAGTAAACGAAGCCCAGAAGGCGTGGTGTAAAGGGCTGGTGGACATTGCCACGGCGAGTCGAGATGGTCGTGATTACGTGAAAGAGGCCAACGAGTTCATTGACAAGGTTTACGATTTCAATGGAAGGGGCAAAGTATTCTTCCGGCCAACGCTAGCGTTTACCCCGCACGCCTTCAGGACAGACAAGGCCGGCACACTCTCCTACTTTATCGGCGGTAATCCTGCGTTTCCGGGCGACGGCGAGGGGTTCGCACGGGGTCCCTGGGTGTCCGCCGACTACAGCAACGCCCTCGGCAACGGTGTCAACGGTATTCAAATCCACGGAGACATTGCTCTTGTCATGGGAACCGTAACCCTGACAGACTGCCAGGGCAAGAAAACCGTGGTCGATAAAGTCTTCGTCTTCCGCAAGCAAGCACCCAAGGAATTAAAGTTGATTGTTCACATGTCCGCGAAGTCGAACGAACCGCCGCCGTCGCCGACACCTACGCCAATTCCGTGTCCCAAACAGCCCAAATGAGCGAAGAGATCAGGTTCGCTTTCTCGGGTCAGTACGCATTGCCGTACTGACCCGAGCTCTCTTAGGCATGAACAGGCGGCTTCGTTTTTGATCTTTAGAGGTCTGTCCTTATTAGCTGGCGTCCCGTACGGGAATCGAACCCGTGTCGCGGCCGTGAAAGAGAAGCGATTTGTAGGAACTCAAAGGAAACTTGCGGCATGGATAGCACCGTGAGGTAGTCAAAGGTATTCTAAGGAATCGTTATTGGACCCTTAATGGACGCATGGATGATCCGAATGAACTCCTAAGTAAACGTTCTTCGCGAGTTGCGTCTTGCGGCACAAGGCTCAAGGTGGTAGTGTGACGATATGATTGAATTATCCCAGATAGAAAGGATGTCAGTCACCGAACGGCTTCAGGTGATGGACCAGCTTTGGGACTCCCTCAATCGGTCCGGAGACGAAATACCTTCCCCGGACTGGCATCAAGACGTTTTGGCTGACAGGAAGGCGCGAGCCCAACGCGGAGAAGCAAAGTTTCTGACTCTGGACCAACTCAGATCACGTCTACAAAGCTCTGAACCATGATCGTCGTAATACTCGAGGACGCTGCAGAAGACCTCGAGTCGGGTGCGCAATTCTATGAATCATGCGCGACGGGAGTTGGCGATTACTTTCTCGACTCAATCCTCTCCGATCTTGACTCTCTAGTTCTTTTTGCCGGTATTCATCCAATCTACTTTCAATTCCATCGGATGCTGTCGAAGCGCTTCCCATTTGGCATCTATTATGAGGTGGAAGACGATGTGGTCTATGTTTACGCCATTCTTGATCTGCGGCGCGATCCCCTCTGGATTCGGAAACGTTTGCGGGAGAGAAAATAGTCGAGCTCTCGTAAGTCAGCGAGCCCGATAATAACGCGAAGAGTTTTCATGGCGCGTAACCAATCGATGCTGCGGGGCGATAACACGGGTTCGATTCCCCTACGGGATGCCTCATGGAATCGTTGTTCTTGATCGCGAGAGCACTGAATCCAAAACGCAACATTCTTGCGCTGAGGTCCTCTTGTGAACGATATACGCTGTCAATGATCTTGTATCCGATACTCCAACAGGCAAGCTCAGGCGCCGGCCTTCACTCGACAGGGTCGTACGAAAACTCTCGTGCGTGTTGAATGAGAGTGCTTATTGGGGGTTAGCAGGGTACGAGGATTATAGCAGGAGATTCACTATTTCGAGCAGCAGGGTGAAACGAAACCCAGGAACCAAACATATTGATTGTTGACACGGTTGTAACCGGAGAGTATACACGAGACGCACTAGATCGGATTTCGCTCACTTCGACAGCCAGAAGCCCGTTTGGCGTCTCACGCTGCAGTTATTCCCAAAATGTTTCGCAGGCTCGCTCTACCCAAGGTTTACAGTCAGTCCGCTCGCCTCCGCGTGTTTCTGGTGAGCGTGCTGCTGCTCGTCCTGCCGCTCTTCATCTACTTCAGTTTGCACATCTCAAGTCGCACAAAATACTTCAAGGACCGGAATTTTCGGCAGTTGAATAATTTCGGCCTCCAGATCGGTCAACGCATCGATAACCTCAGCATTGCTTTCACCAACTCAGTTGAAAACTTTGTTCGCACTCAGAACGGCAACAGCAAAAACCTGCGCACGGACTTTCAAAACTATCTCAATATTCTCAAACCGGACGGGACCTACTTCACTGCGACCGAGGTCCAGAAGTTTTCCGGCCCGAAGCAGGACTCAGATCTCCAGTTGCGCGTGAGCATTGATGTGGGTCACGAAGACGGAAAGTCGTGGTTGTATTTTGATTGTGTAGGTAAGGACAAGGGTGACATTCACTTCAAAGTGAAGACTGACTTTGATGAGTTGATCAAACCGCTGATCAGCAAAACGGGTGACGACGCCCAAGGCAATACCGACATTCCGGACGAATTCGATCACATCATTGTTGCGCGCGCCGATAACAGCAAGGTGCTCTTTGAGTCAGCCAACGACGACCTCACCCTCACGTCGATGGATCAAATTTCGCTGGCTGATAATTCCGACAAGCATCTCGATCTCCAGATACGAGGAAAAACGACCGACTCTGTCGACATCACTGTCGCCGGCGCCAGATATAAGCTATATGAGCAGCCCATCGAAATCGCACTGCGGACGAAAGATACGAGTGCTTCAGCCACGTTGTGGGTGATTTGCGGGCTGGTGGAAGCGAGTCGCTTTCGTTATCTGACGTGGGCCGTCTCGCACACAGTTTTAATTGTCACCGCGTTCTTTGCCGGGTTGCTGATCTTAAGCTGGCCGTTTCTCAAATTGATTTTTATTGGGCCAAAAGACAGGTTGCGCTTCGCGGAAACGCTGATGCTCGCAGTCTCCGTGGTCATCGCCGGATCCTTACTAACGTTCTTTTTCCTGTTCGGTGTTAGTTATCTACAACTGGAATCCCAACTGAACCAGCAGTTGATCGACCTTGCCAAAAACTTTCAAGACAACTTTAAGCAGGAAGTGGAAGCAGCACTCAGGCAAATAGACAACCTGGATGCGAAGCGAAGCGGTTCCCTTAAAGACACTCAGACCAAGAAATCTGATGCGGAGAAACAACTCGACAACCAGATCCAAACAAATCATTTGAATTCCATTTGCCCGGGAGGTGTGTGCGACCCGAGACAGAATCCCTACCCTTATTTCAAAATGATCTCTTGGGTTGATAACACCGGAATGCAGGTATCGAAGTGGTCTATCAACAGCCAAATCACCAGATTCCTGAACGTGGGTGGAAGAGATTATTTCAGCAAACTCAGAAATGGATACTACCGCGAATTGGGCGACCAGAAGTTCTGGCTTGAACGGATCACCTCTCAGAATACCGGTGGTGTTACAGTTGTCATTTCCAAAGAAGCACCGGCAGCGAATGTTGTTGCGCTTGATACGAATTTAATGTCACTGACGACGCCGGCCATTGTGTCTGGCTACGGCTATCGAATCATCGATGTCAACGGCAATGTTGTTTTCCCAAACGTCAAAGAGAACTTTTTTGCGGAATGCGGGAACGATAACCGTTTGCGTTCCGCGGTGACAGGACATTTGAGCGATTCTGTCAGTGTGTCTTATCTCGGCAGGGATTCACGCGTTTACGTCACGCCTTTACAAGTGTTGCCGGATTGGACCCTGGTTGTCTTTCGAGACAAAGAACCGTTGCGCAGCAGCTTTACCGAGATCGTCGCACTTTCGGCAACACTGTTTCTCATTTACCTAGTGCCGTTGTTGCTGTTGTTAGCCATCCTTTGCATTGCGTCGCTCGTTTTCGGCAAGCGAATGAAATGGATCTGGCCCTACGCCGATGCCGCGCCAATCTACCTGCAGTCAATCGTAGTAACTGTCATCCTGATCGTGATTGCCTGGAAAATCTCGCCGGCTGTGTCATACACGGGAGTTCTCGTACTGAGCTTACTGTCTGTAGCGGCGGTGGCAGTGATGATTCTCTTACTCCGCTACAAATGGGCGCTGAAGCCAAGTGTCAAAGTCACAGAGTTTCTCGAGAAGAGGTGGTCCAGGGTCAATTACCGATCGCTGTATTCGTTATGTTTGGTGATGCTGGTGTTGATGATTGCGGTTTTTCCGTCTCTGACTTTCTTCCGTCACGTTTACGACGAAGAGTTGGAACTGTTTATCAAGTACGGTCAGGTGACATTGGTTCACAGCTTGAACGAACGCGAGGAGCGTCTGCGGGCTGCGTATCCCAGTAGCATATTTGCCACCAAAGACGCCGCCGACACATTTCTCCGTGACAGGTTCCAAAAGGACCTTGATCGGTATTATGCCTTCTTCTTTAAAACCACAATTGACGACAATGGCGGAAAGACAAATTCGGGCGGGCAGGTCACGCAACCGACAATTTTAAGCAAGCTCAGAAAAAGCCTCCCATTCTCGAATCCAACTAGCGTTGTTCGGCATGGCTTAGTCGAAAACGCAAGCGCAGATGGTTTGTGGAGTTGGGATGGCAGTGACACTAACCTGGCTGTGCAAGCCCCGCATGGCAGTGCCAACGGCAACGCGGTCTTCCATATAACCAGCAACACAGAGCAGTTTCAGCTGCCCAGACTTTTCTTGTGGCCGTTCATCGGCTTGATGATTTTGGTTCTGTTTCTGCTGATCCGCTTCATTCTGAACCGGGTGTTTCTGCTTGGAACAATCGAAACGTCTCCATTCGACGCCAAAGCGCTTAAGCCTACCGGCATGCAGAAACTGTTTCTTGTTCTTGGTCCGCAGTACACGGGCAGAGAGAAGCTCCTGCCGGCTACAGATTTTGAGATCCTAAATCTGAGGAGCGGCAGTGAGTGGCATGATCAAGCCAGCCTGGACAAATTCCTGAAGGACGCGGGGTCAAAGGCGATCGGGATCGACTATTTCGAACACCAGATCGATCAGCCGCAAAACAATCTACAAAAACTCGATCTGCTCGAAAGACTGATGACCCATCAGGGAGCTCTGCTCGTAACTTCGATGGCCGATCCTACGGACTACGTTTTCGAAAATGCCGACCACACTGCAAATGAAAACTCCGACGCTGGTCCGCGCTGGGCAAGCGTAATGAGTAGCCTTTGGATGGAATATCGGGAAGATAGCGGCGATCCGGGTACCTTCAGAACTGAGCTGGCGAAAAAGCAGGAACAGAGCCGGCACAAAGGCGAAAGGAAGCTATATGGTTTGTTGATTGATGAATGCGCTCCGCGGGCTTGCCTGGAACAGATCGGACGAGAGATCGCACAACGTCGCGATCTTAAAACAAGCCGCCCTGATGATTTGATTGCCGACGTTCTAATGCAGGCCCACACCTATTACAAGCTGATCTGGGAATCGTGCTCGCCTGGAGAGAAGCTCACATTGACTCACCTCGCGATGGACGGGTTTCTGTCGATCAACGATCCGGACGTGCCACGCCTGGTGCGTCGCGGCTTGATTGTGCGCCATCGGGAAATACGGTTGATGAACGAAAGTTTCAGCTTGTTTGTGCTGGACAAGTCTCGCGCTGACAAGGAAGTCGAACTTGCCGAAGGTCAGGCGCGAAGGACGAGTAGCTGGCAGTATTTGAAAGTCTCATTGTCAGTTACGGTGATCGGGTTGATGGTCTTCTTGTTTGCGACTCAGCGTGATTTATACAACTCGACGCTACTGGCGTTAACCAGCATTGCCGCGGGCGTGCCCGCAGTCTTCAACTTCTTCAACCTCTTTCGGCGACAAGTCGGGGGTGGAAGCAGTCCGGCGCCACCAAGTAGCTGAAGAGCATGCGTGGGTAGTACACACCTCATACGGGAAGGATTCATAAGTCATGCGGCGAGTAATTAAAGGTCTGGCGCTTCTGGTAATTGTCTGCGTTTTCCTGCTGCATTCCGACGTCGGCGCCACCGTTGCCCTCCAAGTAAAGAAAAACCGCGGAGCCCAGCCACGGAAGATCAAGCTCTCCGGCACGGTCACAGGCAACCAGTCTGATCGTTTGATAGTGCTCGACTCCCGCAATCAGCAGCGGGTCGTACGCAAGACAGGTACGACTCGATATATCAAAACGCAGAGGCGTAGCGGTCAAGTAGCGAACCAGAATAACGTGGTGGGCGGTCTGTATGTCTATGTGATCGGGATTCTCGGCGACAACGACGAAGTGATCGCGGAACAAATAACTTTTAGTGACCGCGATTTGCGCGTGGCCATGACGATAGAGGCGCGTGTGGCGGCGCTCGAAGAACGCACAATCGACGTTGAAAAGAAAGTCAGCGAAGTTGAAGGAAGCAGTCAAAGGATCGCCGGACAACTCGATGAGCTCGCCGCCGTCAGCAACGCAGCCAGGGGGGGAGGGAAGGCTGCACAAGCAACGGCGGATGCTGCCGTATCAGGTGTGAATGCGACTAATGATCGCATGACCGCCATCGATGATTACACGGTGGAAAGAGTCATCACGATCAGCTTCCCGGTCAATAGTGCATTGATTACCGATCAGGCAAAGGGGCAACTCCAGGCGTTAGGTTCCGAGTTGTCGCAGTTGAAAGGTTATCTCGTGGAAGTCGCAGGTTTCGGTGATAAGACTGGGACGAGCGAAAAGAACATCGCTATCAGTCAGGAGCGTGCCGATGCTGTCGCTCAATATCTCGCCAGGAATGGATTGGTTCCGGTGCGGCGGCTGCTTTGGCCGGTTGGCTACGGCACACGCGACAGTTCGCAAGCCGCTGGGATAGGACGGGTAGAGATTCGTATCCTGCTGAACAAGGGACTGACGGCGCCGGCGCCGACAATGAGTCCCGGTGTCAGTCCGTGATCGAGTTGGAAACGCGTTCCGGGACCACCCAAACTGGTCTTTGTTGATCTATGAGGGCTTGATCCATTGGTATAATACACCCAACACGTAGAAGAAATTTTCTCACCATCACATCGCTCAAGATAATTAAATAGCGTCAGGATTCACCGATTCGCCGAGCTATATGGGAGGCGGTTTTATGTCGGATCTCAAACTAATTAATCTGATATTGATTTGTATCGGGTTGGCGGGTGTTGTTGGCGTTATTATCCGCGCAATTGGATTGTCAGAATTTGTTGTGCGTTTCAAATTTCACAACGACAATTCGTCGCCGAAGCAACTTAAGAAGTAATTTAAATTCATTGGTGGTTTTCCCAATTGGTATTTCGACTGTAAGTGCGTCAAGTCTTCGGCGAATGGTGCGCCTAGTCCGCTTTTCGATGCGTCGGAGAGGCAATTCTAGCGGTGTTGACCCGAAATTAGCTACGCAACATGCATTCAGAGCAGCACAATAAGTCTGCGTTTTTAGTCACTATTCGTACACAGCCCGTTATTGAAAGACTGGGGTAGGTAAACGGTCTGCGAGACACTATCGTTTTGCGCTCTTGCGCGACTTACGCGGACGCCCAACCTTTCGATCCTTCACTGCGTCAAGGTCTTTCACATAGATCAGCCACTCGCGTCCATACTTAAACGCCTTCAGGCGCTTTGCCTCAATCAACGCTCGCACTCTATTAGGCGTCACACCTAATCGACGCGCTGCCTCAGCCGTGCTTATGATCCTCATAGCCCAAAGTATGGGGAAGGCTGCTACATAGCTGGTATGGCAACACAAGCCGAAAGGTTAGAGCTGTCTTTCGGCGGGCCAATCCAACCATACTGTCAGACACGATCGAGCAAGCCACGGAAATTGTTCTACCTGGCGCTCCTCGCTGGTACCACGGTGTGGAGAAGGAGGCTCCTCCGAGTACTCTTTGGGAGCAGGCTTTTTTAGAGGTTGGCCTGGCAGGCCGCAGGACTCTACGGGATTACAAGGCTGCCAATCCGAGCCTCGGAGGGCGATCAAAGTGGTCGGCGGATACTTTGATCACGCTTCCGTACTCCACACGTTATGCCTCCAATCGGCTCCGCTCACTCTCACAAGAGCAATTGGCTTCCGTTGTGGACCGGCTAAAGGCTGATCCTGCGGTAATAGATATCAACGTCGGTCGAGCCGTCTTGATTCCCCACCTAAGCTCTGCACAAGTCAGTGCAATGAGTAACGACTGTGCTGCCTTGCCGGCTGAAAAGACATGGGTGTTCGGGGTTTCCACGGCAGATGAAATTTCCCGATATTTGCCAAGGGCTACTGATACCACCATAGTAGCCATCCTCGACTCTGGTATTCCTGAGCATGATGATCGTTTCAAATTCTGGCAGAACCCTGAACCCAACACTGAACCGGGCAATTACAATGACGAAGACCATTGCCTCGATGACTATATAGGCTGCAATTGCGTTATGCGGGCGGGATTTCCTTTGGACGATATTGAGGAGGGAAATCTCTGTAGCCACGGTACCCATGTGGCAGGTTTGGCATCAGGCCGACTCTTGCCACAACCGCTACTGGCTGAATTAGATCGTCGCATTAGACTAATGATTCTCAAACATTTCATTTCCGAAATCGATACCGAGATGATCGAGAGATACAGACAGATGCGAGTTGAACAGAAGACGCGGCTGGGCCGAAAGCGCAGTCCGTTAAGGGTAAACAAGGAAATGCAAGTGCTCTCGTCGATCTTCACGTTAGCTCTTGAAAAGCAACTCATCGCTTCAAGGCCCAGGACAACGATGTTTCGTGTTTCCAGCGAACGCATTCGTTACCTGACGCCAGACGAAGAGACGAGGCTTTTCGGACAACTTGATAATTGCGAATGGCTCAAGCCAATTGTGTTGATCGCGCTGCACACGGGCATGCGACGTGGTGAGATTTGCAACCTGCAATGGTTCGATCTCAACTTCGATCGCGGTCTAATTCACATTCGAAACACGAAGAACGGTAAGGATCGAATCATTCCAATGAACGCCACTGTGCGGCAACTGCTCGAGACGCAAAGAGTATTACGAGCTCGAAAAGCACAGGAGAATGCCGAAAAAGGAAAATCCCAGGTTCCCAGCCCATATGTGTTTCCGAGTCCACGAACTGAGAAGCGGCTCGTCGAGATTAAGTACTCATTCGTACGAGCTGTGAAACAGGCGAAGATTACCGACTTGCGTTTTCACGATCTACGCCATACGCAGCGACACGCATGGGTGACGCCGGCGCAGACGCTTTCACGCTAGCGGCTATCTTTGGTTGGTCCGACATTCGGATGGCGATGCGTTATACGCACGCGATGGAAGATGCAAAGCGCAGAGCGGTCGAAGCAATCGCAGTCGGAGCAATCAAAGCCACACGTGAAAATTCAGCGACTCAAATTTCACGTGACAGGAGCGTGACAAACGAAAAACGGCAAGCGCTCGGCTCGCCGTAAGTCGTTGAAAACATTGGTAGCGGGGGGCGGGATCGAACCGCCGACCTTGGGGTTATGAACCTCCAGGTTGATAGCAGCGATGTTCCCGCAGTTAGACGCGGTAAATCTATGACTCTAATACACGATTCTTCTTGGAGTCTGCAATTAGAGCCCAGCGGACTAATACCTTTAGTATTTAAAGACTGTGCAAAGGCACGTCTTCTCGAGCGGGCATAGAGGACATCGTTACGTAGAAAATCGCAAACTCAGCTCTACCCAAGACCTTCAAACAACTTTTCTATTGACAACCTCCAGCTACATGGGTAAAGTCCGCGCGTTCACTCGCTCGAATCGCTTACAAGGTCTAAGAACCTCAACAATTTTTCACTCTCCCGACACTTGCAATACCTTGATGTAGCTTCGTCAAAAAAGTCGCGTATAAAACGATATCCTGCAAGCATGACCGAATTGATCCTCCGCTGATCCGATGTTGAGCAGCGGCTCGAATTAGCAACACAACTCCATTGCAATCGACTTGGCAGCCTTATTAGCCAAGTTCTCGTATCGCAAACGCGATACCGAATCAGTCCACAAAGGAGCCGTGCTATGGCATCCTGCCTACGCTCTGAGCTTTATAAACTCGGTCAGCGCCTCGCTCTTGCGGTGGTCGTATCTTTGATCTGCTATGCGCTGGGCCAAGCTCAGTCCACCACGTATCACCTTCACCGCGAGTCATCAACAACGGCAAACCTCTTCCAGTTAAAAACGGCGAATCCGGATGCCGCCAGTTTGGCAATTCAAACAACGAACCTGAAGAACAAAGCGACTGGTGAGTATCTGATTAAAGCATTCGATACACAGAGTGGCGTTCCGAATGCTTCGGGCGTAATTAGCGCCGGCTCGACCATTACGTTCAGTGTCTGGATGAAAGCAACCGGAACCACCGGGTCGATGGTGCCGCGCGTTAAGCTGAATTTGAATTCAGCTAACGGAACCTCGCTTTGTGTTGTCACAGGTACGACCGCGCTGACTACAACTCTCACCAAGTACACGCTCGTCGGTATCGTTCCTGCAAATGTGACCCTGACAACTTCCGATCGATTTTACATGTGGGCCGGAGTCAATCTTACCGCGACGCCAACTGCAAATAATCAAGCTGAACTGGATGTCGAGGGAGCGCTGAACGGTAATTACGATTCTTCGGTAGTGATTCCCGTTCCGCCTCCGTCACCTTCGATAAACAGCCTGTCGCCCAACTCCGGAACAGTCGGCAGTTCGGTGACAGTGCTCGGAAATAACTTCGGCGCAGTGCAGGGCACCAGTACGATTCAATTCAACGGCACAACCGCGTCACCCACGAGCTGGAGCTCTGCCAGCATCGCGGTCAACGTGCCGTCAGGCGCCACTACGGGTCCGGTCGTGGTTACAGTGAATGGACAGATGAGCAATGGCGTTAGCTTCAATGTTATTTCGTCCGGCACTGTCGCGGGAACAATCAGAAAGACAAGCGACAACAGTCCGATAAGTGGGGCTTTGGTTGAGGCTCTTCAGGCAGGTGTCGTTAAAGGATCTGCCACGAGTTCTGCTGCCGGCGCTTATTCAATCACGGGTCTTCAATCCGGTACCTACGACGTCAGAGTGTCCGCGAGCGGTTATCAAACGAAGTTGCAGAGTGGCATGGTCGTCACGACTGGAAACACAACCACCTTCGATCAAACGCTGGACGTCGCCGTGATAAGCGGAGACATCGATTACATCTATGATGAATTAGGCCGACTGGTTGCAGTTGTTACAGTGCAAGAACTTACCAGCTATACCTATGATGCGGTTGGTAATCTGTTATCTGTTTCGAAGGGAAGTCCGTCGCAGGTTTCAGTTCTCCAATTCACTCCAAGTCATGGGTCTGTCGGAACTACTGTAACAATCCAGGGAACCGGATTCAGCGCGACGCCGAGCCAGAATTCCGTTAGCTTCAATGGCCTGGCTGCCACCGTGACTTCTGCAACTACGACGCGCCTTGAAACGTCAGTTCCATCGGGTGCGACCACAGGACCAATCAGCGTTACCACTCCAAATGGAACAGCCGCGAGTAGTACGTCTTTTGTGGTACACGCTTCCGCTGCTCCGGTCGTCACCGGCTTTACTCCGACCATCGGCTCGCCTGGCACGAGCGTAACGATAAGTGGTTCGAACTTTCAATCCGAGTTTTATAACAACAGAGTTGAATTCAATTCGACCTTGGCGACGATTAGTGCCGCCACCACCACTTCCATAACCACTACAGTGCCCTCAAGTGCGTCTTCAGGTCATATAAGCGTTCAGACCACTGAAGGTACGGGCGTCAGCAGCGGTGATTTTTATGTTGTTCCGACGCCCTTAACACCGACTGACGTGGAAGTTACCGGCCGGATGAATATCGGGGAAAGCAGATTAGTCACAATCACTCAAGCTAACAAAGTTGCCTTGATCTTGTTCGACGGCGTTGCCGGACAACGCGTATCGCTAGGGATAACTGGTGTCACGGTTGGCGCACCTAATTGCTGCGACACCCTGAACATAACAATGTACAGACCAGGAGGTGTCCTGGTTCCTGCCTTTGGCGTTGGCACGGCAGGTAACGGTACTAGTACGCAAACTCTCCCAGTGACCGGAACTTATTCGATTCTAGTGGATCCATTCGGCACGTTTACCGGTAGCGTCACGCTGAGCTTGTTTGAAGAAGTGCCGACGCCGATCACGATCAACGGTCCCCCAGTAACACTCAACTTTGCGAGTGGTCAAAACGGCAGTCTGACATTCACAGGCACGGCAGGGCAAAGAGTCAGTGTTGGTCTTACTGGAATCACGATCTCTCCCGGCTATTGCTGCGACGTCGGCACGGTAGCGTTCTACAGAGCAGATGGCTCGGCGTTGTTATCGCCGATGCCATTTGGGAACGGTGGAGCGGGTACGCCAAGTGTCGTACTCCCGGCAAACGGCACGTATACGATCGTAATCGATCCATATCAAGCAAGGACCGGCGCGGTTACCGCAACACTCTCCGCAGATCTTACGCCGGCAATCACTGTCAATGGAGCTTCTGTTCCGCTCGATCTCCGTGCGGGCCAGAATGCACTGCTGACGTTTGATGGCACTGCCGGACAACGAATCAGCATTGGGTTGAGTGATATCACGATAGGCACGGGTTACTGCTGCGACATCGGTACTGTAACTATCTACAAACCGGATGGCACAGTGTTTCAGGCGCCGATCGCTTTCAGCAATCAGGGAGCGGGGACGCCGAGTGTCGTGTTGCCTGCTTCAGGAACCTACTCGATTCTCATCGATCCTTACATCGGGCGCAGTGGTGCAATCACTGCCACAGTATCGGCAGATCTTTCACCGCCGATTACCATTAATGGCGGAGGAGTTGCGCTCGACTTCCGTCCCGGACAGAACGCGTGGCTAACTTTCGATGGCATTGCCGGACAGCGCGTGAGCATCGGACTCAGTGGGATCACGATAGCGCCGGGTTACTGCTGTGACATCGGCTCGGTGTCGCTGTACAAACCAGATGGCACAGTGTTGCAGGCGCCGATCGGATTCAGCAATCAAGGAGCGGGTACACCGAGCGTCGTGTTGCCCGTTTCCGGAACCTATTCGATTCTGATCGATCCGTATATCGCACGCACTGGCTCCATTACTGCGACACTGTCGGCAGATCTCTCACCATCGATCACGATTAATGGTCCGTCAGTAGTTTTGGATTTCAGTGCCGGACAGAATGCTTGGGTTTCGTTCGACGGTACTGCCGGACAGCGCGTCAGTGTCGGGTTGAGCGCGATCTCCATTGCGCCGGGTTACTGTTGTGACGTTGGTAGTGTAGCGCTGTACAAACCGGATGGCACAGTGTTGCTGGCGCCGATCGGTTTCAGCAATCAAGGAGCGGGCACTCCGAGCGTGGTGCTGCCAGTTTCCGGAACCTACACGATCCTTATCGATCCATACATCGGGCGCACTGGTTCCATCACTGCCACTCTATCGGCAGATCTTTCACCGCCGATTAGCATTAATGGCGGAGGAGTTGCGCTCGACTTCCGGCCTGGACAGAATGCATGGCTCTTGTTTGATGGCACTGCCGGACAGCGCGTGAGTGTCGGACTCAGCGGGATTACGATTGCGCCGGGTTACTGCTGCGACATCGGCAGTGTAGCGCTGTACAAGCCTGATGGCACGGTGTTGCAGGCGCCGATCGGATTCAGCAATCAAGGAGCGGGTACGCCGAGTGTGGTGCTACCAGTTTCCGGAACCTATTCGATTCTGATCGATCCGTATATCGCACGCACTGGCTCCATTACTGCGACACTGTCGGCAGATCTCTCACCATCGATCACGATTAATGGTCCGTCAGTGGTTTTGGATTTCAATGCCGGACAGAATGCGTGGCTCTCGTTCAATGGTACTGCCGGGCAGCGTGTAAGCGTGGGGTTTGACGCGATCTCGATCGCGCCAGGCTACTGCTGCGACATCGGTAGCGTAGCGCTGTACAAACCGGATGGCACAGTGTTGCAGGCGCCGATCGGTTTCAGCAATCAAGGAGCAGGGACGCCGAGTGTGGTGCTGCCAGTTTCGGGTACCTACACGATCCTTATCGATCCCTACATCGCCCGTATTGGTTCCATCACTGCCACACTATCGGCAGATCTTTCACCGCCGATTAGCATCAACGGTGCTGCTGTGCCGCTCGACTTCCGAGCCGGACAGAACGCGTGGCTCTTGTTTGATGGTACTGCGGGACAGCGCGTGAGCGTCGGGTTGAGTGGGATCACGATCGCGCCGGGTTACTGTTGCGACATCGGCAGTGTAGCGCTGTACAAACCGGATGGCACGGTGTTGCAGGCGCCGATCGGTTTCAGCAATCAAGGAACGAGTACTCCGACCCTAGTATTACCGGTTTCCGGAACCTATTCGATTCTGATCGATCCGTATATCGCACGCACTGGCTCCATTACTGCGACTTTGTCGGAGGATCTTGCACCGGCAATCACGATCAACGCCGCCGCCGCGGTGTTGACCTTCAGAACGGGGCAGAATGGATTACCCACTTTTGCAGGCACTCTCAATCAGCAGATCGCAGTTCGCATTTCAGGCAATAATCTTGGAACTGTAAACGTGAAGTTGTTGAAGCCGGATGGTACTCAACTCACCGCGGTGAATTCGAGCGCCAGCAGTTTCAACCTGCCCATACAGGTATTGCCGGTAACCGGAACCTACATGATCAACATAGATCCAGCTGCACCGCTTGCGGGTAGCTTGTCTCTGAGTGTTGAAGACATGGGCGCTGACCTGGCGCTCAACAAAACCGCAACGCAATCCAGCACTGATTGGAGTGCCCCACCGGAGCGAGCTGTTGACGGTAATACAGACGGCAACTTCTGGAACGGTTCAGTAACACACACGCAAGTGCAAAGCCAGGCGTGGTGGCACGTAGATCTCGGGAGCGTGCAGTCGATTGGCCGCATCGATCTCTGGAACCGCACCGATTGTTGCGGCTCTGCGTTGAGCAACTTCTACGTCTTCGTCTCGGATCAACCGTTCACTTCCACTGATGTAACTACCACGCTTAACCAATCAGGAGTTTGGAACTACTACAACAGTGGTCAGGCAGGAACACTTACGTCTATTCCGGTTAATCGGACGGGACGTTATATCCGCGTGCAGTTGGCAGGAGTCGAACGTCTGTCGCTGGCTGAGGTGCAGGTGTGGGCCCCCTGAGTTCTTACCACGGGCTTATTCCCTGGAGTCTCACATTTGCTGCTAATGAGGGAGATCGAACATGAGCAAGCGATTCGTTAAGTGCCTGATTTTCGTCCTCTGCGTCAGTCTGGTTGCCGGACCAACTCTTTCGCTCGCTGGTCCGCCTCTGAAGGAAGCGCGATCCGATTACCTGCCGCTTCGGCCAGCACCGTCATCGAGAGCAAAGCGGGTGAACCGCTCGATTCATGGCCGGCCTCAAGCCGAACCAGGCGCAGTTGGCCAGACCACAACAGTGCTGGCGGACGGTCGCCTTTTATTGCTCGGCGGCGAGACTGAAGACGGTCCGAGTGCGACAGCTTTCATCCGCGATGTGCGAACAGGCGAAGTCACGGTTCTGCCAACCATCATGTACGAGGCTCGTGCGTGGCACTCCGCAACAATGCTGCCGAACGGTCGTGTGCTTGTACTCGGTGGAATTGGACCAAACGGCCAGATACTGGGAAGTGCCGAACTTTTCAATCCCGAGGAGCAGAGCTTTGAACTTCTCTCACCTTCTCGTTTCTCCGCACGCGCGCACCACACCGCAACCCTGCTCACCAATGGCACAGTTCTGATCGCAGGAGGAGTTTCCGACAAAGGGCAGGGAACAACTCGTGCCGAACTCTGGGATTTCAGATCCGGCACACTTACGAAAATAAACGCTCCACAAACTGCAACCAGAAAAAACCACCGCGCCACCTTGCTGCCCGACGGCAACGTCCTTTTCGAAGGTGGCGTGCAAGCCGATGGAAAAGAATCGGTCACCGCTGAACTTTACAACTCAGAGACTGGAGAATTCCTTATCACAACGCTGAGCTCTGCTGATAGTGATCCGGCTGCTGCGCCATTTGTTTCTGCGTCATCACCCAGAGATGGAGCCACAGACGTTTCCAGCGACGACTTCATTTCACTCCGATTCTCGAAAGCGCTGCTGGCGGAGACAATCAATGATCAGTCTATCAGGCTGAGCGGTTCAGAAGGACAGATAACCGCAAAGGTGGTTGCTGCCGAAAGCGGACGACTGGCCTTTATCAAACCGAACGGTTCCTTACTTTCCGATGCTACTTATACCCTTTCAATCTTGGGAGCAAAAACCAACTCCACAGAAATAATCGGAACCTCGATCACTTTTACGACCAAAGGTCAGAAACCATCCGATAAAGAAACTCCTTCGAATCCGATAGCGAACCAGCCAGACTGGACTCCTGATTCTTCCGCGCTACGCGGCAACTGGAAAACGAATCGCGAAAAGTCTTCCTGGCAGGATTTGGCGCCACTACAGGCTGCGCCCGATGAAACCGCACTGGCAGGCCAGGCCTTGACTCTAACCGGACAGCCGTTGGCCAACGTCACTCTGCGCATTGGTGAAAAGACAGCGCAAACCGATACTTCAGGACGATTCCTGCTACGCGCGATTGGCAAAGGCCACCAGGTTCTTGTAATCGACGGCCGCACCGCTAACGAACGCGGCAGAGTTTACGGAACGTTTAGAGTTGGCATTGAAGTAAAGGAAAAGATTACCAACGTTCTGCCATTCAGGATCTGGATGCCGCGGTTGGACATGGGCCACGCAGTAAGCGTCACCTCTCCCACCACTGGCGAGACCATCATTACTAATCCACTGATTCCCGGATTAGAGCTTCGTCTCCCGCAAGGAACGTCGATACGAGATCTCGACGGGAATCTCGTGACGCAAATCAGTATCACTCCTGTTCCAACAGATCGGCCTCCATTCCCGCTGCCACCGGGATTCAATGTGCCTGTCTTTGCATCGATTCAGCCCGGTGGTGCTCGAGTTATTCCACCACGTGCGCAACTCATCTATCCAAACTACACCAATGAACGTGCCGGAGCGCGCATCGATTTCTGGAATTACGATCCGGAAGAAAAAGGTTGGTACATCTACGGTCAGGGAACCGTCACCGCGAACGGCAAACAAATCATCCCTGATCCGGGCGTAGTTATCTACGAGTTCACCGGAATCATGATTAGTAGCGGCGGCAGCCCGCCGTGGTGGTGGCCCTTTGGCGATTCTGAAGATGGTGATCCTGTAGATCTGGCATCCGGTCTTTTTGTCCTCGAGAAAACGGATCTGGTGTTACCTGACACGATCCCATTGTCGCTCACTCGGGTTTACAGGCCTGCCGATAACGTCTCACGCGCATTCGGAATCGGTTCGAGCCATCCTTACGACATGTTTCTCTGGTCAGTGAATAACTACCAGCAGACTGATCTTATTTTGCCGAATGGCGGTCGTGTCCACTATGTCCGTATTTCTCCAGGCACTGGCTGGGGTGATGCGATTTACGAGCATACGGAAACAACGGGACCCTTCTACAAGTCACGCATTTCGTGGAATGGCGGTGGATGGGATTTGAAGTTACGGGATGGAACAGTCTACGTCTTTCCGGAGTATGCGCCGCTTAGGTACATTCGCGACCGTTACGGAAATCAGATAACGATCAATAGAAGCGGCAGCAACATAACCGAGATCACGTCTCCGCACGGACGTTGGATACAGTTTACCTACGACAGCAACCGTATCACGCAGGCAAGGGACAACATCGGCCGCGCGGTCAATTATGCCTACGACACCTCGGGTCGTCTCTGGCGCGTGACGGATCCAAATGGCGGCATCACCGAATACACGTACGACACTTCAAACCGTATGCGCACCATCAAGGATGCGCGGGGAATCGTTTATCTCACGAACGAGTATGACGCGAACGGCAGAGTATTCCGGCAAACTCAGGCAGACAATTCAATCTATCAATTCGCTTACACCCTGGATACGAACGGCAAAGTAACGCAGACGGACGTTACAGATCCGCGCGGTTTTGTTCGCCGAGTCACTTTCAATTCGAGCGGCTACGTACTCACCGATACACATGCCTTGGGCCGGCCCGAACAGCAAATCGTTACGCTCGAACGTCAAAGCGGTACTAACCTGCCTCTCAGCGTGTTCGATCCTTTAAATCACCGGACCAACTATGTCTACGACTCCATGGGTAACGTCACCAGCGTCACCGATCTCGCAGGTACGCCGGATGCGGTCACAATGACGTTTACTTATGATCCTTTATACAACCAGCCGCTTTCAGCTACCGACGCGCTGAATCACACGACGAATTTTAATTACGACGGACTGGGTAAGCTCATCGGCATCACTAATCCGCTGAATGACCAGGTCACCTTTGAGTACAACACTGCGGGCCAAATGATCTCGATGAGCAATGCGATGGGCCATACCACGCGTTGGGCGTATGACGGAGCGGATCTTGTCTCCCTCACAAATCCACTGGGCCACGTCAGCCGGCGTTTTGTTGATGCTATCGGACGGCCAATTAGCACGACTGATGCGTTGGGCCACGTCAATAAATTTACCTATGACGTGTTGAATCAGATAGTCCAGGCAACAAACGCAGCGGGCGGCAATACTTCGTTCACTTACGATCCCAACGGCAATCTGCTCACCGTCACCGATCCGCGTAACAGCGTCACCACCTACACCTACGATTCGATGGACCGGATTGCGACTCGCAAAGACCCGCTCCTTCGAGAAGAGAGCTATATCTACGACGGAAATGGAAACTTAACTCAGTTCACCGATCGCAACGGTCAGATCACCAGTTACAGCTATGACGCTCTCGATCGCCTGACACTGGTTACGTATGCAGACACCTCTACTACCAGTTTTGTCTACGACGCAGCTAACCGGCTGACCCAGGCAGTTGATTCCATCTCAGGCTCGATCAGTCTGACGTACGACAACCTCGATCGTACGACTAGTGAAACCACGGCATACGGAAGCGCAAGTTACACGTACGACGACGCCGACCGGCGCACGTCGATGACTGTCACAGGCCAACCGACGATCAATTACAGTCATGACAATGCCAACCGATTGACTGGTATTACTCAGGGGCAGACTTCGGTTAGTTACAGTTACGACGCTGCCGGTCGACGTTCCTCAATTACGCTGCCAAACGGAGTAGTTGGTGACTATGGCTATGACGTTGGCTCGAATCTCACCAGTCTTACTTATCGGCAAGGCGCAAATGTCATCGGGAATCTCACGTACGAATACAACGCCTTAAGAGCGCGTACCAAGGTAGGTGGAAGTCTCGCTCGGACCATTTCCACACCGGCGTTGCCATTGGGAACCTACAATGCCGCAAACCAACTGGTCCAACGCGGAACTACCACGTACACCTACGACAACAACGGAAACCTGTTGAATGACGGCACCAATACTTATAGTTGGGATGCGCGTTCTCAGTTGACTTCGATCAGTGGCGGCGCCTCGGCCAGTTTTCAGTACGACTCGTTTGGTCGCAGAACCGGCAAAACAGTCAATAATCAATCGAGTCAGTATTCGTATGACGGTTCACGTGTCGTTCAGGAATTGAGTGGTGGCGTGCCAACTGCAAATATGCTGCTTGGTTTAGGCGTCGATGAGCGTCACTCGTGTAGTTGCAGCGGCTCAAACAGCAGCTTTCTGACAGATGTGCTCGGCAGTGCACTCGCTTTAACGGATTCTTCAGGCGCAGTGCAGACGCAATATACCTATGACGCGTTTGGCAATACTGCGAGTAGCGGCGCTGCAAGCAGCAACTCAAGCCAGTACACCGGCCGTGAGAACGACGGCACCGGCCTTTATTACTATCGCGCGCGCTATTACAGTCCCGCTCTGCAACGATTCATCAGTCAGGATCCCATCGGTTTTGCTGGCGATGATACAAATCTCTATGCATACGTCGGGAACAATCCCATCAACCTCTCGGATCCCTTTGGCACAAACCCCTTGGCTGCAGCGGGCGCGGTTTGCCTCGAGGGGGCAATTATCGGTGCAGCGACTGACGCACTGATAAACGCACTCACTGGCCGCAAGATAACGCTTTCCGGACTGGGACGTAGTGCCCTGATGGGGTGCGGCATGGCGCTCATAGGGCTTGGTTTAGGAAGAGCTCTCGGCGCAGCTATGCGCATGTTTGGTCGTGGTGCAGGTGGGGGCACGAATGTAGTTTATCAATCTGTAAACGCCGCCGGAGAGGTGAACTACGTTGGTATAACTAACAACCTTGGACGTCGCGCCGCCGAACATTTGGCTTCGCCCCGAGCGCTTCAAATAAATCCCATTCCCGGTCTTAACAATCTTTCTCGTGCAGACGCGCGCGCCGTTGAACAAGTGCTGATCGAAACTCACGGCTTAGCGCGGAATAGCGGAACTTTACTCAATAGGATTAATAGCATTGCGCGAACCAATCCGGCTTATGCTGATGCTATACGGCGAGGCACGGAAATACTTCGCCGAGCTGGGTACCCCGGATTTTGACGTTTATAATCCCAGGATATGAAAAAACCACCGAGGATTGGCGATCTGATCGAGATACCTACGGCAAATGGGTTAGCGTATGCTCAATACACTCATCAACATGCTCAATTCGGGGCGTTGATTCGCGTGTTTGATAACTTATGTGCGACCAAGCCTGAAAATCTCGAGTCGATAGTCGAGGGTTCGGTAAGGTTCTCTACCTTCTTTCCCTTAAAAGCAGCGATTCACCAAGACATATTCAAGATCGTCGCACATTGCGATGTGGCTAAGTCAAACAGATCATTTCCAATCTTCCGAGCCGGCATCATTGATCCGAAGACTAAGAAAGTTTCAGTGTGGTGGTTATGGGATGGTGAAAAAGAATGGCAGATTGGAGATCTCACTCCTGAACAAAGAAAGCTGCCGATTCGTGGTATTTGGAATGACAAGATGCTCGTGCAGCGTATAGAGGAAGGCTGGCGTCCTGAGAAAGATAACCTGTAGCCTATTGAGGTGTTATAAAGGGAACCAGCTGCATTAAGGCTGACAGTCTGGAAAAATGAATCACAAGGAACCGCCATCGGATCGGATGTTTCCGTCCAGTGGTCGAGTAAAGCAGAACGTGTCGCATTATTTATATTTGCCGACGGAAGCGGCAGCTTCAGAGGTTGCCACAGAGCTACGTAGCCAAAGTTTCCAAACTGAAACGCGTCTCTCGGCTGCTGGTGAAAGTTGGTTAGTACTCGCCCATCATCATGTAGTGCCATCCGCAGAATATATTGCTGAAGTACGGGAAGTCATGGAACGCCTCGCTTACCGATTTCAGGGTGAATATGATGGATGGGAAGTGACAGTTCAATAGCAGCAACTAACGCACCGGACTACGGTTTTGAGGTGCGGAGGACTGTGTTCGTCTGAGAACGACGTCACTTGTTAGCGCTCTCATAAACTCTACAAGATCATTCATCTCAGTATCGCTAAGATTGAGTGAGCGCATGCGCTGATCCAGGTTTGGATTTGCATTGCCACCGCGATTGTAAAAACGCACCACATCGATCAGTGTTTTTTCCGGGCCGTTGTGCATGTAAGGTGAAGTGAGCTCAATATCCCGCAAAGTCTGTGTACGGAAGGCGCCGATGTCTTCCGGCTTCCTGGTTATCAAATATCGCCCGAGTTCCGTGAAACCTTGAGAATGCGCGAATGATGGAACGGTCTCTGGGCTATCAATCATTTTCCTCGCCAATCCATTCAGTCGATCGAAATTCAACTCCTTCGCGACGATGCCAGTGTTGTGAAACTTGAAATCGCTAAAAAACGGAGAGGCTTCACTGAAGGAGTGACATTCAATACACTTTGCTTTTCCCTTGAATAGTTCCCAGCCACGTTTCTGTGACGCGGTAATGGCTTGAGCATTCCCGGCAATGAAACGATCGAAAGGTGAATCAGCGGAGAGAAGGGTGCGCTCATAAGCCGCAATGGCTTTCACGATCGTATCGATCGTGATTCCTGCTTTGCCGAAGACCTCCTGAAACCTTTGTCGATATTCGGGAATCCCACGCAGGCGAGACACCCCATTGCTAAGCATTAAAACAGTCAGTAGTCGATCAACCCGGCGTGACGCTGGTTGGAAAAGGTTCGCCAATGTCCCGAACGATAATCATTCCATTGCCACGAGCAGTGGCTCGAATCTACATTGCAACTGCGATGATGGCGCTTATGTTAATGACAAACATCCAGCCATTGGCCCAAGACAAAAGCCGAACCTTCCTGGTCAAGCCGGGTCGATCGGTTGTGCGGAGCCAACATGCAATGGTTGCTAACAGCCAACCGCTCGCCTCGCAAGTGGGTCTTGAGGTTCTCAAGCGTGGTGGCAATGCAGTCGATGCGGCGATCGCGATGGCGGCCATGCTCAACGTAACGGAACCGATGATGACCGGCATAGGCGGCGATGCTTTCATGCTCGTTTACTGGTCTAAGACAAAGGAGTTGAAGGGTCTCAATGCCAGTGGCCGAGCACCAAGCGCTTTGAGTCTTGACTACTTTGCTAAGAGGAAGACTACCAAGATGCCGGAGTTCGGCATGGAAAGCATCACTGTCCCTGGTGCATTTGATGGCTGGGTAACGTTATTGGAAAAGTACGGGACCCTGAAGCTTGCGGATCTGCTAGGCCCGGCTATTGAGTGTGCGGAGAACGGGTTTCCAGTCATGGAGAAGTTTTTTTTTTTTTTTTTTTTTTTTTTGACAAAGTTGA
>Ga0207684_10000788_pt1 | contig 36846 bp, 37 predicted proteins | sample KBSK5501metaG_FD_184342 | JGI IMG/M metagenome (GOLD analysis project Ga0207684, IMG submission 184342) | Corn, switchgrass and miscanthus rhizosphere microbial communities from Kellogg Biological Station, Michigan, USA - KBS K5-50-1 metaG... | ecosystem: Host-associated > Plants > Roots >... | reverse complement strand
GCACGCGAGGCCGCGTGCCCGCGGCACGCAACGAGCGTGCAACGCGGCCCTGCGCCCTGCCAGGCTGCGGCCCTGCGGGTGATCTCAGCAAAGCGGCGCCTGCCGCGTTGCAAATGCTCGCCGTAGCGCTGCTACGGCTGCGCTTTGCGCCTTGCAGGCGCCGCTTTGCTGAGTCACGCGAGCCCTCCCATAGCGTTAACAGGCCCTAGAGCTCGATCTTCAGGGCCCTCTCGAACACTGCAGGATCGACGTTCCCACCGGATGCCACGAGCACCACGTTGCGACCCTCAAACCGCGGTCGGTGCTTCAGGACGGCGGCCAGGCTGGCAGCGCCACCGGGTTCCATCACGAGCTTGAGGAAGCGGAAGCTGGCCGCCATGGCCTGCAGCGCATCCGCGTCCTCGACTGACAGCGCCTTCGCTCCGTGCCGTTGGAGCACGGCGAGGGGCCTGGCGCCAGCCACCGGGCCGGCGATGCCATCGAGGATGGTCTTCGGCACCTCGTGGTTCGCCTGTGGCGTTCCGGCCAGCAGCGAACGCGCCATCTTGTCGTAGCCCGAAGGCTCGACCACGTAGGGCTCGACGCCCGGATAGGCGTGCTTCATGGCTTCGGTGACGCCGGAGGCCAGGCCACCGCCGCTGCAGTTCAGCAGCAAAGCGTCGGGGCGCACATCCATGTCCCGCAACTGCTCGGCGAGCTCGATGCCGCAGGTTCCCTGGCCCGCCATCACCTCGGGATCGTCGAACGGCGGGATGAGGGTGAGCCCGCGAGGGGCCGCCACCGCGCGCGCCACCTCGTCGCGGTTTTCGGTGGCGGGATCGTAGGTGACGATCTCGGCGCCCCACCAGCGGCAGTTGTCCACCTTCACCTTCACGGCATTGCTCGGCAGAACGATCACAGCCGGACAGCCCACAGCAAACGCGGCAGCCGCGACCGCATGGCCGTGGTTGCCGGCCGAATACGCGATGACGCCCCGGCGAAGGGCGCCTTCGTCCAGGGACAGCAGCTTGTTCAGCGCGCCGCGGTACTTGAACGCCCCGGTGTGCTGCAGAGCCTCGGCCTTGACGAAGACGCGGCAACCGGCCAGCTTGTCGAGCATCGGCGAGCGCAAGACAGGAGTGCGGACGACCCGCCCGGCCAGGCGCTGCGCCGCGCGTTCGATCGACGAGTACAGAAGTTCGCTGCTCATTTGAGGACCAGGATGGCTTCGATTTCGACGGACATCCCATGCGGCAAGGAGCCCATGCCGACCGCAGAGCGGGCGTGCAGTCCCCGCTCACCGAACGCCGTGACCAGCACATCGGAGCAGCCGTCGATCACCTTGGGGTGTGCCGTGAAGGCGGGGTCGGCGTTGACCATGCCGAGCACCTTGAGGACCGCCTCGACCGCGTCGAGGTCGCCGACCGATTCCTTGACGGTGGCGAGCAAGTTCAACGCAGCGGCACGCGCCGCCTCGTATCCTCGGGCGATATCAGACTCGCCAGACAGCCGCCCGCACATGTAGTGGCCATCGGCATCCTTGGGGCCGTGCCCAGCGACGAAGAGAAGCTGGCCGAATCGGCGCACTGGGACATAGTTGCCCGAAGGCTTTTGCGCAGCGGGCAACTGCAGGCCTGCGTCGGCCAGGCGTTGCTCAGGGGTCTTTTGGCTCATGGCGGTGCTTGTCGGGCGATGGTGGCTGGTCGAGGCTGAGGCAGCCTCGGTTCACTTGGCGCTGTAGCTCTCCATCGGAGCATCGTTGGGACTGGCCCAGAGCTTGAGCATCGCCTCGGTGGGCTCGATGCCCAGCCGGATGCCACGCGGCGGGATCGGGTCCCGGAACCACTTGGACCACAAGGCCTTCATTTCGCCGCTGGCGATCATGCGGCGGATGGCATCGTCAACGGCTCGCTTGAACTCCGGGTCGTCCTTGCGGAACATGATGGCCACGGGCTCGCTGTTGAACACTTCGCCGACGACGGCATACGAGGCCGGGGACTTCGAACTCGCGATGGCCGCTTTCAGGATCACCTGGTCGATCACCCAGGCATCGGCTCGACCGGTCTCCAGCATCAGGAAACTCTCGGCGTGGTCCTTGGCGAACAACTCGGTCATGTTCATCCCGGTGGCGCGTTCGTGGCGCCGCAAGTGCTGCACCGAGGTGGTCCCGGTCGAGGCCACGACGGTCTTGTTCGCCAGGTCGCGCACGGAGTGGATGCCGGAGTCCGCCTTCACGGCCATGCGAATGTCCTCGACATAGGTGGTCAGCGAGAAGGCCACCTCCTTCTGCCGCACCAGATTGTTCGTCGTGGACCCACACTCGATGTCGACCGTGCCGTTGCGCACGAGCGGAATCCGGTTCTGCGAGGTGACTGTCTGGTACTTGATGTCCAGCTTCGACAGTCCCAGCTGCGACTGCACGGCTGACAGTACCCGGCGACAGATGTCGACGGTGAAGCCGACGGACGACCCGTCGGCGAGCAGGTACGACTGGGGTACCGAGCTGTCGCGCACGCCCATCGTGACGGAACCCGAGGCTTTGATCTTGGCAAGCGTGCTTTCCTGGGCCAGCGTCGGCGTGGTCGCCGCCATTGCCAGGAGGAAGCTCGCGATCACAGAGCGGGTCGAGCATTGCAGATCCACAGGCCGATCTCCGAAGTTGATGGGGCGGCGGGTTGGGCCGTTGCATCACTGTCGGGCACCGAGTTCGCTTCGTAAATTCCTTTGTTCGATGCAGGCTGATACGGAGAACCTATCAAGGCTCCCACCGAAGACGGTTTTCGTCGGTAGAGGCGCGCTGATAGGTTTGGCGTATCTGAAGATTCCTGACAAAGGAATTTACGGAGGCCGCGCCAGTGACGACAGTAGCCGGACCGCAGCAAGCATTCCCACCCATGACGTCGTCTTCAGTCCTCGACCGACTCGCCAAGCTCGACACGACCACCGTGTCGGACGCGCTCGACTTCCTCTCGTTGCCGGGCGCCACCGTCGGATTGCTCCCGCTGTGGCGTTGCCCGCGCATCGTCGGGCGTGCCAGCACCGTGCAGCTCGGCCCCAAGTCCGGGAACGTGCCTACGGTGCATCTGATCTCGCCGGTGATCGCCGCGATCGACACCGAAGACCGCGTGTTGGTCATCGCCGGCGGCATCGACGGCGTCTCGTGCTGGGGTGACATCCTGGCCAATGCGGCCAAGGTCAAGGGCATCTGCGGCACCGTGATCGATGGCTTCAGTCGCGATATCGAGGCCAACGAGGAGATCGCCTATCCGGTCTACGGCCGCGGCGCGACGATGGTCAGTGCGCGCAACCGGATCGTCCAGGTCGCGGCCGGCACGCCGATCCACGTGGACGGCGTGACCGTGCACCAGGACGACTACGTGATCGCAGATCGCTGCGGCACCGTGTTCGTCTCAGCGGCGCGCATCGAAGAGGTCCTCGACCTGGCCGAGCGCATCGCTCGCCGCCAGGACGGCATGGTGCAGGCCGTGCGCTCCGGCCGCTCGGTGGAGGACGTGATGCACGACAAGGAATTCGAGGCGATCAAAGCAGGAGGTGCAAGATGAAGCCGGAAGATCTGGAGCTGGTGGCCCTGTTCGAGGGTCTTGACACGCCGGGCGTGTCCGACGCGATGGACAAGCTGGGTATCCCGGGCCAGTGCCTGGGTATCGCGCCGCTCGACGACTACCGCGGCACGGTCATAGGGCCGGCCTTCACCGTGAAGTACGTGCCCTGCGGCCAACCGGCGGGCACGGTCGGCGACTTCATCGACGACGTCGCGCCCGGTGACGTGGTGGTGATCGACAACGATGGTCGCACCGACTGCACCGTCTGGGGCGACATCATGACCCAGTACGCCGGTCTTCGCGGCATCGCGGCGACGGTGATCGACGGCGTCTGCCGCGATGTGGCCAAGGCACTGGGCGACGGTTATCCGCTGTTCACTCGCGGCCGCTTCATGCGCACCGGCAAGGACCGCGTCGAGGTTGCGTCGGTGAACGCCACCGTGGCGATCGGCACGGCGCGTGTCTGTGCCTGCGACATCGTCGTTGCCGACGCCAACGGCGTCGTCGTCGTACCGCGCGGCCGCGCTCACGAGGTGGCCAGGACCGCACGCGGCATCGAGCAGACGGAATCGCGTATCCGCGAGCAGATCGCCGCTGGCAAGACGCTCGGCGAAGCACGCGCCGCGCTCGGCTACCACACGTTGCAACGGAAGGCATGACCATGAGCATCGGTCAACAGGCGGAGGTGCAGGCGCGTGCCCTGGCGCTCGGCACTTCCACGCTGTACGAGGCCTCCGGCCTGAACCGTGCGATCGATCCGGCCATCCGGGCCGTCTGGCCCGGTGCAACGGTCGCCGGGCCGGCCTACCCGGTGCAGTGCTCGCCCGGCGACAACCTGGCCATTCACCTGGCGATGGAGCGTGCGCCACGCGGCAGCGTCCTGGTCGTCGGCACGAACGACTTCATCGCCGGCTACTGGGGTGAGGTGCTCACCGTCGCGGCCGAGGCAGCAGGCATCACGGGCCTGGTGATCGACGGCGGCGCACGCGACATCGCGGCGCTGGCGCGGCGGCGCTTCCCGGTGTTCTCGCGCGGCATCTCGGTCAAGGGAACGATCAAGGCCAGCGCGCCTTCGGTCGGAGCGCCGATCCTGGTGACCGGCGTGGCCGTCGCCGCGGGTGACCTTGTGGTTGCCGACGACGACGGTGTGGTGGTGGTGCCCGTTGCCGAGATCCAACGCGTGTTGGCCGCCGGCGAGGCGCGCGCGGCCAAGGAAGCGGAGATGATGAAGAAGCTCGCGGAAGGCGCCACCACGGTGGACCTGCTGGGCCTGTCGCAGTGGCGCCAACCGGCATGACCGGCTCGCTGCAGACGCTCAACGTCCATCTGGCGGCCGCACAGCCGTCGGCCACCTATAGGATGATCGACCGGGTGGCGGAGCGGCGCGCGGCCGGTGCCAAGGTGATCTCGCTGTCCGCGGGCGAACCCGACTTCGACACACCGGCCCACGTGCGCGCGGCGGCGATCGCTGCCATTGAAGCCGGTCACACCCGATACACCCAGGTGGCCGGCATGCGGCCCTTGCGTGAGGCCGTCGCCGCCAAGTTCCGCGATGAGAACGGACTCGACGTGGGCTGGCAGGACACCATCGTCTGCACCGGCGGGAAGCAGGTCATCTACAACGCGCTTGCTGCGACCCTGAACGTCGGCGACGAGGTGATCGTCCCGGCACCGTACTGGGTCAGCTATCCCGAAATCGTCCAGCTGGCCGGCGCGACATCCGTTGTCGTGCCCTGCGGCGAGGCCAGCGGCTTCAAGCTGACGCCGAAGGCGCTGGCTGACGCGATCACGCCACGCACGCGCTGGCTGATCCTCAATTCACCGTCCAACCCGACGGGGGCCGTCTACTCCCGCACCGAGCTGCAGGCGCTGGCCGAGGCGCTGCTGGCGCACCCGCATGTGCTCGTGCTGTCCGACGACATCTACGAGCACCTGATCTTCGAAGGCGCGCGCTTCCACACGATCGCACAGGCCGAACCGCGACTCGCCTCGCGCACGCTGACGATGAACGGCGTCTCGAAAGCCTACGCGATGACGGGTTGGCGCATCGGCTTCGCCACAGGACCGCGCTGGCTGCTGGAGGCGATGGAGAAGCTCCAGGGTCAGCAGACATCAGGCGCATGTTCGATCTCCCAGCATGCGGCGCTGGCAGCCCTTACGGGGCCGCAAGACTTCGTTCGCGAGACGCGGACTGTTTTCGAGGGGCGGCGCAACGCGATGGTGGAGATGCTCAACGAGACGTTCGGGCTGCGCTGCGACACGCCCGGCGGCGCCTTCTATGCATTCGCGTCGTGCGAAAGCCTGATCGGGCGGACGACCCGATGCGGCACCAGGCTTCGCACCGACGAGGATGTGGCATTGGCGCTGCTGGAGGAAGCGAACGTCGCCATGGTGCACGGGAGCGCTTTCGGGCTCGGGCCTTATATCCGCATCGCGTACGCGCTGGACGACGGCGCGCTGCGCCAGGCCTGCCTCGCGATCCGGGAGTTCTGCCAGTCCACGAGTGCTTGAGATGAGTGAACTCGTCAAGTCCGAGTCCTCGCTTCAGGTGCAGGGCATCGACGTGGAAGTGGCGGCCATCCATCGCTCGGGCCACCTCGAACCGATCGTCTTCCTTCACGGGTTCGGGTCCACGAAGGAGGACTACGCCGACATCGTTCGCTACAGCGAGTTCGCGGGGCATCCCTTTGTCGCGTACGACGCGCCCGGCTGTGGCGAGACCCGCTGCGCCGACTTGTCCCGGATATCGATTCCGTTCCTGGTGGAGACGGCCTTGGCAGTGCTCGATGCGGTGAGGTTCGAGCGCTTCCATCTCGTCGGACACTCGATGGGCGGCCTCACCGCCCTGATGTTGGCTCACGCGCACCCGCATCGGGTGCTCAGCTTTGTCGACATCGAGGGCAACATCGCTCCCGAGGACTGCTTTCTGAGCCGGCAGATCGTCGAGTATCGGCAGGCGGACGCCGAACGGTTCTTCGACGATTTCATCGAACGCACTCGCCACGCACCGGCCTACGCCAGTGCGCTGTACGCAGCCAGCTTGCGCCACAAGGTTCGGGCTGCCGCAGTGCGCGGCATCTTCGAGTCGATGGTCGAACTCTCCGACAACGGCGGCCTGATGGACGCCGGAGCGGCATGAATCCAAAGACTGATCCCTCTACCTGAACTGAACTCGAATCCCATGGCAACGCTCAACAAAGTACTGGTCGTCGGCGGCGGCATCGGCGGCGTGTCGGCCGCGATCACGTTGAGGCGCTCCGGAGCGCAGGTCGATCTCGTCGATCTTGATCCGGGTTGGCGCGTGTACGGCGCCGGCATCACGATCACCAGCTTCGTGGAGTCCCTGCCGAAGTCTGCAGTGGGGAAGATCCTGCGCAGGGAGCTTCGCGACGCGGCGCAGCGCCAGTGAAGGCTTTGCGTTTGCGATCGCACCGTGCGGCCGGCCGCTGTTGTTCCGTACCCGCGTGCGGCGTCCCTGGCCGCCGCGCTGCGGTGAGGTATGGTCGCGCCTGCAGCACGGACGGGCAGCGCGGGCGGTACCGGCGCACGGATGAATCACACGACGATGCGATCGACGGGAACTCAGGGAACGAGCCTGGCATGGCAAGGCCGCGCATGACCCCGATCGCCGATGCGCAGGGGTCTTCGCCCATCATCGATGCGCGCTGGCAACTCTTCCTGCGCGTCGCTGCTGCCGGCAGTCTGAGCAAGGCCGCCACGGCATTGGACATGCCGCAGTCGATGGTCAGCCGCGGAATGACGCACCTCGAGCGCCAATGCGGTGAGCGCCTGTTCGTGCGCACCGGCCGTGGGGTCGTGCTGACCGAGTTCGGTGCGCAGTTGCTGCCTCGAATCGCGCGGCTGGCTGCCGATGCCGATGCGCTGGCCGACGAAATCCGCACTGCGCGCGGCCAGCCCGTCGGCGAGGTGCTGATCGGACTCCTGCCCTCGGCGGTGCCGCGCTACACCGGGCCGCTGACGGCCGCGGTTCGCATGCAGATGCCCGGCGTGCGGCTGCGTCTGGTCGAGGGGGCGAGCGCTCTGCTCGAGGAGCACCTGCGCGAAGGTCGGCTGGACATCGCTGTGGTGCTCCGCGAGGACGCGGCGAGCGTCGGCGATGCACATGTCCTCGCGCGCGTCCCGCTGCACCTGGTCGGACGGCGCGGTGATGCGGTGGTCGCGCGCGACGAGCTGCCGCTCGCCGAGCTTTCGGGCCTGCCGCTCGTCGTGCCGGGTCGGCCGCACCTGCTGCGCGCGCGATTGGATCGTCTCGCGGCCGAGCACGGTCTCGACCTGCAGGTCGCGATCGAAGCCGATTCGGTGCAGTTGCAGTACGAGGTCGCGGCCGCAGGCGGCGGGTATGCGATTGCCTCGATCGCGGGCAAGGTCGACGACAGGCTCGCGTCTGCGCGCATCGTGCGGCCGGAGCTCGAACGCTTCGTCGTGCTCGCCGAGTCCCCGCGGCGGCCGCACACGCGCGCGACGCGCGAGGTTCATCGGATGGTCTGTGCGCTGGCGGACGGCCTCGCGTCTTCCTGAGCATCGACTTTCTGCAAGTCTGCTATCGACCCTCGGCACTGCCCGTGCCGGGCTTTCGTCCGTAAGGTGCCGGCTGATTTTCCACGCCGCATCGATCGTGTCCGAACCCGCCTGCACATCCCACGCGCCCACGCTGTTTCTCACCGACGCCGACGTCGCCGCACTGGCCGACTGGCGCTGCGCCGTTGCGGCGCTGTCCGATGCCTACGGCCGCGACGTACAGGCGGCCATGGTGCCGCCGCGCTCGATGGCGCGCGGCGCAGGGTTCTGGCTGCGCAGCCTGAGTGCGATCTCGCCGACCGGCGGCACGATGGGTTGCAAGCTCATCGCCGCCTCGCCGCGCGATCGCTGCGCCAGCTACCTCGTCTCACTGTTCGACCAGCGCAGCATGGCACTGGTTGCACTGATCGATGGCAACCGCCTCACGGGACTCCGCACTGCCGCCACCGCGGCACTGGCCGTCGATCGCTTGGCGCCACCCCGGCCATTGCGTGTCGGTGTCATCGGCGCAGGCTTCGAAGCGCGCGGCGCCCTGGACTGTCTGGCTGCCGTGCGCACGATCCAGACGGTGCGAGTCTTCAGCCCGACCCCGTCAAGCCGCGAGCGCTTTGCGCAAGGCTTTCGGCCCGCGCTCGACATCGTTGCGGTCGACACGCCTGAGGCCGCGGTCCAGGAGGCCGACGTCGTGCTCTGCGCAGCGCGCAGCCGCGACGAGACGCCGGTACTGCGCGGCGCGTGGCTGCCGGCAGGCACCACCGTCGTCTCGCTCGGCTCGACCCTGCCTGAGCAGCGCGAGGTAGACGAGGAGACGCTTGCGCGGGCGGCCTGCATCGTGGCCGACATGCCCGACGAGGTGGCCCACGACACCGGCGACGCGATCGCCGCGGCCCGCGCCGGCCTCGATCTCACGGCTCGGCTGGTGCCGCTCGGCGACCTCGTCGCCGGTCGCATCGTGCCGCGGCGCGCCGATACCGACATCGTGCTCTACAAGTCGGTTGGCTCGGCGCTGCAGGACATCGTGATCGCCGAGATGCTCTTCGCGCGGGCCCGAGCGCAGGGCCGAGGCGTTGCGCTGCCGGTCGGCATCGCGCCGGTCGCCAAGTAACGCATCTTCTCTTTCGAATTCAACCGGACCAAGGCAATCCATGGCTCACTACCGCAAGCAAGACGCCCGCGCCTGGGCGCGACAACACCTCACCGGCTGCTCCGCCGTCACGATTCCGAGCTACAGCGCCGACCTGAAACGCCTCAACGAGAGCGGTATCCGCCACGACATCGAGCTCGCCGTGAAGCTCGGCTTCCGCTACACGCTGCTGTGCAGCGAGGTCGCGATCACGCCCGAGGAGAACGCACGGTTCACTTCCTGGGCGCGGGACACGGCCGGGGACCGCCTGGGTCTGTTCTTTCATGCGGCCTTCGGCACGCTGGCCGAGAACATCGAGGCGGTGAAGCTCGCCGAGAAGGCCGGCGCCGACATCGTGCTGTTGTCGTACCCGCCGCAGTTCTGGCCGACGACCGAGCAGGAGATCTACGACTACACCCAGGCCTTCTGCGACGCGACCGATCTCGCGGTGATGCTGTTCCCGATCCCGCTGTGGGGCTTCGAGCGCGTGCATGCCGCCGGGATGTCGGTGGACCTCGTGCGCCGGTTGCTGAAGGACTGCCCGAACATCGCTGCGATCAAGTCGGAGCAGGGCTTCCCGCTGCCCGCGGGCATCTGCGAGATGTACCACCACTTCCGCGACGACGTGGTCATCAGCTGCCCGATCGAGGGCGACGCGATTCCGCTGATGAGCCTGATGAAGCTCCAGTTCTCCGGCACCAGCAACACCGCCTGGATGAGCGACTACTACCCGAAGGCCTTCGAGCTTGCCCGCAGTGGCCATTGGGAGGCGGCCATGGCGCTGTACTGGAAGGTGAATGCTGCGCGCAATGCCAACGGCGCGGCGGCGCAGGCCTACGCGGGCGGCACCGGCGTGCTGAACCGGACGATGTGGAAGTACCAGGACTGGCTCGCCGGTTTCAACGGCGGCCCGCTGCGCGCGCCGGCGATGCGCGTGCCCGACCGGTTCATGAAGATGTTGCGCCAAGGCCTGGTCGCAGCCGGTCTGCCGGTCACCTCCGACCCTGACGCCGCCTTCATGGCCGGCCGCCATCCCTGCTGACGTGGGGGCTGCGATGAAGCAATTGCTGAAGGACGCCGGCCTCTGGCGCGACGCCGCGTTCATCGGCGGCGAGTGGATCGCGCAGACAGCGCATGGCCGTTATGCGCTGCACAACCCGGCCGATGGCTCGCGGCTCGCGGAGCTGCCGCGCTGCCAGGCGGACGAGACTCGCCGCGCCATCGAGGCCGCGCACGCCGCGTTCGGTCCGTGGCGTCGAACCACGGCGAAGCATCGAGGGGAGGTTCTGCGCCGCTGGTACGAGCTGATGGGGCAGCACCGCGAGGATCTGGCGACGTTGATCACGCTCGAAGAAGGCAAGCCGCTCGCCGAGGCACGCGGCGAGGTCGACTACGCCACAGGCTTCGTGCGCTGGTTCGCCGAGGAAGCGACGCGCGTGCGTGGCGACGTGATCCCCGGTGTCAAGGAAACGCAGCGCATCGTCGCGCTGCGCGAGCCGATCGGCGTTTGCGCCGCCATCACGCCGTGGAACTTTCCGGCGGCGATGATCACGCGCAAGGCCGGCCCGGCGCTGGCTGCAGGCTGCACGATGGTCGTGAAGCCGGCGAGCCAGACGCCATTGACCGCGCTCGCTCTGGCCGAGCTGGCGCGGCGCGCCGGCGTGCCGGCTGGTGCCTTCAGCGTGCTGACCGGCAACGACACGCGCGCGATCGGCGGCGAGCTGATGACCAATGCGCGGGTGCGCAAGGTGACGTTCACCGGATCGACCGAGGTCGGCCGCGTGCTGCTCGCGCAGGCCGCGCACACCATCAAGAAGTGCTCGATGGAGTTGGGCGGCAATGCGCCGTTCATCGTGTTCGACGACGCTGATCTGGACGCTGCCGCCGATGGCGTGATCGCCGCCAAGTTCCGCAACACAGGCGAGTCGTGCATCGGCGCCAACCGCGTGCTGGTGCAGTCGGGTGTCTACGACGCGCTGGCCGAACGCGTCGTCGAGCGCGTCGCCAAGCTGCGCGTCGGCAACGGCCTCGAGGCGGGCGTCCACCTCGGCCCGCTGATCGATGCAGACGGCGTCGCGAAGGTCGAGGAGCATGTGGCCGATGCGCTCGCCAAGGGCGCGCGGCTGCTGCACGGCGGACAGCGCCACGCGCTGGGCGGCAACTTCTACGAGCCTACGGTACTGGCCGATGCGACGCCCGCGATGTGCGTCGCGCGCGAGGAGACCTTCGGCCCCGTGATGCCGCTGTTTCGCTTCGCGACCGACGACGAGGCGATCGCGATGGCCAACGACACCGAATTCGGCCTCGCGGCCTATCTCTACAGCCGTGACGCGGCGCGGATCTGGCGCACCGCAGCGCGCATCGAAGCAGGCATGGTCGGCATCAACTGCGGCCTGATCTCGAACGAGGTCGCGCCGTTCGGTGGCGTCAAGCAAAGCGGCCTCGGCCGTGAAGGCTCGCACCTGGGCATCGACGAATACGTCGAGGTGAAGTACCTCTGCTGGGACGGGCTCGAGGCCACCTGATCCCGAAGCACCGAAGAACAGAACCAGGAGACGACGACATGAAAGCGATGCGGCTGTTCGGACTTGCACTGCTGGCGGCGTGCTGTGCCTTCGCGGCGCGGGCTGAAGGGCCTGCGGACGTGTGGACCATCGTCGTGCCGTACCCTGCCGGCGGGGTGACCGACCTCGCGGCACGCACGCTCGCCGAGAAGCTCAGGCCGGCGCTCGGGCAGACCGTGATCGTCGAGAACCGTCCCGGCGGCGGCTCGCGCATCGGCATCGAGGCGGTGATGAAGGCGCCGGCCGACGGTCACACGCTGCTGTTCACGAACACGAGCTACGCGATCCTGCCCGTGGTCGAGCCCACGGTGCGCATCGACCCCGAGAAGAGCCTCGCGCCGGTCGGCATGCTGGCGAGCTACGGTCTTCAGATGGTGGTGGCCAGCACGGTGCCGGCGCGCACGCTGCCGGAGTTCATCGCCTATGCGCGCAGCCATCCGGGCAAGCTGAGTTACGGCAGCTCGGGACCGGGCAGTGGGGTGCACTTCGCGGGCGAGTTCTTCAAGTCGCTGACCGGCACGTTCCTGGTCCATATCCCGTACCGCTCGACATCGGCGGCGCTCAACGACGTGGCCGGCGGCGTGCTCGACATGACGTTCGACGCCACCGCGAAGACGTACGCCGATGCCGGCAAGGCCCGCATCCTCGCGGTCACCGGCGCACAGCGCGATCCGCGCCTGCCCGACGTGCCGACCGCTCAAGAATCCGGACTGAAGGCGTTCGTGCTCTCGTCCTGGGTCGGCCTGCTCGCGCCGGCAGGGATGCCCGCCACGACCATCGCGCGGGTGAATGCCGCGCTGAACAGCGCACTGGCAGACCCGCAGCTGCGGCGTCGGCTCCAGGAGCTCGGCATGAAGGCCGAAGGCGGCAGCGCCGAACGCATGCGCCAACAGATCCGCGACGACGGCACGCTCTACCGGCGCATCGCGGCGGACGCCAAGCTGCGCTTCGAGTAGCGCCGCCTCAGATTTCGTCGATGTGCTGCGCCGCTTCGACGATCAGCCCGCGCAGCCAGCTGAGGCCCGGGTCGTTGGTGCGGAACTTGTGCCACTGCATGGCCTGCTCCATCGGATCGATCTTCATCGGCGTCGGGCGGATCTCGAGCGGCCACGCGCCGACCAGGCGCCGCGCGATGCGCTCGTGCACGGTTGCGATCCGGTCCGTGCCGACCACCAGCGCCGGCAGCGTGACGAAGCTGTAGGTCAGCACCGCAACGCGCCGCGTGATGCCGTAGCGCTTCAGGAACCAGCCCTCGAAGGCATCGACACGCCCGCTGCCGGGCTGCATCACCGCATGCTCGGCGGCGACATAACGGTCGAAGCTCAGCTCGCCACGGGCCAGCGGGCTGTCGCGCCACACCATGCAGACGAAGCTCTCGCGGTAGATCACCTCGCGCGGATGGTCGGGCGACATGAAGCCGGTCGGGATGATCAACAGGTCGGCCTCGCCGCGCTCGAGATAGCGGTGCGGCTCGGTGACCTGTTGCGCGAACTCGAATCGCACGGTGCTGCGCTGGCGCGCGGCCAACGTCATCAGCGCCGGGGCCAGCACCATCTGCGTGTAGTCCGAAGCGAAGATGCGGAACATCCGGTCGCTCGCATGCGGTTCGAACGCCGGGGGCGCCGCGAGCGTGCTGTCGATGCGCAGCAGGAGGTCACGTACCGTGTCCTGCAGGGTCTCGGCGCGCGGCGTCAGCTCCATCTTCCGGCCGATCTGCACGAGCAGTTCGTCGTCGAAATACTCGCGCAGCCGCCCGAGCGAGTTGCTCATCGCCGACGGGCTGAGGTTGAGGGTTTCGGCAGCGCGCGTCACGCTGCGCTCCTTCAGCAGCACGTCGAGTGCCACCAGCAGGTTCAGGTCGAGTTTGTTGAATCGCACGGCTTGGGTCGAACGGCATCGAGCGGCGGATTGTCCTTGCAGGTCGCACGACGCAGAGCCTCGCTAACCCGAGTCCGCCAGTATTGAGGGTTAACCCGCGATCGTTGCGCGCTATCGAATCGACGCTTCGATCGAAAGGATTTCTCGAGAGCGAACGTCTTGCGTAGTCTCTCGTGCATCGAGTCCGGTACAGGACTCTCCTCGAAGAACGGAGACAACGAATGGCCGACGGTCATGCGGTGGGCGAACTTGCGCCCAGAATTTTTCGCAACCCGGCGCCCGCCATCCGGTGACGAGGGCATGACGCCGCGTCACGTCATCGTCGTCGGTGCAGGGGTGGCGGGCCTCGCCTGCGCGCTGGCATGCGCTCGCAGCGGCGCGCGCGTCGAGTTGGTCGAGGCGCGCAGCGATGTCGGGCACGTCCCCGCACACATCGACCTCGCCCCGAGCCTGCTGCGCGATCTGGCCTACCTGGGCGTGGCCGAGGCCTGTGTGCAGCGCGGCTTCGCGTACAGCGGCCTCGCGGTGGTCGACGAGCATGGCGATGAGGCCTTTCATGTGCCGACGCAACGGCTGGCCGGACAGCAGCTTCCGCCAGCCGCGGGCATCGCGCTCGACGACTTGCTCGATGTCCTGGCAACGGCAGCCGCGCAATCCGGCGCGACGATTCACCGCGGTTGGTCGGTTCGAGCGGTGGCCCCGGATTGCGGGCGTGTCTTCGGCGACAACGGGCGGGAGTTCGTGGCAGACCTGGTCGTGCTCGCGGCGGGGGCCGAGTCGCCGCTCGCCTCGTCGTTGTTCGGCGCGGCCCAGCCCGGCCCCTTGCGACATGTCTGGTGGCATGCGTTGCTGCCGCGTCCGGCGTGGCTGGACCGCGCCACCTGGATGGCGGGCTCGGTGGGGCGCCGGCTGTCGCTGGTGCCGGTCGGCATGGCGCGCGCCGGAGTGGCCGTCGTGGGCGCCGTACCACCGGGCGACGCGGCCGACGCGGGTGCGCTGGCGCGAGTGCTGAAGACGTGGGGATCGCTTCCGCGGCGAATCGCAGCGGCGATCGAGCCATCGGCACCGACTGCGCTGCGTTGGGTCACCAGTGCGCTGCGCGAGGCGCCGTGGCATCGCGGCGTCGTGCTGTGCGTCGGCGCGGCCGCGCATTCGGTCGCGCCACCGTTCGGCCAGTCGGCGGCGCAGGCACTCGAAGACGCCGTCGTGATTGGCGAACTCCTGGGTGGCGATCACGAGCGCGCAGTGCTGTTGCGACGCTACTCCGAGAGGCGGTTCGCGAGAGCGCAGCGCCTGCATGAACTGACCGAACGCGCGGCCCGCTGGGTTGCGCATCCCGAGCCGGCCACCGACCTGCTGCAGCTCGCCCGCGAGATCGACTCGCTCGTCGCACAGCCCGCCTGAGGGCCGAAGTTCCATCCACCCAACCCTCACGTACCCGAAAACCAAGAGAGAGGAGACAGTCATGATTCACGACTCACTGCGGCCCGCCCGCACCGCCATCGCGCTGGCCGCAGCATTCGCGGCCAGCGGCGCGCATGCCGTCGGCTTCGACCTCGGCGAGTCCGACTGGTCGGTGCGCTTCGACAACACGGTCAAGGCCGGGCTGATGTACCGGACGAAGGACGCCGATCCGGCGCTCGTCGATTCGTTCCGGCTGCTGGTGCCGAACGTGCCGGCTTCGGCATTCCCGCAGGCGCTGAACTTCAACGCCGGCGATGACAACTTCCGCAATCGAGGCCTCGTTTCGAAGCGCCTGGACCTTCTGTCGGAGTTCGATGCCGTCTACCGCAAGGATTTCGGACTGCGCGTCAGCGCGGCGGCGTGGTACGACGCGGCCTACCGCGGGACCACCGACGCGACCGACGCCGCCAACGGCCAGACGCCGATCGACGAGTTCCCGGAGCACACGCGCAGGATCGCCGGCCGCAAGGCCGAGGTACTGGACGCGTTCGTGTTCGGCGGCTGGGATCTGGGCGAAGGCCGCAAGCTCACCGCTCGCCTGGGGCGTCACGCACTGCAGTACGGCGAGAGCCTGTTCTTCGGCGACAACGGCATTGCGAGGGCGCAAGGGCCGATCGACATCTTCAAGTTGATGGCATCGCCGAACGCGCAATTCAAGGAGATCATCCGACCGGTGCCGCAGCTGTCGGCGCAGTTCCAGGTCTCTTCGAACGTCTCCGTCGGCGGCTACTACCAGTTCCGCTGGGAGGAGGACCGCCTGGCCCCCGCGGGCAGCTACTTCGCCACGACCAACCTGCCGTGGGGCTCCGAGCAACCGGAATTCGTCGGCATCCCCAACGTCGGCAACTTCGTGCTGCAGCCCGGCGGTGATCGCAAGCCGAAGAACTCGGGCCAGTTCGGCGCGCAACTGAAATGGCGTGTCGCCGATGTCGACCTCGGCTTCTATGCCGCGCGCTATCACGACAAGGGCGGCCAGCTCTACGGGCAGCTGAACCCGATGGCCACGCCGGGTCCCGGCGGCACGCTGCCGGGCAGCTGGTACTTCGTCTTTCCCGAAGCGGTCAAGGTCTATGGCGCGAGCGCGTCGCTGTCGGCAGGTGCCTTCAATTTCGCTGCCGAGGCCTCGATGCGCGACAACATGCCGCTGCGAAGCACGAACATGCTGTACGGCTTCTTCCCGGGCCAGCCCGAGCCGCAGTACGCCACAGGCCGAACCGCGCATCTGAACCTGTCGACCTTGGCCACCTTCGGGCCGAGCTTCATTGCGCGCGAATCGAGTCTGGTTGCCGAGCTTGCCTGGAACCGCGTGCTGCACGTCAACGACCCGAACGGCGAGCTCGACCAGGGCCGCACACGCGACGCCACCGCGCTGCAGCTGATCTTCACGCCCACCTACCGCCAGGTGCTTCCCGGTCTGGACCTGAACGTGCCGCTCGGCTTGCGCTACACGCTCGATGGTCAATCGGCCGTCACCGTCTGGGACTCGCGGCACAGCGGCAGCGTGAACGTCGGGCTCGAGGGCAACTACCTCGGCGTCTGGCAGTTCGCGCTGAACTGCACGCACTTCATCGGCAAGGCCGTGCCGTTCGTCGACTTCGCGCCGACGGCCAGCGGCGGCAGCCCGATCTACAGCCTCGGCAACCCGCTTGCCGACCGCGACTTCGTCGCGCTCACGCTGCGCCGCACTTTCTGAGAACAAGGAGACTTCACATGACTCGACATCTCGTGGCCACCGCCGCCTGCCTGGCTGCGCTGGGACTTCCCTTCGCTGCGTCTGCCGGCGTCAGCGCCGAAGAAGCGGCACGCCTGAAGACCGAGCTGACGCCCCTGGGTGCGGAAAGGGCCGGCAACAAGGACGGCAGCATTCCGGCCTGGACCGGCGGCTACACGACGCCGATTCCCGGCGACAAACCGGGCGGGCGGCGCGGCGATCCGTTCAAGGACGAGAAGCCGCTGTACTCGATCAGCGCGAAGAACGCCGAGCAGTACGCCGACAAGCTGACCGACGGCACGAAGGCGATGCTGAAGAAGTACCCGGACAGCTTCCGCGTCGACGTCTACAAGACCCATCGCACCGCGGCCGCGCCGCAGTGGGTCTACGACAACACGTTCAAGAACGCGGGCCGCGCGAAGCTCGATGGCGATGTCGTCTCCGGCGCCTACGGCGGGATCCCGTTCCCGATCCCGAAGACGGGCACCGAGGTGATGTGGAACCACCTGCTGCGCTGGCGCGGCACGGCGTGGCAGTTCCAGACCGACATGTACCAGCTCACGGCCGACGGCAAGTCCGTGCTTGCGACCGATGGTGTCGGCGACCAGCAGATGCCCTACTACCTGCCGGACGGCAGCCCCGAGAAGTTCGCGCAGAGCGGCGACTACTGGCTCGTGCGTCTGGTCAATGCCGGTCCGCCGATCCGTGCGGGCGAGGCCATCGTCGGGCGGGAGAACGTCGACCCGTCGAAGGCGCAGGCCTGGGTCTACCTCACCGGCCAGCGCCGCGTGCGCAAGCTGCCGAACCCGTGCTGCGACACACCGACGCCGGCGGCCGCGGGCGTGATGTCCTTCGACGAGATCGAGGTGTTCACGGGGCGGCTCGAGCGCTTCGACTTCAAGCTGCTCGGCAAGAAGGAGATGCTCATCCCGTACAACTCCAACCGGCTTCTGCAGCCCAAGACCGACGCCGAAGTCCTGAACGCGCATCACCTCAACCCGGACTTCGTGCGCTGGGAGTTGCACCGCGTCTGGGTCGTCGAGGCCAGCGTGCGCGAGGGCAAGCGCCACCAGGCCCCGAAGAACCGCTACTACTGCGACGAGGACACCTGGATCTGCGTGCTGGGCGACCGCTGGGATGCCAACGGCCAGCTGTGGAAGACGCTGTGGAACCAGACCTTCGTGGCCCCGGACCTGCCGGGTCTGGTCGGCGGCGCGATGGGCTTCAACGACCTGATCTCGGGCACGGCCTTCGTCGCCAACCTCTACAACGCGAAGAACGCGCACTACCCGATCGTGGCGCCGTTCCCCGACAGCAACTTCACGCCCGACGCGATGGCCGCCGCCGGCGCTCGCTGACGCCGAAGGAGAGACCCGCGATGATCAAGATGATGGCCGCGGTCTGCCGGCGTCCGGGCATGACGCATGCGGAGTACGTCGCGTACGTGCAGCACGTGCATGGCGCGATCTCCACCGAGAACCCGGTGAATCTCAGGCGCTACGTGCAGAACCATGTCTTCGATGCCGCGTTCGGCAGCGGTGCCGAGTCCTCGCATTCGATGCCCGTGGCGCGCGACTCGGTGACCGAGCTGTGGTGGGACGGACCCGAGGAGATGGGCGCGAACTTCGCCCACGAGCACGTGCGCACCAAGGTCGGCCCGGACGCCGTCAACTTCGGCGACGTCAGCCGCACGCTCAGCCTGGTGGCCGTGGAGGCGGAGCAGCCGGTGGTCCATCCGGGCCGCGCCTGCGGCGCGAAGGTGCTGCACTACCTGCGCATGGCCGAAGGGCTGGCGCAGCCGGACTTCTTCGCGCGTTGGGAGCGGGCACACGAGCGGGCGCTGGCGGATGCGCCCAACGCAGCGGCGATGCTGCGCCGCTGCGTGCACAACCGCCAGGTGCCGCACTTCAACGCGATGCTCGCGTACTTCAGCGCGAAGGACGTGCCGGTCTACGAGGGCGTCGCGAGCCTGTGGTTCGACGACATCGCGTCGATCGGCGCGTTCCGTGCCTACGAACGTGCGCTGCTCGCGATCAACGCCGGGCCCGACGCCGTGTTCTACCAACCCGCGCAGTCGTTCTTCGTCTACGCGACCGAAGTGCCGATCTACGAGCGGCCTGCCGCTTGACGCCGGAGCTTTCCATGACCTCCTATCTGCGCAATGCCTGGTATGCCGCCGGATTCGCCGACGAATTCGCGCCCGGCGCCGTGGTCGCGCGCACGCTGCTCGGCGAGCCGCTGGTGCTGTTCCGCACCGACGACGGCGGGATCGCCGCGCTGGCCGATCGCTGTGCGCATCGCTTCGCCCCGCTGTCGGCGGGCAAGATCTGTGATGGCGGGCGCGCGATCGAGTGCCCCTACCACGGGCTGCGCTTCGGTGCAGACGGCGCGTGCCTGCACAACCCGCACGGCGACGGTCGAGTTCCAAAAGCCGCGGCCGTGCCCGCCCGCGCGGCGCGCGAGCGCCACCGCCTGATCTGGCTGTGGGGCGGCGATCCGGCGCAGGCGGACGAAGCGCTGATTCCGGACATCGGACATGTCACCTCGGCGCCCGACGATGCCACCGCGCGCGGCTACATCCCGAGCGCATGCGACTTCCAGCTGCTGGTCGACAACATCCTCGACCTCACCCATGCCGACTACGTCCACGCAGGCTTCCTGGGCAGCGGTGCGCTGACGCGCTGCCGGCCGCAGGTCACGGACGTCGGCGAGCGCAGCGCGCGCATCACGTGGCTGTCCAGCGGCGATCTCGCGCCGGCGGCCTTCGACATGCATCTGCGCGAGCAGCGCCGACCCACTGACCAGTGGACCGAGGTTACCTGGACCGCCCCCGGTTGCATGCTGCTGAACGTGGGCGCCACGCTGCAGGGCGAGCCGCGCGAGCGCGGCGTCGACACGTTGAACCTGCACCTGACGACACCCGAGACGGCGACGAGCTGCCACTACTGGTACTGGACGACGCGCAACTTCGCGATCGACCCCCGTGCCAATGCCGAGATTCATGGCTTCGTGCGCCATGCGTTCGAGCAGCAGGACAAGCCGATGCTCGAGGCGCAGCAGCGCCGCATCGGCACCGCCGAGTTCTGGTCTCTGAACCCGGTGCTGCTGCCCGGCGACGGCGGCGCGGTCCGCGTGCGGCGCAAGCTGCAGCAGCTTCTCGCGCAGGAGCAGGCGCGATGAAGCGTCTCGTGGCCTTCGCCTTCGTGATGACGAGCGGTGTCGCCGCGTGGAGTGCCCCACCGGTCGGCTCCGCGCTCGACAGGCCGGCGCAGGCCGTGCGTACGCCCGAACGCGCCGTGCTGCTGGGCGCTGCGCAGGCGGGTCCGCGCTGGCTCGCGGTCGGTGAGCGCGGCCTGGTCGTGCGTTCGGACGAGAGCGGCCGACGCTGGGAGCAGGTCGCCGCGCCGGTCAGCGTCACGCTGACTGCCGTGCGCTTCGCGGATGCGCAGCATGGCTTCGCGGTCGGTCATGGCGGCGCTGTCCTCGTCACGGAGGATGGTGGTGGCCACTGGGAGCGGCGCCTCGACGGGCGCCTCATCGCCGAGCTGCTGGTTGCCGATGCGCAGGCGCGCGATGACGCGGGCGCCAGGAAGGCCGCCGAGCAGATGCGCTCCGATGGACCCGACAAGCCGCTGCTCGACGTACTGCCGCTCGCGCCGGGCCGCGCGCTGGTCGTCGGCGCCTATGGCCTCGCGCTGGCGACCGAGAACGGCGGCAAGACCTGGGCGTCCTGGGCCGGGCGGCTCGACAACCCGAAGGGCTTGCACCTGTATGCGGTGCGTCAGCGCGGCACGCGGATCGTGATTGCCGGCGAGCAGGGCCTCGTGCTGAAGTCCGACGATGCCGGTCGCACGTTCCAGCGTCTGGCCACCCCGTACAACGGCAGCTTCTTCACGCTCGAGTTGCCGGACGAGCGCGAGATCGTGCTCGCCGGGCTGCGCGGCAACGTCTGGCATTCGCTCGACGGCGGCCGTGAGTGGCGCGCGCTCGCGGTGCCGATGCCGGTGTCGGTGATCGCGAGTCAGCTCGCGGCCGACGGCACGCTGCTGCTCGCCAACCAGGCGGGCTTCGTGCTCGCTCGCCGCGGCGATGCATTCGTGCCGGTCCAACGCGAGCCGCTGCCGCCGCTGACCGGATTGGCCGCGGGCCGCGACGGCGCGCTGCTGGCCTTGTCCATCCAGGGCGTGATGCCCGTCGCCTCCAAGCCATGACATCGCAGGACTTCGACCCGCGTTCCGGCTCGCTCGTCGAGCGCGCCCTCTTCAATCACCGGCTCATCGTCGTCGTGCTGTGCGCGCTCGTCACCGTGCTGCTCGGCTGGCAGGCGACCCGCCTGCAGCTCAACGCGAGCTTCGAGAAGACGATTCCCGCCGAGCATCCGTACATCCGCAACTTCCTGCAGTACCAGGGCGAGCTCAGCGGCCTGGGCAACGCGGTGCGGATCGCAGTGGCCAACCCGCAGGGCGGCATCTACGACGCGAAGTACCTCGACACGTTGCGCCGGATGAGCGACGAGGTGTTCCTCGTTCCCGGCGTCGCACGCAACCAGATGAAGTCGCTGTGGACGCCGACCACGCGCTGGGTCGGCGTCACCGAGGAAGGCCTGGAGGGTGGGCCGGTCATCCCTGACGCTTACGACGGTTCGCCCAGGAGCCTCGAGCTGCTGCGGGCCAACGTCGCGCGCTCCGGTGAGATCGGCCAGCTCGTCGCACTCGATGCGAAGTCCAGCGTGATCTTCGTGCCGCTGCTTGCGAAGGATCCCGAAGGCCGGCCGCTCGACTACGGCGCGCTCGCACAGCGTCTGGACGCGCTGCGCTCGAAGTACGAAGCGCAGGGCGTGGAAGTCCACATCACCGGCTTCGCCAAGATCGTCGGCGAACTCATCGCCGGCGTGCGCGCGGTGCTCGTGTTCTTTGCGCTCGCGGTGGCGATCGCGACCGCGACGGTGTTCTGGTTCACGCGCTGCTGGCGCTCCACGCTGCTGGTCGTGACCGCGTCGCTGGTCGCCGTCGTGTGGCAGCTCGGCCTGCTGCCGACGCTGGGATTCGCGCTCGACCCGTACTCGATCCTCGTGCCGTTCCTGGTTTTTGCGATCGGCATGAGCCACGGCGCGCAGAAGATGAACGGCATCATGCAGGACGTCGGCCGTGGCCTGCCCAAGCTGGTCGCCGCTCGCTTCACGTTCCGGCGACTGTTCCTCGCGGGCCTGACCGCGCTACTGGCCGATGCGGTGGGTTTCGCGGTGCTGCTCGTGATCGACATCCAGGCGATCCGCGAGCTGGCGGTAGCGGCCTCGATCGGCGTCGGCGTGCTGATCTTCACCAACCTGATCCTGCTGCCGATCCTGTTGAGCTACACCGGCGTCAGCGCACGCGCGGCGCAGCGCAGTCTGCGCGCTGAAGGCGTGGAGCAGAAGCAGCCGCTCTGGCGCTGGCTGGACCGCTTCACGCAGCGCCGCTGGGCGCTCGGGACGGTCGGCGCCAGCGTGCTGCTGGCGGCCGCCGGGTTCGCGGTCTCGCAGCACCTGGCGATCGGCGACCTCGATCCCGGTGCCCCCGAGTTGCGAGCCGACAGTCGCTACAACCGCGACGTCGCGTTCGTGAACGCGGCCTACGGCGCCTCGAGCGACGTGCTGGCGGTGATGGTCAAGACGCCCGACGGCCAGTGCTCGCAGTACGCGACGCTGAACAAGATCGACGCGCTCGAGTGGCAGCTGCGCCAGCTCGAGGGCGTCGAGGCGACCAACACGCTCGCGCTGCTGAACCGCCGCGTGCTCGCGGGTCTGAACGAGGGCAACCCGAAGTGGTACGAGTTCCTGCCCAACCAGGACATGCTCAACACCGTGACCGCCGGCGCGCCGCGCGGCCTGTACAACGACGCCTGCTCGCTGCTGACGGTCTACGTCTACCTGCGTGACCACAAGGCGCAGACGCTCGCGCGCGTGCTAGGTCACGTCGAGGCCTTCGCGAGGGTCAACGACACCGCCGACGTGAAGTTCCTCCTCGCGGCCGGCAGCGCCGGCATCGACGCGGCGACCAACATCGTCGTCAGGGACGCCTGGCGGACCATGCTGCTGCTGGTCTACGGCGCGGTCGTTCTGCTGAGCTTCCTGACCTTCCGCTCGTGGCGCGCGGTGCTGGTGGCGGTGCTGCCGCTGATGCTGACGTCGGTGCTCGCCGAGGCGCTGATGGTCGCGCTGGGCATGGGCGTGAAGGTCGCGACGCTGCCGGTGATCGCGCTGGGCGTGGGCATCGGCGTGGACTACGCGCTGTACATCCTCTCGGTCACGCTGGCGCAGCTGCGTGAAGGCAAGACTCTCTCGCAGAGCTACTACCGCGCACTGCTGTTCACCGGCAAGGTCGTGTTGCTGACCGGCGTGACGCTGGCCGTCGGCGTGATCACCTGGGTCGCGAGTCCCATCAAGTTTCAGGCGGACATGGGTCTGCTGCTGGCCTTCATGTTCCTCTGGAACATGCTCGGCGCGATGGTGCTGATCCCGGCGCTCGGCCACCTGCTGCTGACGCGGCAGCCTTCATCGCCGGATCCCGCCGAAGCTCCGCACGCACGTCGTCCGCTGCAGGGGTTGATCAAACGGGAGTCCGGCGCATGACGGCGGCACGACGCGTGCGCATCGCGCGCAAGACCCTCGAGGCGCAGGACGTCTGCAGCTTCGAGCTGGCCGCGGCGGACGGCGGCGCGCTGCCGACGTTCTCTGCCGGCGCGCACATCGACGTGCATCTCGAAGGTGGACTCGTGCGCCAGTACTCGCTGTGCAACGACCCGCGCGAGATGCACCGCTACCAGATCGCGGTGCTGCGCGAGCCGGCCTCGCGCGGCGGGTCGATCGCCATGCATGCGCTGCGCGAGGGACAGGAACTTCGCATCTCCGAGCCACGCAATCACTTTCCGCTCGTGCTCCACGCGCGCCGCCATTTGCTGCTCGCCGGCGGCATCGGGATCACGCCGATCCTCGCGATGGCCGAGCGGCTGGCAGGCGAGGGTGCCGCGTTCGAGATGCACTACTGCACGCGTTCGGCGGAGCGCACGGCCTTTGCGCCACGCATCCGCGCTTCCGGCTTCGCGCCGCAGGTGCGGTTCCATCACGACGACGGGCCGGCTGCGCAGAAGCTGGACATCGCGGCGCTCGTCGCGAGGCCGGATCCCGATGCCCATCTGTACGTGTGCGGACCGTCCGGCTTCATGGAGGCCGTGCTCTCGGCCGCGCGGGCCGCGGGCTGGACGCAACCGGCATTGCACCGCGAGTACTTCGCGGGCACTGCGGGCAAGGGCGATGGCGATGGTGACAGTGCGTTCGATGTGCAGCTCGCCTCGTCCGGGGCGCTGATCCGCGTCTCGCCCGACCAGACCGTCGTCGCGGCACTCGCGGCCGCGGGCGTGCAGGTGCCGGTCTCGTGCGAGCAGGGCGTCTGCGGCACGTGCCTGACGCGCGTGATAGCCGGCACGCCCGACCACCGTGACCTGTTCCTGACCGACAACGAGCACGCACGCGGCGACTGCTTCACGCCGTGCTGCTCGCGCGCGCTGTCGCTGCGGCTTGTGCTCGACCTCTGAACAACGATTCTCTTCACCAGCCCCACTCTCATGTTCCGCTACTTCCCCACCAACTACGTCTGGAACCTCTCGGTCGACCTCGCGATCGAGATGGGCGCGCGCATCGGCGAGATCGAGGAGATGTGCGCTCCGCTGCAGGAGGCGGCAAAGGCGCCCGACGCCGCGGGCACGCGGGCATTCCGCGAGACCTGGGTGCGCATGGCCGACAAGCTGTGCGCCCTGGCCGACGAGGATCAGGCGTGCGGCCGGTTGCTGTCCGCCGGCGAGAAGCTCGGCCGCGCGGCGAGCTACCTGATCACCGCCGAGCGGCTGCAGGCGCATGACGCGCCGGGTCGGATCGAGCTGTACCGCCGCGAACTCGCGCTGTTCGCGCAAGGGGCGACGCTCGCGGCCGAGAACGTCGAGCGTGTCGAGATTCCGTACGAGGGCAAGCATCTCGCCGCGTTGTACGTCCGCGCCGAAGGCGTGAAGGGCCGTGCACCTGTCCTCGTGCAGCTCAACGGCCTCGATTCGACCAAGGAGATGAAATACCGCGTCGGCCTGCCGGCGTGGCTCGCGAAGCGCGGCGTCTCGTCGCTCGTCGTCGACCAGCCGGGCAGCGGCGAGGCGCTGCGCCTGCACGGCATGACCGCGCGCTTCGACACCGAGCACTGGGCCAGCCGCATCGTCGACTGGCTCGAGACACGCGACAACGTGGACGCGAAGCGCATCGGATGCGAAGGCGTCTCGCTCGGCGGCTACTACTGCCCGCGCGCCGTCGCCTTCGAGCCGCGCTTCGCGGCCGGCGTCTGCTGGGGTGCGAACCACGACTGGCGCGATGTGCAGAAGCAGCGGCTGCAGAAGGAGGGCGACTTCCCGGTGCCGCACTACTGGGCGCACGTCTGCTGGGTCTGGGGTGCGAAGGACATCGCCGACTTCATGCGCATCGCCGAGGGCGTGCACCTGGACGGCGTGGTCGAGAAGATTCGCGTGCCGTTCCTCGTCACGCACGGCGAGAAGGACTCGCAGATCCCGTTGAAGTGGGCGCAGCGCACCTACGACCAGCTCGTCAACAGCCCGAAGCGCGAGCTGAAGGTCTTCACCGAGCGTGAGGGCGGCGTGCAGCACGCGAGCTTCGACAACAGCATCAACGCCGGCCACTACATCGCCGACTGGGTGGCCGAAACGCTCGGCGCCCGCACGGCGGCCGTGGCCCCCTGAACACTTCAACCAGGAGCAACGAATTTCATGAACATCATCGGACTGGACGCGCTGGTTTTCGCGGTCGACGATCTTGCCGGCGGCGCGCAATACCTGCGCGACTACGGATTGAGCGACGTCGGCGGCGGCCGCTTCGAAGCGATCGACGGCACCGCGATCGTGCTCGTGGACGAGAAGGATCCGTCGCTGCCCGCGCCGCCCGCACCCGGCTGCCGCCTGCGCCGCACGGTGATGGGCGTGGCGAACAGCTCCGACCTCGCCGCGATCGCCATCGAATTGCGCCGTGATCGCGAAGTCCGCGAATTGCCGGACGGCTCGATCGAATCGGTCGACGAGGAAGGCTTCGTGATCGCCTTCCAGCGCAGCGTGCGCCGACCGTTCGAGAAGGCGGGCGAGATCGCGAACGCGCCGGGCTCGCCGTTCCAGCGTACGGCCAACAAGCTCGGCGTCGACGCGAACGCACCGCAGATTGTGCCGCGTACGCTGTCGCACGTCGTCTACTTCGTCGCCGACGTCGCGAAGGCCGAGGCCTTCTACGTGCAGCGGCTGGGCTTTCGCTGCACCGACCGCTTCACCGGCGTCGGCCCGTTCCTGCAGCCGGCCGGCACGCTGGACCACCACACCCACTTCTTCATCAGCGCGCCGCCGTTCATGAAGGGCTGCGAGCATTTCACCTTCCACTTCGCCGGCCCGGGTGAAGTGATGCACAACGGCAGCCGCTTCGTCGCGAAGGGCTATCAGCCGTTCTGGGGTCCGGGGCGGCACCAGATGGGCTCGAACTGGTTCTGGTACTTCAACAGTCCGTTCGGCTGCCACATGGAGATGGACGCCGACATGGACCTGCACGACGCGACATGGACGGCGCGCGAAATGGCGATGGGTGCCGACGCCTCCCAGGCCTTCCTGCTCGGCTATCGGAAGAAGTGGTCGCCGGGCCCCGGTACTTCGGCGAACGGCGACTATGCATGAGCCCGGGAGTGCGGCGACGTCGCAGCGCCTGTGCCGGCTCGCCGACGTGCCCGACGGCGGCGCGCGCGGCTTCGATCCGCTGGAGCGCGGGCGCGACACCGTGTTCGCGGTGCGCCGCGGCGAGACCGTGCGCCTGTGGGCCGACCGCTGCCCGCATCACGGCACGCCGATGCCTTGGCGCAAGGACGCGTACCTGAACGCGGCCGGCGACCGCATCGTCTGCGCCGCGCACGGCGCGCTGTTCGAGATCGACAGCGGTCTGTGCATCCAGGGTCCATGCCTGGGCGAACGGCTGCGGCCCGTCCCTTTCGTGCTCAATGAGCAAGGCGAGTTGCTGCTGGTCGCGGCCGCCACGCAGAACCCCATCACGATCACAGGAGACACCCCATGACTCTCGCAGCCCAACGCATCCTCATCATCGGCGGCGGCTTTTCCGGCATGTCGGCCGCGATCCAGTTGCGCAAGCTGGGCGCCGACGTGGACCTGGTCGAGATCGATCCCGGCTGGCGCAACTACGGCGCCGGCATCAGCCTTGGCGGCGCGACGCTGCGCGCGTTCAAGCAGCTCGGCATCCTGGACGCCTTCCTCGAGCACGGTGCGGCAAGCGACGGCGTCTCGATCCGGTTGCCGCACGGCCCGCAGATCGCAGAGCTGCCGACGCCGCGCATCGCCGGACCCGATGTACCGGGCGGGGGCGCGATCATGCGGCCCGTACTCGCCCGGCTGCTCGCCGACGCGACACGCGCTTCGGGCGCCACGGTGTACCTGGGCTGCACCTTCACGGCCATTGAAGAGGACGCCGACGGCGTCGAGGTCAGCTTCAACGACGGCCAGCGCCGTCGCTACGACCTGGTCGTCGGTGCGGACGGGCTGTACTCGAAGGTGCGCGAGGCGCTGTTCCCGGACGCGCCGAAGCCGCGCTACAGCGGCCAGGCCTGCTGGCGCGCGGTCGTGCCGCGCCCGGCGGAGATCCGCACGGCGACGATGTGGATCGGCCCGCGGGTCAAGCCGGGCGTCAACCCGGTGTCGAAGACCGAGATGTACCTCTTCATCACGGAGCCGCGACCGAGCAACGAACACGTCGACCCGACGACATTCGTCGATCAGGTGCGCGCGCTGCTCGCGGACTTTCCGGCGCCGGAGCTGCAGGCGATCCGAGCGGGACTCAGCCCCACCTCGCAGGTGGTGTTCCGCCCGCTCGAAGGGCTGCTGATGCCGCGTCCATGGTCCAAGGGACGCGTCGTGCTGATCGGCGATACCGTGCACGCCACCACGCCTCACCTGGCCTCGGGTGCCTGCATCGGCCTCGAGGATGCGATCGTGCTGGCCGAGGAGATCGGCCGCAACACCCAGCTCGACGTCGCGCTCGCTGCCTTCGCGCAGCGGCGCTGGGAGCGCTGCCGCATGGTCGTCGAAAACTCGTTTCGCCTCGGCGAGATCGAGATCGCCGGCGGCGACAAGGAGGAGCACGCCCGCATCATGCGCGACTCGCTGGTCGCGCTCGCCCAGCCGATCTGACGAAGGTGAAAACGATGATCCGAACCGATTCGATGCGCGGCCGCATCGCGCTGATGGTGGCGCACTGCGCCGGCATGATCGACCTGGTGGCACTGCCGGTCTGGGTCGGCACGCTGGTCGCGCGCCACCGCTTCGATCCGCAGCAGGCCGGCGCGCTGGCGACCTTGTTCCTGGCCGGCGCCGTACTCGCGAGCGTGCTGCTGGCGCCGCGCTTTCATCGCCTGCCTGGACGGATGGTGGCGACGCTCGGCTTTGCGATCTCCGGGCTCGGCTTCATGCTCGCGGCGCGCAACACGACCTTCGAAACGCTCGCGCCGCTGCATGCGCTGTGCGGCCTGGCCACCGGCGCGGCGCTCAGCATGACGCACGGCACGATTGCCTGCAGCGCGCGGCCGCATCGACTGTTCGCCATCGTCGGCGCCGCGCTGGGGGTGTTCGCGGTGGTCTTCTTCGCCATCACGCCGCAGGTCATCGCCGCGGCAGGTGGGCCGGCGCTGTTCGTGATCTTCAGCGTCGTGATGGCGGCTGCGGCGTTGGCCGCGCTGCTGGCGTTCCCGGCGCCGGACGGCCTCGGTGACGCAGGCCCGTCGGTGTCGGCGCCGCTGCCGCGCGCGGTGTGGTTCGGCATCGCCGGCGTCGCGTGCATGGCGCTCGTGCAGGCGATGACGTTCAGCTTCCTCGAGCGCGTCGGCAGCGACCACGGCTTCGGCACGTCGGCGGTCAACGGCGTGCTGGTCGCGCTGGGCCTCGTCAACCTGCTGCCGGCGCCGCTCGCGGCATTGCTGGAGACCCGCTGGCAGGCGCGTGCCGTGCTGCTCGCGGGGCCAGTGCTGCAGGCAACGCTGGTCGCGGTGGTGATGAACGCCCCGGTCTTCGCGCCCTACGCTGCGGCAGCCTCTGTGTTCGCCGCGGTGATGATCTTCACCCACACCTTCGCCTTCGGCCTGCTCGCGCGACTGGAACCGAGCGGCCGCGCGCTCGCTGCGACGCCGGCCATGATGATGATCGGCGCAGCGATCGGCCCGGTGCTGGGCGGCACGCTGGTCAAGTCCTCCGGCTACGGCAGCCTGTCGATCGCCGCTGCGGGCATCGCCGCCATCGCCGTGTTCTGCTTCCTGCGCCTGCCATCGTCGGCTCCCGCCGTTGCACGGAGTGCTCTCGCATGAAACCCCAACGCCGATTCGTCGACCTGTCGATCTATCTCGAGAACGACGTGCTCTCGGACCCGCCGCCGCTGGCGCCGAAGATCACGTACCAGAAGCACGCCGACACGCTGCCCGAGTTCATGGCGATGCTGCCCGGCACGAAGCCCGAGGACTATCCGGATGGCGAGGCGGCGGCCGCGGAGTGGGTGACCTTGACCACCCACAACGGGACGCACCTGGACGCGCCGTGGCATTTTCATTCCACGCAGGACGCCAAGCTCGGCGGGAGCAGACCTTCGATCACGATCGACCAGGTGCCGCTCGAGTGGTGTTTCCAGCGCGGCGTGAAGCTGGACTTCCGGCACTGTCCTGACGGTTACGTCACGACCGCGGCCGATGTCGAAGCCGAGCTGAAGCGCATTGGCCATGTGCTCGAGCCGCTGGACATCGTCGTGGTCAACACCCGCGCAGGATCGCGCTACGGTTACCCGGACTACCTCGGCGCTGGCTGCGGCATGGGGTACGAGGCGACGATGTACCTGCTCGAGCGCGGCGTGCGTCTGACGGGCACCGATGCCTGGAGCTGGGACGCCCCGTTCTCGTACACCGCGAAGAAGGTCGCCGAGACCGGCAACAAGGCGCTGATCTGGGAAGGCCACAAGGCCGGGCGCGACATCGGCTACTGCCATCTCGAGAAGCTGCACAACCTCGAGGCGTTGCCGCCGCACGGCTTCACGATCAGTTGCTTCCCGCACAAGATCCGCGGCGCGTCGGCGGGCTGGACGCGCGCGGTCGCCATCTTCGAGGACTGAACCATGACCTTTCCCACGATCCACCGCGTCGTCACCGGACACGACGCCGACGGCAAGGCGATCGTCGCCAGCAATGGCCCGCTGCCGACCGTCGTCGAGATCCAGGCGATTCCCGGCACGGTCTTTCACGAGGTGTGGGAGACCCGCGCCACGCCTGCTCCGGCGGACAACGGCGCGGACCCGACGACCGGGCCGCTGATGCTGCCGCCGCCGGAGCAGGGCACGCGCATCCGCTTCGTGGATATCCCGCCGGATACGGAGGAGTTCATCGCCCAGGGCGCCGCGCGGATGAAGGACGCGTTCACGCAAGCTGGGGATGCCGCCGTCTCGACGGTGAAGCGCGACTCGCCGCACCCGCTGATGCACCGCACCGAGTCGATCGACTACGGCGTCGTCATCGACGGCGAGATGACGCTGGTGCTCGATGACGCGGAGGTCCCCCTCAAGCCCGGCAGCGTCGTGATCCAGCGCGGTACCAATCACGCCTGGGCCAACCGATCGGCCCGGCCGTGCCGGATGCTCTTCGTGCTGATCGATGGTGCCTATGAGCCTTCGATCGGCGCTGCGCTGGCCCGGCGCTGAAGCAGGCAGGGAGTCCTCCGATGAAACTGTCCACACTGAAAGACGGCACGCTGGACGGCCGCCTCGTCCTCGTCTCTGCCGACGGCCGCTTGGCGGCCGGCGCCGATCCGATTGCGCCCAATCTGATCACTGCCCTGCAGCAGTGGTCACGCGTCGAACCACTGCTGCGCGACCGAGCCGTTGCGCTCGATGCGGGCCGGCTGGCCGGGGCATTCCCGTTCGACCCTGCCGCATGTGCCGCACCGCTGCCGCGCAGCCCGCAGTGGCTGGACGGCTCGGCGTTCCTCAACCACGGGCGCCTGATGGAACAGGCCTTCAACACCCCGCCGATCCCGGACTTCGACACGGTCCCGGTGATGTACCAGGGCGCGAGCGACGACTTCCTCGGACCGCGTGACGATGTGCCGCTGCCGGCCGAGGCGGACGGGATCGACTTCGAGGGCGAGTTCGGGGTGGTCTGCGGCCCGGTGCCGATGGGCGTCTCTCCCGAAGCCGCCCTCGGCTGCATCCGCCTCGTCGTGCAGATCAACGACTGGAGTCTGCGCGCGCTCGGACCGCAGGAGATGAAGACCGGTTTCGGCTTCCTGCAGGCCAAACCGTCGACGAGCTTCGCGCCGGTGGCCGTGACGCCCGACCGGCTCGCAGACGCCTGGCGTGACGGCCGGGTCCAGATGCGCCTGCACGTGCAGTGGAACGGCGCGCGCTTCGGCGAGCCGCACGCCGGCGAAATGAACTTCCACTTCGGCGAGCTGATCGCGCATGCAGCGCGCACGCGGCGGCTGGCCGCGGGCACGATCGTCGGATCGGGGACCATCTCCAATGTCGCGCGGACTGCCGGGTCGGCGTGCATCGCCGAGCGACGCGTGATCGAGAAGATCGACGACGGCGCGATCCGCACCGGTTTCATGCGCTTCGGCGATCGCGTCCACATGCAGGCGCGCACGGCCGACGGCCGCGACGGGCCGTTCGGCGCGGTCGACCAGCGCGTGATCGCGGCGGGTTGAGGGGCCGGCATGCGCGTCGCGATCACGGGTGCCAATGGCTACATCGGTCGCGCGCTCGCGCGCAGGCTGCAAGCGGACCGGACCATCGGCGAGCGGTCCATCACCCAGCTCGTCCTGCTCGACCTCGCGTTCGACGATCGCCCGGTCCCTGATTTCGTCCAGTGCAGGCCCGTTGACCTTGGGGATGCCGAGAGCGTTCGGTCCGTGCTCAATGGCGCCGTCGACGTGCTGTTCCACTTGGCGAGCATTCCCGGTGGAACGGCAGAGCAGGACTACGTTCGCGCGCGCGCCGTGAACCTGGACGCGACCCTGGAACTGCTCGAGCTCTGCAGGCAACGCGCCGAAGCCGGTGCTCCGGCGACGCAGTTCGTGTTCGCGAGCAGCATCGCAGTCTTCGGGGCGATGCCGGACCGGGTCGATGACGACACGCCGCCCCGGCCTCGCATGACGTATGGCGCACAGAAGCTCATCGGCGAGATCCTGGTCGACGACTTCAGCCGTCGAGGCTGGGTCGACGGCCGCTCGCTTCGACTGCCCGGCGTGTTGGCTCGGCCTCCGGCGCGCACGGGCCAGCTCTCGGCCTTCATGAGCGACATGATCCGCGAACTCGCCGCAGGTCGCGCGTTCACATGCCCGACATCACCCACCGCGACGACCTGGGCGTCGTCGTTGCCATGCGTCGTCGACAACCTGCTGCACGGTGCGACGGTGCCGGCGCAGCGGTTGGCCAATCGGCGCACCCTGACGCTACCGACTCTGCGCTTTGCTTTCGGTGATCTCGTCGCAGCGATCTCGGTCGTCTACGGCATCGATGCTGGAGCGCTCGTGCGTTGGGAACCCAACGCTCGAATCGAGGAACTGTTCGGCGGGTTCCCGCCGCTTGCCACGGTGGCAGCCGAGTCGGCAGGCTTTCGGCATGACGGCGCCGTCGAAACGCTGGTTCGACGCGCGCTGGCCGCCGAGTGACGTCCAACGAAGAGAGTCTTGTCGATCGTCAACCCCAGGTAGTCGACCCCGGCGACCCGGCGACAGATCGCGCTCGGACGATTGCGGTCGGAATGACCTTGGGGCGCACGGGTGGGGCACCGACCGAGTGAGTCCGACACATGCGACCTTCAATGCTGAACTTCTTCAAGCACCGCCCGACCGGTCTGCTGGCCCGCTACGTCGACTCGTTCTGGTATCGGGGGCAGACTGAAGCGGCCACCACCGGGATGCTGGTCCTGCCGAGCGGGCGCGCCGAGTTCGTCTTCAGCTTGGACGGCGCTCCACAGGCCTGCTGGACCGGGCTGGATCGCAGTGGCCAACGCCGCGACTTGAGCTACGCAACCCTGCGCTTGCCGAACTGCGCGCCCATCGCGTCCGCGCTGAGCGGGTATGGAGCAGCTTTCGGCGTTTCGTTCAAGCCGCACGGCCTGCGCCACTTCTGCCGTGTTGCCTTCACGGACGTGGAACCCGAAGTCGCGTCGTTGTCCGACCTGTGCGGGCGCAGCGCCGAAGACCTTGTCCAGCGCCTGACGGAAGCGCCGACACCCCCTGCCAAGTTCGCCGTCATGGAGGCGTGGCTCTGGCAGCACGTGCGTGAGCCGCACCGTGCTTACCGTCAAGTCGAACGGGCCGTCGTCCTCCTATCCGACCCCGCCAGCCTTCGAAGCGTCGATTCTGTCGCCCGCGAGGTGGGGCTCTCGCCGCGCAGGCTGCTCAACCTGTTCCGCGAAGACGTCGGGCTGGCACCCAAGACATTCGCGCGGGTCATGCGGTTCGGCGCTTCCATTCGACTCGTGCGCGACGCCGGGCACGCCCGCTGGACCGACATCGCCGCGATGTGCAACTTCTACGATCAAGCCCATCTCGTGCGGGAGTTCCACTCGCTCGCGGGGATGTCGCCCACCAGCTACATGCAGCAGAAGACCGCCGGACACGCGAACTGCCTGCCCTGGATACCCCCCGGAAGCGCCCGAGCCGAGTCGAACGTGCATCACGCCGGCGGCAAGCCGAATGGCCTTCACTTGAGCGTGCCGAGGTAGGCCAGGAGGTCCTCGAGCGCCTTCTGGTCGGACAGACCGTCATACTTCATCGAACCGCCCGGCAAGGCGGACTTCGGCTGTGCCAGATAGCGCTGCAGCGTCTCGCTGTCCCAGTTCCAGCCACTCTGGCGCATGGCGTCCGAGTACTTGAAGTCAGGTGTCTCGCCCGCGCGGCGGCCCATCACCGCGAACAACGTCGGCCCCTTCTTGTTCTTGCCGGCGCGCGCGCTGTGACATTCGGAACACTGGGCCGCGAAGACATCGGCACCGCGCTTCACGTCTCCCGGCTGCGCTTGGACTGCCTGCGTGAGGCAGGCACCCAGCACAACGGCGATCGCGCTAGAACGTGATCTGTGCATAGATCTGGAACGAGTCAAGGTCACGTGCGTCCGGCGAGAAGGGCCCGAACACGTTTTGAGTGCCACCGTTGAATCTGTCGAACCGGGTCCAGACTGCAGAGAGCCGCAGGTTGGCCCACGGTGCTGCCCAGGAGTCTTCCTTACCGAACGGTGTCCAGAAGACTTCGGTGTAGCGCACCCTGCTGTCGGTACGACCGAACGGGAAATAGCGCACCGGGTCGGTCGAGGCTCCGCGCATCACCGACGCGGTGATGCCGTAGGTCTGGTGAAAGACATAGGTGGCCGCAAGCGTGAACTCGCGAACCGTCGCGCTGGCCGGCGCCACCGCGCCGGTGAACGGGTTGACCGGCGTGCTGCCGTAGTTGCGCCGCTCGCGCACTGACGACGTGCGCAACTGGACGATGTGGTCCCGGTTGCCGAGGTACTCGTAGACCGCATCCACGCCGATGTCGGCCAATGAGTCGTAGGCCCCGGACCGCTCGGTCATGAGCGGCTGGGGATTGAGCACCGTCAACTGCCGCTTCGCGTTCATTCCAAAAATGCCGCCGCCGAAGAACTGCGTTTTCATGTCGTGCAGATAGGCCAGGCGCCAGTAGGGCGCCAGTCCTGAGAAGCGGCCGGGGTCGCCCTGCGGATCCTGGCCAAGCTTGTCCTGTAGCGATCGGCTCAGCGAACGGTAGGCTCCTGCTTCGGCATACAGATGTTGGGCCCAGAGTCCGTAGGTCGTCAGCCCCAGCACCCGCCGCGGCACGGTCGGGGAGGTCGTCCCGTTGAACAGCGATCCGGTCGTCCCCAACACCGGGAAGCCCCACGCCTGATTGGCGTCCAGAGGATCCTGGACACCCGGGTTGTTGTTCAGCGAGACCCCCCACAACAAGTCGCGCTCCGCAAGTCGCCCGGTGTCGGCGAAGCGAATATCGACGTTGTGCAGCTCGGTGTTGCGTTTGGCGCCGCTGTTGAACGGGTCGTCCGAGTGCATGACCTTCAGGTACGCCCCGAGCTTGGGAGCCAGTCGACCGGCGACATACAGGCTTGCTTCATCCAGCCGGTTGGCGGCGCGGTCGCTTGGCAGTTGCAACTCGTTGTGCGAGAGGCGCAACTGTGCCGACAGGGGCACCGAGTCCTTGTCGCCCTCCGTGTATCCGCTCAGCTTGAACCAGATGCCGTGTGGCGTCAGGTGCGGTCCGACGCCGCCGATGTGGCATGCCGCGCACTCGGACCCCGTTTGTCGGGCAAAGGACGGAAGCGCGAACGACGCCGGCGCGCTGGCCAGGAACACGAGGCAGAGTGAGGCGCGCAGCAACCACGCGCGTGCGAATGGATGAATCATGATGGCATCAGTGGTGTTCTGTGGGGAGGAAGGTCGGGGGTGGGGACGGGGGGCTGTCGAGTTCGGTGGCCTTCGACACGCGCAGCGACATGGACCTCAGCACGCCGTCACGAAGCACGAGGTGATGCCAGGCGGCGGCCAGCAGGTGGAACGTGGCAAGGCCGAGCAATGTCAGTGCGACGACACGGTGCGCGGTCTCCAGCGCATCGGCGAGATCCGGGTCGGCCTCCACGAAGATCGGCAGATGCAGTCCGAACCCCGCCTGAGACTGGCCGCGTGCATTCCCGAGAGCCAGACCGATCAGCGGCGCGGTCAGAAGGAGCGCGTACAGCACGCCGTGGGTAGCGGTCGCGGCGTACCTCGCGAATCTTCCCGTCGCACGGCCGGGCGCCGCGGATCGCCTGAAGAAGCGCAACGCGATGCGGACGAAAGCCGCTGTCCAGATGAGCATCCCGGCCCATCGATGCATGTTCAAGAGAACGTCGCGCCACCAACGCACATCGGCCAAGTCACGGGCATAGACCACCGCGACGCCGAGCACGATCAAGCAGACCGTCAACCAGTGCAAGAGCACGATGGAGGCCGGCCAGCGCGGCGCAGCGCCGGCGGGTTTGCTCGACAGGGGTGCTCCTTCGATCGCTCCCGGCATGGTTTCTTGCATCGCGTACAGCGCTCTTCGGCGCGTCAACAGTTGGTTTCCGGGGCCTTCTGCCACGGCGATCGCAGTCTCCCAGCGCGAGGCTCGCTGGCCTTGGACAAATCGGCAGCGCCGCTACGGGGTTTCCCGTGGCGGCTTCGAATCATTCGCGACGAGACCGCGCCAACTTTGTACGCAGCGGAGAAGCTCCACCGAAGGCGCGGCCGCCGGTCTCGCGCGCTGACTTCAGCCACTGAGCGCAAGACCCGCAGTCCTGCCTGCCCGACCATTGACATCGCCTACCCGGGGTGTGTGAGGTGGGCAGGCAGAAGAGGGAGACGCGGTCATGGCATTTCTGCGGGCATGTTTGAATGAAGTGCGCGAACGGAGCGCAGAACGCGATGGGGTCTGCCTGACCCTGCCCGTGCCGGCGGGCTGCGCGCTGCAAGCGAGAAGCCTCCGTCCAGTTCCGGCGCACGCACCGGACCTGCCGGCGTTGTCGATCGCGCTGCCGTCCGATGTCTCGCCGCGCTTGCGGCACCCTGCCTGCGACACCTATCTGCCGCGTCGTTACCTGCAACCCATGATCGAGAGCGGCATGCTGATGGTCGTCAAGGTGACGCCGAGCCTTCCCGACGCGCTTTACGTTGCCCTGTATCGGACCGATCAGCACAGTTCGCTCATCAAGTCGATCGCGATGCTCGCGCAGGAGAGCTGCGATTTCTCGAGAGTGTTTCGGACCGAGGAGGCAACTGGAGATGCACCGTAGGCCTGGATTGCGTCGTCGCGGTATCAAGCAGTTGGCCGTACATCTGACAAGAGTGCGACGAGTCGCGCGGCTGCCGGCGAGAGATAGCAGTTCGTCCGGTA
>Ga0207684_10000787_pt1 | contig 36852 bp, 26 predicted proteins | sample KBSK5501metaG_FD_184342 | JGI IMG/M metagenome (GOLD analysis project Ga0207684, IMG submission 184342) | Corn, switchgrass and miscanthus rhizosphere microbial communities from Kellogg Biological Station, Michigan, USA - KBS K5-50-1 metaG... | ecosystem: Host-associated > Plants > Roots >... | reverse complement strand
CAGTTCGAGGATCTCGCCGATCTTCTGCGCCCGCTCGCCCAGCGACAGCGCCCGCGCGGCGATCGCCTCGACCTTCTCCTGCATGTCCCGCATCGTCACACCGGTCCGGCTCGCCGCGTCGGCCACCGACCGCACGTTCTCCGCGATCGAGCCGGCCGCCGCCGCGAGCTGCTCGATGGTCGCCGAGGTGTCCGCGATCGCCGCGGACTGCTCGTTCATCGAGCTCGCGGCGGTGCCCGAGGTCGCGCGGAGCTCGCTGGCCATCTCACCGAGCACCCCCGACGCGGACCGCAGCCGCTCGATGAGCGCGTTGCGGTCGGACAGCCGCCCCAGCGTCTCCATCAGCTTGTCCTCGCGCTGGGCCGACCGGTGCAGCAGCCGTCGCGCGTAGAACTGGAACGTGATGCCGGCCGCGAGGGTCAGCGCGATGGTGAGCAGCCCGACGGTGAGCGCTTGGCTCTTCGAGGCCGCTGTGTAGGCCGCGGCCTCGATACCGTGGCGCACCTGGAGGCGGTCCAGCGTGGCCAGCAACGGCGGCACCTTGACCGCCGCGGCGTTGAGCGGGCCGACCGCGGCGAACGCGCGCTGCAGGCCGAGGTAGGTGTGGGTGCGGTTCGCGTCACCCTGCTCGCTGGTGAACATGGTGTAGTAGTGCCGCTGCGCCACGACTGCGCGCTGCGCGTACGCCTGCTCGCCGGCGGCCCCGCCCACCATGACCTGCGCGGCCAGCCGGTCAAATCCGGCTTGGAGGCTGGTTACCAGGCGGGACGCACGGGGGGAAGGGTCGATCAGGTAGTGCTCCACCGCCAGGCGCTCCTGCGAGAACGTGGCGCCCAGCCCGGCGGTGATCCGGGCGCCGTTGCCCGAACTGACCGCCTCCGAGGCCTTCGACAAGGCGTTCTGGTAGCGCCAGGCGGACACCGCGCCCGCGCACGCGATCACGGTGACGATCGCCAGGCCGGCCGTGGTGACGTGTCTTGCCACGCTTCCCCGCGCACGTGATCGCATTGGCCTCGTTTGTCCCTGCCCCCGCGGGGTGCCCATCTCCAGTCGCGCCCCCTTAGCTGAAGATCTACCCATTGGTGACGCTGCCGTATCGTCTAATCACTATTAGTAGTGATACGCGCGCGGGATGACTGCGCCCTGGCCCGCACCTGATCACGGCCGGCCTTGGTACCGCTTGATCCCGGGGCCGTGGGGAGTGGCGGGAGCCGGGGTTCCAGGCCACTTCCCCGGGTCCGTGGTGCGCGGGATCAGCGGGTGCCGGCGTGCAGCGCGGCCACCAGGCCGTCGCGGACCAGGGCCTCGGCCTCGTCCGTGCCGACCGGCTTCTCCAGCAGGTATCCCTGCCCGGTCTCGCAGCCCAGCGAGATGAGCAGCTCCCGCTGCGCCTCGCTCTCGATCCCCTCGGCGGTCACCGTGAGCCCGAGGGTCCTGGCCATCCGGATGATGACCTCGACGAGCGCCAGCCGCCCCTGCGAGGCCGCGATGCCCTCGGTGAAGGACCTGTCTATCTTCAGCACGTCCATCGGCAGTTCCCGCAGGTAGCTCAGGGACGAGTAGCCGGTGCCGAAGTCGTCGATCGCGAGCCGGACGCCCAGCCGTTTCAGCTCGGTCAGCTCGGCGTGGATCCGGTCATCCCGGCCCAGCAGGACGCTCTCGGTGAGCTCCAGTTGCAGCAGCGACGGCGCCAGGCCGGACTCGGCCAGCACCTCCCGCACGCCCGCCACGAAGCCGGGGTCGCGGAACTGTCGCGCCGAGACGTTCACGCTGACGTACAGCGGGGCCCGCCCCGGGACGTGGCGCTGCCAGGCCACCACGTCGGTCACGGCCTGCCGGAGCACCCAGGAACCCAGCGGCACGATATACCCGGTCTCCTCGGCCAGGGCGATGAACTGGTCGGGGTGGATCATGCCCCAGCGCGGGTGCGGCCACCGCACCAGCGCCTCGAAACCGGCGATCTCGTCGGTCGCGAGCACCACGATGGGCTGGTAGGCGAGCGTGAAGGCGGACCCGTTGACCGCGTCCTCGATCGCGGCTTTCAGCTCCCGCCGCCGGGCGATGCCGGCCGAGAGCACCGGCCGGTACCGGCGCCACTGCCGCTTGCCCGCCGCCTTCGCCGCGTACAAGGCCAGGTCGGCGTGGCGGACCAGGTCCCCGGCGTCGGTGCTGTCCTCGGTCGTGGCCACCCCGACGGTGGCCGTGGCGATCACCGAGCCGCCGGTGAGCGCGAAGGGCTCGGCGAACGCCTCGACGATCTCCTGGGCGAACGACTCCACGGCCGCGTTGTCGCCGGCCTCCTCGATCAGCAGCGCGAATTCGTCGGCGCCGAGCCGGGCGACCCGGTCCTGCCCGCGCGCCAGCGCGCGCGCAGTGGCCTGGCCGCTCGCGGCCCGGGCGCCGTCGGCGGGTCCCGCTGCGCTGGCCCCCCGGGCCGGCGCGCGCACCGGGGCCTGGCCGGTTGCGGCCGGGTCGTCACCGGCGACCTCGGGGCGTACCGGGGGATCGCCCCCCCGGGCCAGCGCGACGAGCCTGCCCGCGGCGGCCACCAGGAGCTCGTCGCCGACCGTGTGGCCCATGCTGTCGTTGACCACGTTGAGGTCGTCGAGGTCCACCACCAGGACGGCCATCGCCGTGCCGGCCCGCCGGGGGCGGGCCAGCGCCCGGGTGACCAGGTCGGTGAACAGCGACCTGTTCGGCAGCCCGGTCAGGGCGTCGTGGAAGGAACGGTGGGTCAGTTCGCGCTGCAGCGAGCGCTGCTCGCTCACGTCCCGCAGGGTCAGCACCAGCCCGGCGACCGTGCGGTCGCCGCGCAGGTCGCGGTAGCTGACCCGGACCTCGGCCTGCGTCCCGTCGGGGCGGGTGACCAGCCAGTCCCCCGGCACCGTGGCATCCGCGCCGTCTCGCATCCGGGCGAACGCGCGGGCGACGATGTCCCGCTCCGTCTGGCTGACCAGGCTGGTCAGCCGGGTGCCCGCCACGTGGGGGGTGCCGAAGAGCCGCTCCGCCGCCGGTGTCGCGTAGTCGACCACGCCGTCGTCCCGCACGATCAGGATGGCGTCGGAGCTGTCGTGGACGACGGCGCGCACGTAGGCCCGTGCGTCTTCGCGACCCGCCTCGGCGCTGCGGGCCAGCCGTGCGGCCGCGAGTGCCGCCTGCCCGGCGATGTCCTCGAGGGTCCCGGCGTTCGCGGCCAGGCTCTGGGCCTCCCCGAAGACGGCAAGCACGCCCGCTGGCCGCCGGTCCCTGGCGGGCAGCGGGCAGAGCAGCACGCCCTGCTGGTCGGCCCAGTCTGCGCCGGCGTCGCCGGCGTGGCACACCGGCCGCAGCACCGGGCGCGGCTCCCCGGCCGCCGCCAGCCAGGCGCCGAGCGCCTCCTCGTACTGCCCGGCAAGCACGCCGGCGGGCTCCGCCGCGCCACCGGGTGCCCCGCCATCGGCCGGCGCGGCACCGACCGGCCGCAGCGCTGCCCCGGCTCCCAGGGCCAGCAGGGCCTGGAGCGGCGGCCGTCCGGCCACCGCCCCCACCGCCGCCCGCGCCGCGGCCGCGACGTCCGCCAGCCCCGCCGCGGCCGCGAACGCGGTGCCGGCCGCGCGCAGGGCCCGCTCGCGCGCGAGGGCCTGCCGGTAGCCGATCACCGCCTCGGCCAGGCAGGCGAGCACGAGCAGGTCGAAGAGCGCGGCGCCGAGCGCCAGCGGGCCCGCGGCCGGCGGCCGGCGCTGCGCCGCCAGGGCGATCAGCGCGCCGGGGACAGCCAGCGCCGCCACCGCGAGCAGGACCAGCCGGGCCAGCGGCGGCGCCGCCTGCCGCCCCGGGGCGGGCAGCGTCAGGCCGGTCATGGCCGGGTGCAGCGCGGCGGCGCCCCACGCCACGTAGCAGAGCACCCAGCCCAGCGGGACCGGCAGCGCCGCACCGGGCCAGCCATGGAGTTGCGTGAGCGCGTAGGCCAGGTCGGACGCGCCGAGCCCGGCGGCGCCCAGCAACAGCAGCCGGGCCGGCCCGGCCGGCACCGGGCGCGCGGCGAGCAGCAGGGCCGTCAGGGCGACGATCATCACATCGCACAGCGGGAAAGCGGCCGCGAAGGCACGGTTCGCGGTGACCGGGCCGGTACCGCGGGCCAGCATCAGCCACAGCCAGCAGGCGAACGCGGCCCCGGCCGCCAGGAGCAGCGCGTCTAGGGCTCGCTGCCGCGCCCGGCCCGCGGCGCGCCAACGCAGGAAGATCGCCAGCCCGGCGGCGGCCAGCACGCTGGCGGCAAGTGCGGACCCGTCCCCGAGCCAGGGGGACGGCACGCTCGCGCGCGGCGCGCCGCTGGCGAGCAGGAACCCGGCCTGGCTGGCCGCCAGGCTCGCGCAGGCGCCCGCCAGCAGCAACCATGGCTCACTCCGCGCCGGACGGTGCATGGCCACGCCAGCCACAATGGCCGCGGCGCCGCTCCCGCCGATCAGGGCCCAGGCCAGGGCGCGCAGCCCCGGGAATGCCGCGTAGCCGCCCGCGAGCGCCAGCATCCACGCCGCATAACGAGCCATCGCGCGTGGCCGCCAGCTCAATGCAACCACCCCCGGCCGCGCGTCCGGCCAGGTCCCGCGCCGCCCCGGTCAATTTCCCCGCAGTTGTTTGCTGCGCGGGTTTGTCATTCCAGCCTGGCGATAAAGATCATAACTGATTCGCCGGCACCCGGCCCGGCCGGCAAAACCGGGGAATAACGAATGACAGAATTTCGGGGCATATCTACATTTGATATCCATGATCTTGTGAGTCTGTTCGCCATATCGGCGAACAGACTCACAAGATCATGCCGATGAGGCTGCGCATGTGCCGGTGGTCTCGGCCACCACCCGGATCACCGCGTTCGGCGAGTCGGCGATGACCAGGTTGCCCGAGGCGTCCACGGCCGTCGCGCAGGTCCCCACGCTGGCGCTGACCGCCGGCGTGCCGTCACCGAGCGGGCCGATGGCCCCCGTGCCGGCGGGCGTGGTCAGCCGGTCGGTGCTGTCGACCTGGCGAACGGTCTGGTTGTCCGCGATGTAGAGCAGGCCGGTCGCGACGGACACGCCGCGCGGGTCGGCGATCGGCACGTTGGTGGCCCTGCCCGGGCCGCCGACGCCAACGGATGACATAGACCGGTGAATCACCATGTCAGGGCGGTCTGGCGGGTGGCGGGCGCGGTGGCGAACCCGGCCTGGGCGGGCAGATTCGTTTTGCCTGATCGGGGCGCGGGTAATTGAGACGGGCAGGCGATAGGCGACCTCAGCCGGGCGGGGAAGGGGCGGCGAACATGAGCCCCGATCCCGAGAAGGTGGCGGTCGAAGTCGAGGGCCGCAGCCTGGTCCTGACCAACCTGGCCAAGGTGCTGTACCCGGACACGGGGTTCACCAAGGGCGCGATGATCGACTACTACCTGCGGATCGCGCCGGCGCTGCTGCCGCACATCGCCGACCGGCCGCTGACCCTCAAGCGGTACCCGGACGGGGTGACCGGCCAGCACTTCTACAACAAGCACGCACCGGACCACCGGCCGGGCTGGGTGCGGACCGAGCGGCTGCCCGCGCCCGGCTCCACCTCGGGCCGGGACTGGGTGCGGTACGTGATCGCCGGCGACCTGCCCACGCTGATCTGGACCGCCAACCTGGCCGGCCTGGAACTGCACACGCCGCAGTGGCGGATCGCCCACGTTGCGGAGCCTGACCTGCTGGTCTTCGACCTCGACCCCGGTGCCCCGGCGACCGTCGTGGAGTGCTGCGCCGTCGCGCTGTGGCTGCGCCCACTGCTGGCCGAGGCCGGCTTCGAGGCGTACGCCAAGACCTCAGGCGGCAAGGGCCTGCAGTTGCTCGCCCCGCTGTCGGGGATGAACTCCGACCAGGCCAGCGCGATAGCGCGGACGCTCGCCGAGCACCTGGAGCGCGAGCAGCCCCGCACCGTGGTCTCCCGGATGACCAGGTCGCTGCGCCCGGGCAAGGTGCTGGTCGACTGGAGCCAGAACAACGCCCACAAGACCACGATCGCGCCGTACTCGCTGCGCGCCCGCAGCCGGCCGACCGTGTCGACGCCGGTGACCTGGGATGAGGTCGCCGCGTGCACGCGGCCGGGGGACCTGGTGTTCGCCAGCGGCGACGTGCTGGAACGGGTGGCGAAGCACGGTGACCTGCTCGCCCCGCTGCTGGGCGGCCTGCCCCGCGAGCCGCTCGCCTAGCGAGCCAGCCGCCGGGTTCCGATCACGCTTGCGGCGCCGGTGGGCGGGCCACATCTCCATGATCGCCGCCCGGGACCCATCGGCCTTCGTGACCATCACTTCCGGCGGCCTCCGGCACTTCCGGCGGCCTCCGGGCCCACCCAAGTGATGATCATTAAGGGATAATACCGGCGGAGCGACCGCGGTGCCGTGGTCGCCGCGGCCGCTCCATGTCCGCGCCCCGGCTCGATGAGCCGGGGCCCGGAGTCGCCGCCGGCTCAGGTCAGCGCGCCGCCGCGCAGGTCGTGATCACCTTCGCCACGTGGAACCCGGCCACCCCGTTGCCGTTCACGCTGTGGCCGCTGTCCCCGGTGAAGGTGTAGAGCCGCAGGCCACGGCCGCGCGCGCGGCCCAGGACATGCCCCGCCGGCTGCTGGCCCGCCGGAAGCTGAACCTCGTCGACGCCCACCGCCTCTTTCCGCCGGAACGTTCGGCCGCAACCAGGTACCACGTACCGGCGCGGTGGCGGGTTCACAGCGGCGCGCGGCGGGCTCACCGCTGCCGGGAAAGACCGGAGCGGTCGCAGCTCTCGGGGTAACCACGACCGCTCCGGGGCTGTCGCCGTGCCGCGCCAAGGAGGGGTTGCGCGGGCCCGGCGGCTGTTCCCTGTGCCCCTTACCACGTATTTGGGCGCTGGCTGGTTCAAGCGTGGCAGCCGGCAATTTGCCGGCTGCCCTTATGCCCGGCGGTGCCCGTCCAGGTGGGCGGTGTCGTTGAAGCCGCGGACGATCCACCGCTGCCCGGTCACCAACAGCCGGGAGATGGAGCCGTTGTCCGCGGAGAGGAAGGCGAACGGCCGGGACCCGCTGGCCAGCGCAAGGGCCTGGCCGATCACGCCGCCGTGGGTGAACACGGCCAGCCGGTGCCCGGTGTGCGCGGCGGCCAGCCGGTCGATCGCGGCGCGCACCCGGGCCGACAGCGACGCCGAGGTCTCCGCGCCCGGGATCACCTCCCAGCGCTCCTGCTGGAAGACCTGCATAACGATCGGGTCGTGCTCGGCCACCCGCTGCCGGTACTCGCCGCCCTCCCAGTCACCGAGGTGAACCTCGCGCAGCGCCGGCTCCACCTCGGGGGCGAGGCCGAGCAGGGCAGCCAGCGGGGCGGCCGTTTGCGCGGTGCGCCGCAGCGTGGTCACGTATATCGCGCCGATCCCCGCGGTGGCCAGGCGGTCGGCCAGGCGCCGTGCCTGCTCGTGCCCGCCCGGCGTGAGGCCGGGGTCCGCGTGCCCGTCCACGAGCGGGAACGGGGTCCCCGGCAGGTAGGGCTCCGACTGGCCGTGCCGGATGAGCAGGATGTCGGCCGAGCCGGGGATGTCGGGGAAACGGGACTGCGGGTAGCTGGCCGGCGCCACGGTCAGGTCTTCGGGCGAGGTCACCACGCCGGTAGCGTAATTGAGCAGGATGTCGGCCGAGCCGGGGGTGTCGGGGAAACCGGACTGCGGGTAGCTGGCCGGCGCCACGGTCAGGTCTTCGGGCGAGGTCACCACGCCGGTAGCGTAATGCCTGGGAAAACTGCGACTTAGGCCGCGCAGGCCCTGACCCCGGGAGGGCTGATGACACAGGCGCGCTATGACTTCGTGATCGTGGGCGGCGGCTCGGCGGGCAGCGCGCTGGCCAACCGGCTCTCCGCTGACCCGTCCGCCCGCGTGCTCGTCCTGGAGGCGGGCCGGCCTGACTACCGCTGGGACGTGTTCATCCACATGCCGGCCGCGCTGACCTTCCCCATCGGCAGCCGGTTCTACGACTGGAAATACACCTCCGAGCCCGAGCCGTGCCTGAACGGCCGGCGGGTGTACCACGCCCGCGGCAAGGTGCTGGGCGGCTCGTCCAGCATCAACGGGATGATCTTCCAGCGGGGTAACCCGCTCGACTACCAGCGCTGGGCGGCCGACCCGGGCATGGCGGACTGGGACTACGCGCACTGCCTGCCCTACTTCAAGCGGATGGAGACCTGCCTGGCCGGCGCCGACGAGTACCGGGGCGGCGACGGGCCGCTGGTGCTCGAGCGCGGCCCGGCGTCCAGCCCGCTGTTCGGCGCCTTCTTCGAGGCGGTCCAGCAGGCCGGCTACCCGCTGACCAGCGACGTCAACGGGTACCGGCAGGAGGGCTTCGCCGCCTTCGACCGCAACATCCACCGCGGCCGGCGGCTCAGCGCGGCGCGGGCGTACCTGCATCCGGTGATGGGCAGGCCGAACCTGGAGGTGGTCTGCCGCGCCCTGGTGACCCGGGTCCTGTTCGAGGGGACCCGGGCGGTGGGCGTGGAGTTCACCCGGGGATCCGGGGCCGCGCAGCAGGCGCGGGCCGGCGAGGTCATCGTCTGCGGCGGCGCGATCAACACGCCGCAACTGCTCCAGCTTTCCGGGGTCGGCAACGCGGCCGACCTGACCGCGCTCGGCATCGACGTGGTCGCCGACCTGCCGGGCGTCGGCGAGAACCTGCAGGACCACCTGGAGGTGTACGTCCAGTACGCGTCCAAGCTGCCGGTGTCGGTGGCCCCGGCGCTGAAGTGGCGCAACCGCCCGATGGTCGGCGCGCGCTGGTTGTTCGCGCGGAGCGGGCCGGGCGCGACGAACCACTTCGAGGCCGGCGGGTTCGTCCGGAGCAACGACGACGTGGCCTACCCCAACCTCATGTTCCACTTCCTGCCGATCGCGATCCGCTACGACGGCTCGTCCCCGGCCGGCGGGCACGGCTACCAGGTGCACATCGGCCCGATGTACTCGGACTCCCGCGGCTCCGTCAAGATCACTTCACGGGATCCCACGGTGCATCCGGCCCTGCGTTTCAACTACGTGTGCACCCCGACCGACCGGCGGGAATGGGTGGAAGCCATCGAGATCGCCCGGCGGATCCTCAGCCAGCCCGCGTTCGCGCCCTACAATGCCGGCGAACTGTCACCCGGGCTGGATGTGCGCACCGAGGAGCAGGTGCTGGACTGGGTGCGCCGCGACGCGGAGACCGCCTTGCACCCGTCCTGCACGGCGAAGATGGGCACCGGCACCGGCGCCGTCGTGGACCCGGGGAGCATGCGGGTGCACGGGCTCGCCGGGCTGCGGGTGGTGGACGCCTCGGTGATGCCCTACGTCACCAACGGCAACATCTACGCCCCGGTGATGATGATCGCCGAGAAGGCGGCCGACCTGATCCTGGGCCGCACGCCGCTCCCGGCGGAGCGGGCCGAGTTCTACCGGCATGGCGTGAGCCAGGCGCCCGTACCCGGCCAAGCCTGATGAGAAGCCTCTCATCAAACGCCGGAACGGCCCGCCGCTGAGACCGGTTCCGTCCAGCCGGTGGCGCCGGCCGGGAGGTGACGGTGTAACTCCCGCCTCGCTCGTAGCGCCCGACGGCACGCAGGAGGCGGCTCGGCTCCGTAACGGCACCGGTCCCGTCCCCTTTGCGGTGCTCTCGTCCGTAATACACCGAATAACGGTGCGGTACTGGCGAGTAGCGATGAAATCTATGGGGAGCATTACCTGCGGAGCACGTGCGACCACGTTTAAACGGGAGCCACCGATGGCTGGACCCCAAGCCGGCGAGTCATTTACGGAGCTTGGCTACCTGCGTGGGGTCCTTGCCAGGCTCGCCCGGCCACCGCAGAACGGCGAAGCCGCCGATCCGCTGCCCGGGGGCTTCCTGGCGGCCGCCGGCCCTGACGCCCCCCCGCTCGACCAGGAGCGCCGTCGCCGGCAGGCGCTCCTCGGGCGGATGGCGGCCGTCTTCTACATAGGCTCGGGGGTGCTCGGGCTCGTGACGCTCCCGCTTCCCGCGCCGGGGTCGGACCGCATCGCGACGGGCGCGGTCTGCGCCGCGGCGCTGGTGGCCGGCATCGTGATCTGGCACGCGCCCTGGGGAACCTGGCCACGGCGGGCCAGCCTCGTGCTCGTGCCGCCCGCCTTCGCCCTGATCGCCCTGGCGAACACGTTCGGGGGATCGGACGTGCACACCTACGGCGTCTTCCTGGTGGTCGCCTTCGTGTGGATCGGGCTTGCCCAGCCGCGGGCCACGTCCCTGTTCATGGCGCCCCTGGCCGCCGCGGCCTACACCCTGCCGCTGCTGGTGCTGCCCGGTGACATCGGGGCGGCGCTGGCCTCGGCGCCCACCACCATCGGGGTCTGCGTGCTCGTGGGAGAGGGGATTGCCTGGGGCATGGCCCGGCTCGAACTGATCGAGCGGGCGCTGCACCTCGAGCGATACCGGACCCAGCAGCTTCGGGAACTCGAGGGAATGAAGGACGCATTCCTCTCGGCGGTTTCCCATGAGCTCCGGACCCCCCTCACCATCTGCCGCGGCCATCTCGACGTACTGGACGACCAGGCCGGCGAACATGACGTGCGGGCCGTCAAGGAGACGCTGGTGGGCGAGCTCGACCTGATGGGCCGGCTGGTAGAAGACCTGACCACCCTCGCCCGAGTGGGGGACCGGCTGCTGCTCAAGGTGGAGTCGCTGGCCCTTGACGAGTTCGTGAGCGGCGTCGTCACCATGGCGGAGCCCATCCTGGGGGACCGCCTGGCGGTGCACGCCGAGACGACCGGCGCAACGCTGAAAGCCGACCCGCAGCGGCTGACCCAGGCGCTGCTGAACCTCCTGCAGAACGCGGCAAGGCACGCGCAGGGGGGAGGGCCGGTCCGCTTCTTCGTCCGTGCGGAGCCCGCTGGCTGGCGGTTTGAGGTGGCCGACGAGGGCGGCGGGCTGCCGCTGGGAGAGGAACGGTTTGTTTTCGAGCCGTTCCGGACCGCGTCGCCGCGTACCGGGCGCACGGGATTGGGCCTGGCCATCGTCCAGGGCGTTGCCCGGGCGCACGGCGGGGAGGCGGGCGTCATGAACCGGGCGGGGCGGGGCGCCACGTTCTGGATCAGGATCCCCCGGTGAGGATCCTCGTTGTCGAGGATGAACAGCGCATGGCCTCGTTCCTGCAGAAGGGGCTGCGCGGCCCGCCGCGCGCGGCGCGGGCACATGAGAGTTCTCTTAACGTCCGGTAGCGGATGCGGGGGGCTGGTAAGGAATGAACTCGTACGATCCGGTCTAAAAGGCGGATCGGCGACGGCGCCCAGTGGGGTCTCAGGGGATGGCGCGCGGTGGCCGCAAGGACGGGGCGGGCCCGGAAGGCTCCGGCGGGGGGCCGGGCCTGCCCCCCGGCGGCTGCCATCGCGGTACGGGCGGAACGGCAGGCAGCTCCCACGTTAATGACTAGTCAGTAACTTTAGGGGGACACTACTCCCACAGCAGGCAGACGCACCTGGTGGGAGCCGCCCGTGGCGACACGCGTATCTGACCACGAACCAACCAGACCTGATCTCCTCCCGGAACGCCTTCGCGCGCTGGCCGGGTGGCCGCTCGGCCGCTGCCGCGGGATTCCCCGATGAAGCTGCTGGTCGTCGAGGACGAGGCGGGCATCGCGGCGTTCCTGCAGAAGGGGCTGGCGGCGCACGGCTATACCGTCGAGTGGGCCAGCACCGGCGCCGACGCTCTCCGGCTCGGCGCGGCGCCGGGCGTCGACCTGGTGATCCTCGACCTGAAGCTGCCCGACCTCGACGGGCTCGACGTGCTGGCGGGCCTGCGGGAGCGCGGCGCCATGATGCCGGTGCTCATCCTGAGCGCCCGGGACCAGGTGGGCGACCGGGTCCGTGGCCTGGACGACGGCGCCGACGACTACCTGGCCAAGCCGTTCGCGTTCGACGAACTGCTCGCCCGGGTACGGGCGCGGCTGCGGCCCCAGCCCGCCGCCGGGGCCGCGGTGCTGCGCGCCGGGGGCATCTACCTCGACGTGCTGACCCGCGAGGTGACGGCCGCCGGGCGCACGGTGAGCCTCTCGGACCGGGAATTCTCCCTGCTGCGGGCGTTCGTCAACCATCCCCGGCAGGTCCTGTCCCGGCGGGAACTGCTCGCCACGGCCTGGAACATGGACTTCGACCCGCAGACGAACCTCGTCGACGTCTACGTGGGGTACCTGCGCCGCAAGCTCGGCTGGACGATCATCGAGACGGTTCGCGGCGCCGGGTACCGGCTGCGCACCGACGGCTGGTTAACGGCGTGCCCGGCCACGTCCTAGCCGGCGAAGACCCCCGGGCGTGCGTCCGGCAGACTAACCTCGTGCGCCGACCTGCCCAGCCCACGGCTGACCCCCGCGATCCGCTCGGCCTGCGGGCCGACGCCCCCCTGCTCGACGGGTGGCTGGCCTCGACCGAGGCAGCGGAGCGCGGTGACCTCACGCCGATGTGCACCCCCGGGCATAAGCAGCGGCATGACCTGACCGGGGCCGTGGTGGCCGGGGACACCCCGCTGTACGGCGGCCTGGACACGATCAAGCACGCCGACGCGCTGCTCGCCGAGGCCGAGTCCCGGGCCGCGCGGCTCTGGGGGGCGGACTGGTGCCGGTTCTCCGTGGCCGGTTCCACCCACGGCAACCAGGCGCTGGCCCTCGCCGCCGGGACCCCGGGGCAGGAGGCGATCGTCACCAGGTGCCTGCACCGGTCCCTGCTGCTCGGGCTGGTGCTGGCGGGCCTGCGCCCGGTCTGGGTGCTGCCCGAGCGGGATCCGGGCACCGGCCTGCCGGGCCCCGTCGCGGTGGCGACGGTGCGCGACGCCCTCGCCGCCCACCCGGGGGCGTGCGCGGTGTTCCTCGGCGACCCCTCCTACGTGGGCACCACCGGGGACCTCGCCGGGCACGCGGACGCCGCGCATGAGGCGGGTGTCCCGCTCATCGTGGACGCCGCCTGGGCCGCTTACCTGGGATTCCATCCCGACCTGCCGGCGCACGCGATCGCCGCGGGGGCGGACGGGATGGTGACCAGCGCCCACAAGGCACTGCCAGCGAGCACCCAGGGCGCGCTGGTGTTCGCCCGCACCCAGCGCCTCGACCGGGCCAGGCTGGACCGCGCCTTCGAGGCCACCCACACGACCAGCCCGGCAGGAGCGATCACCGCGAGCATCGACGCGTCGCGGGCGCTGCTGGCCCGCGACGGCAAGCAGTTGTGTGCCAGCCTGCTGCGGCTGGTCGCCACCGCCCGGCGGCGGCTCGCCGAGGTGCCCGGGGTGGCCGTGCTCGACGGCCCGGGCGTGGACCCGGCCAAGCTGGTCGTCCTGCTCGCCGGAGCCGGGGCCGACGGCTACGCGGTGGAGGCCGACCTGATCGCCGCCGGGATGCCCGTGGAACTGGGCGACCGGGACATGATCATCCCGATCATCACGGTCGCCGACACCGAGGACACCGTGGCCCGGTTCACGCAGACGCTCGTGGCCGCGATCGAGCGGCACCGCCGGCCGCCCCGCCAGCCCGAGCCGTCCCCCGCCTGGTCGGTATCACCGCGGATGGCGATCCCGCCGCGCGAGGCCTTCTTCGCGCCGAACGAGACCGTCGCGGCCGATGCCGCCGCCGGCAGGATCAGCGCCGAGCTGGTGGCGCCCTACCCGCCGGGGATCCCGGTGCTCGCTCCCGGCGAGGTGATCACCGGCGACGCGCTGGCGGCACTGCGCACGGCCAAGGCGCAGGGCGGCCGGATCGCCTACGCCGCCGACCCCACCCTGGCCACCTTCCAGGTGATCACGAGGTAGCGGCGCCTGCGCGGCGCGGGCGGCATGGGCGGCGGTCGGTTATCCCCGCGGTCCCCGGTCCGGCGCGGAGGCGGGCACCCGTGCGGCCAGGCGCGCCGCGTGGGCGGCCAGCCGCGCGGCCCGGGCGGGCCCGGGATCGTCCGGCATCCCGGCGAGGTTGATCTGCACCAGTGCCGCGGCCGCCCGCGCGGCGGCGGCGGCCAGCTGGGCGGCCGCGAGGGCGTCACCGCGCACGGCCGGATTGCCCCGATCGGCGATATCCGCGGCCAGCGCGGCCACCCTGTCGCCAAGCTCGGCCACCTCCAGGGGGACCTCGCTGGCCCGCGTCAGCGCGGCGGAGACCTGCTCGCCGCGCTGCCCGCCGGGCGCCCGGCGCGCGGCGAGCACGCCGGCGTAGGCATCCGCGTCGGCCTGGGCGAGCGGGGCCGCCCGGCGCAGCAGCCCGCGCGATTCCGCCGCGAGCCCGGGGGCCTGGGCCAGGTGGCGTGCGGACAGTTCCGCCGTCATCGCGCACAGCGCGGCCGCCAGGGCGACCGCGAGGGCGGCGGCGGAGCCACCCCCGGGGGCCGGGCCTGCGGCGGCGAGTTCGTCGAGGAACTCGCCAACCCGCATGCCCAGGTACCCAGGCTGGCCCGTTCCGGGTCCGTGCGGCCCACCCGGCGTGGCCGCCGCGGGCTCGGGGGCCTTGGGCTCGCCACCCTCCGGCCGCGGCAAGTTCACGTGCCGTTTCGGGGAGCCGGGTAGACGACCGTCTTCGGCTCGGTGAACGTCTCCATGGCGTACCGCCCGCCGACCCGCCCGCGCCCGCTCACCGACCCGGACAGCCCGCCGAAGGGCAGGTGGGACTCCCACAGGTTGGTCGAGGCGTTGATGTTGACCCAGCCGGCCCTGGCCTGCTCGGCGAACGCCAGCCCGCGCTCCAGGTCCTCGGTGAACACGGCGGCGGTGAGCCCGAACGGGGAGGAGTTGGTCAGCTCCAGCGCCTGCCGCGCGGAGCCGATCTCGACGACCGGGACCACCGGGCCGAACGTCTCCTCCCGGGCGATCTCCATGTCCGGCGTGACCCCGTCCAGCACGGTCGGCTCGGCGAACAGCGCGGTCGCGAACCCGGCCGCCCGGCCGCCGCCGCAGCAAACCCGCGCCCCGTGGGCGAGCGCCCCGGTGATGTGCCGGTCGAACTTGGCCGCGGTCGGCTCGTTGTTCAGCGGGCCCATCGTGGTCGCCGGGCCGAACGGGTCGCCGAGCCGGACCTGGTCCTTGGTCGCCGCCACGACCCGCTCCACGAACTCCGCCCGTACGCGCGCGTGCACCAGGAAGCGCTCACCGGCCGTGCAGCTCTGGCCCGCGCACAGGTACGCCGCCTCCAGCGCCGCCTCGGCGGCCAGGCCCAGGTCGGCGTCCTCCAGGATCACCATCGGGCCGTTGCCGCCCAGTTCCAGTAGCTGGGTCTTGCCCGCCGCGCGGGCGGCCACGCTGGCGCCGGTGGCCACCGAGCCGATGAAGCCCACCGCGTGCACGCCGGGGTGGCCGGCCACGGCGTCGCCGACCACGGGCCCCGGGCCGGGCAGGAAGCTGAACACCCCCGGAGGCACGCCGGCCCCGGTGATGACCTCCGCGAGCAGCGCGCAGCACGCCGACGTGGTCGGCGCGGGCACCCAGATCACCGCGTTGCCAGCCGCCATGGCGGGCGCGAACAGTTCGGCCCCCATCGTGTAGGGCCAGTTCCACGGGCTGATGACGCCGACCACGCCGAGCGGCACCCGCAGCGTCAGCACGCGCCGGGATGCCGAGGTGGACGGAGGTGCGCCGCCCGGCAGGCGTATTGCATCCTCGGCGGCCATCCGGAAGTACTCGGCCAGCTCGGCGACCTCGTCACGTGCCTCGGCCGCCAGGGGCTTGCCCTGGTCCTCGGCCAGCGCGCGGGCCAGGTCCTCGGCCCGGGCGCCGATCGCGGCCGCGACCCGCCGGCAGCAGCCGGCCCGGTCGAAGGCGGACAGCGCGGCCCAGGACGGGCCGGCGGCCGCGGCGGCCGCGACCGCCTCGTCCACGTCGGCGGGGCTGGCCACGGCCACCGAGGCGAACTGTTCACCGGACGCCGGGCTGACCGCCGGCATCGTGCCCGCGCCCCCCGCCCGCCAGTCGCCGCCCACGCAGAGCGGGTAGTCACGCACGGTTACCCTCCTGTCCCGGCCCCAGGCGCGGGGCGCCCCGCGTCAGGCACTGGCGCACAGCCGGCCCAGGGCATCGAGGGTCGCCGGCCGCATCCGGAACTCGGGGCCGGAGATGGACAGCGCCGCGACGCAGGTCCCGGCCGGGTCGAAGACCGGCGCGGCGACGGCGACCAGCCCCTCTTCCAGTTCCGCGACCGCCGTGGCGAAACCGTCCCTGCGCACCGCGGCCAGTTCCGCGTCGAGTGTGCCGAAACTGGTGATCGTCAGCGCCGTGTAGCGATCAAGCGCCGTGGGCCGTGGCAGGGCGCCGTAGGCCAGCAGGACCTTGCCGTTGGCCACCGCGTGCGGTGTGGTGCGGCGGCCGATCCAGCCGCCCGAGCAGCTCAGGATGTAGGTGCTGGGCACCTCGGCGACGTTGAGCACGTCCGCGCCATCGGGGACGGCGAGGTTGACGGTCTCCCCGGTCCGCTGACTCAGCTTCTCCATCGCCGGCTGCATGGTGGCGACCAGGTCGAAGCTGCGCAGCGCCAGGCTGCCCAGCCGGATGACCTCCACGCCGAGGCGGTAACGCCGCCCGGTCCGGGCCAGGAACCCGGTCCTTTCCAGCGCCGCCGCCAGCCGCGACGCCGTGGATTTGTGCACGCCGAGCGTGCGGGCGATCTCGGCTACTCCCTGCTCCACCCGGGCGTCATCGAAGCTCTTGAGCAGTGCCAGCACCCGCTCGGCCGACTGGTAGGTTGCGTTGGACGCAACCTGGGCCTCGCTCATGCAACCAAGGATGACTTCGCCGCGGTGGGCCGTCAACCGGTCTGCCAGGCGGCGATCCGCGTCGATGCCCGGCTTGGGGGCTATCGTGGCATACTCGCTGAGCAGTACAGGGCCGGGCGGCACCGCCGCGGGTCCGCCGCGATGTGAGAGCAGGCTGGCATGACGACACCCGGTGCGGCTGGTGCCCCTTCCCCCGCCGACGACCCGCTGCCCGAGGCGCTCGGGCTGTCGCGCGGTGCGGCGGATGCCTCGCTCGGCCTCAAGCTCCTTGGCGGTCTCGCGGTGCGGGTGCTCTGCCCGGAGTTCCCGCCGCGGCTGCGCTCGGGCCAGGACATCGACTTCGCCTGCGTGACCAAGGAGCGCAAGAAGGTCGCGGAATACCTGGCCGGGGCGGGCTGCGAGCCGGACCGCAGGTTCAACAACCTGAACGGCGACCGCCAGATGTACTTCACCGCGCCCTCCGGGCGGCCCATCGACGTCATGGTCGACCGCCTGGCCATGTGCCACGTCCTGGATTTCCGGCCCTCGTTCGCCCGGCAGCCGTTCACCATCGACGCGGTGGACGTGCTGCTATCCAAGCTCCAGATCGTCGAGCTGAACGAGAAGGACGCGCACGACTTGGTGCACCTGCTGGCCGGGCTGCCGCTCGGCAGCGGCGCGCAGGCGTCCATCGACACCGACCGCTTCGGCAAGCTGCTCGGCGCGGACTGGGGCTGGTGGCGGACGGTGACCGCCAACCTGGAGAGACTGCCCGCGCTGGTCGCCGAGCGGCCCGGGCTGGTCCCGCCCGGCGCGCCCTACGACCCGGTCGCCCAGGCGGGTCGCCTGCTCGAACTGGCCGGGCAGGCGCCGAAGTCGATCAAGTGGAAGCTCCGGGCCAACGTGGGCGACCGGGTTCGCTGGTACGAACTACCCGAGGAAGTCGCACACTGAACAAGAAGTCGCGCACTGAAGGATCTGTGCTGCTTGACGGCGCTTTCCTGCTAGTGCTACACGTTGCACTGAGCGCACGTTGGTTGCGCAGGGTGCGCGGGAAGGCGTAGGTGATCCCGGTGCGAGTCTTCTTCGCCACCGACATTCACGGTTCGGAAATATGCTGGCGGAAGTTCCTCAACGCTGCCTCGTTCTACAAGGCTGACCTGGTCGTCCTCGGTGGTGACGTGACCGGGAAGGTGATGGTGCCGATCACCACCCACAACGGGTACTGGGAGGTGGTGCTCGGCGGGGAGCGGCGCCGCATCGAGTCCAAGGAGGAACTCGAGAAGGTCCAGACCCAGATCCGCAACCGCGGGTCGTACCCGGCGCTGATGAGCCCGGACGAGCTGGATCACCTGAGCCGGGCCGAGGGCGCGGTCGATCAGCGGTTCGGCACCGAGATGCTCGCCGCGCTGGACCGCTGGCTGGACATGGCCGACACCAAGCTCGGGGGCGGCCGGGTGCCGTGCATCCTGAACGGCGGCAACGACGACTTCTTCGAGATCGACCCGGTGATCGAGTCGTCGCCTTCCGTCACGTTCGCCGAGGGGAAACTGCTCGACCTGGACGGGTTTCACCTTGTGTCGATGGGCTGGACCAACCCAACCCCCTGGGACACCTTCCGGGAGGCGCCGGAAGAGGAATTGGCGCCGCGGATCGACGCGGTCGCCGAGCTGGTACCGGACATGGAGCGCGCTATCTTCAATTTCCACGCCCCGCCCTATGGGACGGGCCTGGACGAGGCGCCTGCCTTGGACGACACGCTCCGCCCGATCCACGGCGGGGCGGTGATGAAACCGGTCGGGTCCAAGGCCGTCCGGGACGCAATCGTTCGCTATCAGCCGATGCTCTCGGTGCACGGCCACATCCACGAGAGCCGCGGCATCAAGAAAATGGGCAGGACGCTCGCCATTAATCCAGGCAGCGTCTATGGTGATGGCGTTCTGCAGGGAGCGCTGCTGGAACTGAACGCGAAGAAGGGCAAGGTCACCAAATATCTTCTCGTGAACGGTTGAGCGCTGCCGTCGCGGCTCACCCGTGAGCCGGTCATAGCACGCACGCCCGGATCAGCCACATGGGAGGCACGTTATGGCGACTGAGGCACTTGGCGAGGAGAGGCCTGCCCTCTTCCTCCGCAAGGCCACCGGTCTCGTCCGAGGCTGGTCGGTCAGGGACTCGCTGATCTATGCATGCCTGGCCACCAACTTCGTCACGCTCGGAATCTACGAATTCACCTTCGCTGGCCCCGCATTCCCCCAAGGCCAGTTGATCACCGCAGTGATCATCTCGGGTGTCTGGGTATCGTTCCTGGTCATCACGTACAGCGGGCTCATCGTTACCATCCCCAGGGCGGGGGGTGATTACGTCTGGCAGACCCGGATCCTGCCGCTAGGCAGCGGCCTGGGATTCGTCATGTCCGCCACGGGCTGGTGGTTCATCCTGTGGCTCTGGGCGCCGATCTACGGCAACATCCTGTCGGTCCAGCTGTTCGAGCCGCTCTGGGCGACGCTCAAGTGGACCTGGCCGGGAGGCGGATACGCCTGGTTCGGCACGCACAACGGGATCTTCGTGGTGTCGCTCATCACGATCGCGCTGGCCGGCGTGCTGGTGTCCATCGGGATGGCCGGGTACGCCAAGGTCCAGCGGTGGTGCTTCATCGGCGGCCTGATCGGCTTCGCCGTCGTGGTCGCGCTCCTGCTGTTCAACTCGCGCGCCAGCTTCATCAGCTCGTTCAACCTGGAGGCGCACAAGCTCTTCGGCGCCAACAACGCCTACGCAGCCACCAACCATGCGGCCGCGAAGGCCGGTTACACCACCTCTGCCCTGGGCTTCGGGCCGCTGGGGCCGACGATGCTGCTGGTGCCCGCGATGATGTTCTTCATCCTGTGGCCGAACTGGGGTGCCACGCTGTATGGCGAGATCCGGGGGGCCAGTGACTTCCGGCGGGTCTTCACCGGCATGTTCGCCGGCCTGTGGCTCACCGTGATCTTGACGGTGATCTTCCTGCTGCTCATGGCCAAGACCTTCGGCTGGGGCTTCTACCAGAACCTCAACTCGCTGGACTACAACGTCACGCCGCAGTTCGGCATCTGGCCCTACCCGTTCATGTTCGCCGGCTGGCTGGTACATAACACCGCGTTCCAGGTCGTCCTGATCCTTGTGCTCAGCCTGTGGTTCTTCGGCTGGGTGGGCACGCTGTTCCTGTCCTCGACCCGGGTCATCTTCGCGGCGGCGTTTGACCGGGTGCTCCCGGACCGGGCGGCCGAGGTGTCGGAGAAGCGGAAGGTGCCGCTGTACTCGCTGGTCTTGATGCTGCTCCCTGCCGTCGGGCTGAGCGCCCTGTACGCCTACAACACGACGTTCGTCACCTACACGCTGGACGCGACGCTGGTCATCGCGGTGACGTACCTGTTCAGCGCGATCGCCGTGGTCATCCTGCCGTTCCGCAAGCGCGAGCTGTGGCAGGCGTCGCCCGCGAGCAGGATCAAGGTGCTCGGGGTGCCGATCGTCCCGGTGTCCGGCGTCATCACGATCGGGCTGCTCGTCTTCAACCTCGTCGAGTGGATCAAGAACGACAACTACTTCGTGAACAAGCCGTCCTCGTTCGTGTACATGGGCGCGATGTACGTGCTGGCGATCGTGCTGTACGTCGTCGCACGGCTCGTCCGCCGCAGTCAGGGCATCGACCTCGGCCTGATCAACAAGGAGATCCCGGTCGAGTAAGAAACGGCATCGTCTCGCCATCCGGGGGCTCCCGGGGGACGCCCCCGGGCGAGCACAGTATGGCACCGGCCCCGCCGCCGCAGTGCAGGCGGCGGGGCCGTGCCCATGCCGGGTGGCGTGGGGAGACAGTGCGGTGACAGGAGAGATAGGCGGGAAGAAGCGGCATGACTGATACTCCGGCCCGGGCGAGCGGGCCATCAGGGGGTTCCGGGGGGCCGCCCCCCCGGGCTAGCGCCGTCGTGATAGGGGCGGGCATCGTCGGCAACAGCCTCGTCCACCACCTGGCGCTGCTGGGGTGGCGTGACCTCGTGCTGGTGGACAAGGGCCCGATGCCCAACCCGGGCGGTTCCACCGGGCACGCCTCGAACTTCATCTTCCCGATCGAGTACTCGAAGATGATGATGGAGCTCACCCGGGACAGCACCGAGCAGTACCAGGCGCTGGGCGTGCTCACCCGCAGCGGCGGGATCGAGGTGGCGCGTACCGCCGAGCGCATGGCCGAACTGCGCCGCCGGTGCAGCGCGGCCAAGGCGTGGGGGATTCCCGCCGCGCTGCTCACCCCCGCCGAGGTGGGGAAGCTGGTGCCGTACCTGGACGAGTCGGTCATCCTCGGCGGCGCGCACTTCCCGACGGTGGGCGTGGTCGACCCGCTCCGGGCGGGCACCCTGATGCGGGAGCGGGCGCAGGCGTCCGGCGCGCTGACCGTGCTGGCCGGCACCGAGGTGCTCGGCATCGACACCACCGGCACCGGAAGCAGGCCGGAGGTGCGGGCGGTGCGCACCACCGCGGGCGACATCGAGACCGGCATCTGCGTGATCTGCTGCGGCGTCTGGAGCCCGCGCATCGCCCGGATGGCCGGCGCCCGGCTGGCGCTGACCCCGATCGTGCACCAGATGATCAGCGTCGGGCCCATCGCGCTGTTCGCCGGCACCACCGGGGAGATCGCCTACCCGATCGTGCGGGACGTCGACACCAACATGTACGAGCGCCAGCACGGTGGCGACATGGAGGTCGGCTCCTACGCGCACCGCCCGATGATCGTCAGCCCGGACGACATCCCGTCCAACGACGAAGCGGCGCTGTCCCCGACCGAGATGCCGTTCACCGCCGACGACTTCGACCCGCAGCTTGCCGAGGCCCTGGAGCTCATGCCGGACCTGCTGGGCGACGAGCGCGCCGGGATCCGTTACGCGATCAACGGCCTGATCTCGATGACCCCCGACGGGCACCCGCTGCTGGGCGAGATGCCCGAGGTCAAGGGGCTCTGGTCGGCCGCGGCGAGCTGGATCAAGGAGGGCCCGGGGTGCGGCCGGGCGGTGGCCGAGCTGATGTCGGGCCAGGTGCCGGCCGTCGACGTGCACGAGGCGGACGTGGCCAGGTTCTACCCGTGCCAGCAGACCGTCGCCCACGTGCGGGACCGGGCCCGCGAGGGCTTCAACAAGATGTACGGCATCGTCCATCCCGCCGAACAGTGGGAGTCGGGGCGCCCGGTGCGGGTCAGCCCGTTCCACCGGCGCGAGGCGGACCTGGGCGCGGTGTTCTTCGAGACCGCGAGCTGGGAGCGGCCGCACTGGTACGCCTGCAACGAGGCGCTGCTGTCCCGCTACGCGGGCCGGCTCGCCGAGCGCACGGCCGAGTGGGACGCGCGGTGGTGGTCCCCGATCATCAACGCCGAGCACCTGGCCATGCGGGACGCCTGCGGCGTGGTCGACCTGTCCGCGTTCGCGGTGTTCGACATCACCGGCCCGGCGGCGCTGGAGGGCGTGCAGTCGCTGGTCGTGGCCCAGGCCGACGTCCGCCACGGTCGGGTGGTCTACACGTCGCTGCTGGATGAGTGCGGTGGGTTCAAGGCCGACCTGACCGTGATGCGCCTGGGCGCCGAGCACTTCCGGGTGGTCACCGGCGGGGCCACCGGCATGGCCGAGCAGAAGTGGTTCACCGACCACCTGCCCGCGGGCGCGCAGCTGACCGACCTGACCTCCGCCTGGGCCACGCTCGGAGTCTGGGGGCCCCAGGCCCGGGACGTGCTGCAGCCGGTGACCCTGGGCGACCTCTCGCACGCGGGGTTCGGGTTCGCCACCTGCCGGGAGGTGGAGATCGGCGGGGTGACCGTGCTCGCCTCGCGCATCTCCTACGTCGGCGAACTGGGGTGGGAGCTGTACGTGCCGATGGAGCAGGGGGCCCGGGTGTGGGACACGGTCTGGGCGGCCGGCCAGGGGCACGGCATGGTGCCCATCGGCATCGGTGTCTACGGAACCACCGGCCGGCTCGAAAAGGGCTACCGCGCGTACGGCATGGAGCTGACCGCCGACTACAACCTGGTCGAGGCCGGGATGACCCGGCCGCGGGTGAAGGAGCAGCCGTTCATCGGCAAGGAGGCCTACCTGGCGCAGCGGGAACGCGCGCCCGCGGCGGTGCTGTGCACGCTGACCGTGGACGACCACACCTCCGCCGACGGCCAGCGGCGGTACATGCTCGGCGGTGAGCCGATCCTGTCGGCGGACGGCGAGCGCCTGATCGACGAGACCGGCCGGCCCTCCTACGCGACCAGCGCCGGTGCGGGGCCGTCGGTGGGCAAGCACCTGCTGATGGCCTACCTGCCACCGCAGCACGCGCGCGAGGGCACGCGGCTCGCGGTCGAGTGCTTCGGCGAGCAGTACCCGGTCACGGTCGCCGTGGCCGGGTCTACGCCCCTGTTCGACCCGGAGAACACCCGGGTGCGGGGCTGAGCGGTGGGTATGGAGATCGGCGTCTGCGTCAAGCGCGTGCCCATGGTCGGGGGCAGGATCGTGCTGACCCCGGACGAGCAGGAGGTGGACACCCGGCTGTCCGGGTTCACCATCAGCCCGCACGAGGAATGCGCCGTGGAGGAGGCGGTCCAGATCACCGAGCGGCTCGGTGGCACCGTCTCGGTGATCACCCTGGGACCGCCCGCCGCCGCGGATCAGCTACGCGACGCGCTGGCGCTCGGCGCCAAGCGGGCGGTGCTGCTGGAGACCGACGGCAGGGAATGGGGCCCGGTCGCCACCACGGCGGCCATCGTGGCCGAGGTGCGCCGGCACGCCGCCGGCGGCGTCGGCTACGACCTGCTGCTGTGCGGCAACGAGGCGGCCGACACCGGCGACTACCAGGTGGGCGTCCGGGTGGCCTGCGCCCTGGGCTGGCCCTGCGTCACCGGCATCAAGAAGCTGGAGATCAGCCAGGACGGGGCCGGGGCCAGCGCCCGCGCCAGCCGGGAGTACCGCGGCGGGGCGGAGACATTCGAGTTCGGGCTGCCCGCGGTGATCTGCGTCAAGGAGGGCATCAACCTGCCGCGCTACCCCTCGCTGCCGGGCCGGCTGCGGGCCAAACGGGCGGAGATCGAACGGTACGAGCCGGGGTGGCAGGCCGAGGGGCTCCGCAAGCGGTCGCTCCGGGTGCCCGCGTCGCAGCGCAAGCAGGCCACGGTGCTCGGCACCGGGACCGACGCGGTGCCCGCGCTCCTCGGCGTGCTCGAGGAGTGGGGGCTGCTGCCATGACCGTGCTGTGCCTGGTGGAGACGGACGCCGACGGGGCCGCCGACGCGTCGCTGCGGGCGCTGACGTTCGCGGGAAGGCTGGCTGGGTCCGGTGCCAGCCCGGGGGAGCGACCCCCCGGCACCCCCCGGGGCGATGATGGCGCCTGGCCGGCAAGCCGGCAGGCCCCATCGCGCGTACCGGTCGCGGTGGCGCTGTTCGGGCCCGTTGACCGGGTGCCCGCAGGCGCCCTGGCCGCGTACGGCGCGGCGAGCGCCCATGTCGTGGAGCCCGGGCACCTGGACGGGTACGCGCCGCGGGCCTGGGCCCGGGCCCTCGCCGGGCTGGCCGCGGAGACCGGCGCGGCCGCCGTGGTCGCTGCGGCCACAGACCGCGGCAGCGAGGTGATGGCCTACCTGGGCGCGCTCACAGGGCTGCCGCTGGCGGCGAACTGCGTCCAGGCGGATCCCGTTGCGGGCGGCGGGTACCAGATCGTCCGGCATCGCTGGGCGGGCCTGCTGCTCGAAGATGCCAGCCTGGACGGTTCGCCCGCGCTGATGACGATCGCCACCGAGGCGGTGCCGGCCGAGCCGGTGGCGGAGCCCGGCGCGCTGGCGGTGCACCCCTACGCCCCGGACACCGACGCCGATGACCTGCGGGTGCGGGCCACCGAGACCGCCGGGCACTCCTCCGGCGCGTCGCTCGCCACCGCACGGGTGGTCGTCGGCGGCGGCCGCGGCGTCGGCGGCCCGGACGGTTTCGCGCCGCTTGAGGAACTGGCCGGCCTGCTTGGCGGCGTCCTTGGGGTCTCCCGGGTGGTGACCAGCGAGGGCTGGCGGCCGCACCGGCAGCAGGTCGGGCAGACCGGCACCAAGATCACGCCGGAGCTGTACCTGGCCTGCGGGATCAGCGGGGCCATCCAGCACATGGCCGGCTGTGCGGGCGCCAAGCACATCGTGGTGGTCAACACCGATCCGGCCGCGCCGATCCTCGCCCACGCCGACTACGCGGTGGTGGGGGACCTGGGCGAGGTGATCCCGGCGCTGGTGGCCGCCCTCCGGGCCCGCGCCGGGCCCGCGTGACCGGCGGCTGACCCTCCGGCCCGCGGCCGGCTGGCACGAGTGCCTGGACCGGCTCGGCGACGACCTGGATGCCGGCCGGCTCTCGTTCACGCCCGGCCAGCGGTGGTCCGAGGTGCACCCGCGCTACGTCGAGGAGTTCGGGCCCGAGGCCGCCGCGATCGGCCCACCGCCCGGCTACTGAGTTGCCGGGGCCGTGACCGGGGCGGTGCGCTCCCGCACCCCGCTGCGCGGCGGAACCCGGCGATCCCGCCCGGGCTCAGCCCTGGGCGGCCGCCTGCAGGTTCTCTCGCGCCGTCTTGGTGAGCGGGTGGTCCGGCCCGAGTGCCCGCTCGCAATCCGCGAGCGTGCGCTCGAAGATCGCCTGGGCTTCGGTGTACCGGCCCACCGTGTGGTAGGCGTGGGCGAGGTTGCTGCGCGAGGTGAGCGTGTCCGGGTGGTCCGGCCCGAACACCCGGTCGCAGTCGGCCAGGTTCTGCTCGTACAGCGGGATGGCCCTGGCCAGCTTGCGCGCCGAATGGTAGGCGGAAGCCAGATTGCCGCGCGCGGTGATGGTGTCGGGGTGGTCGTCTCCCTGCGCCCGCTCCCGGTCGGCCAGCGCGCGCTCGTACAGCGGGACCGCGTCCTTGTACTTGCCGGCCAGGAAGTACGCGTCGGCCAGGTTGCTGCGCGCGGTGATGGTCTCGAGCTGGTCGGGGCCCTGCGCCCGCTCCCGGTCCACCAGCGTCCGCCGGTAGACGGGCAGCGCGTCCTTCAGCCGCCCGGCGGTGCGGTAGGCGTAGGCGAGGCTGCCGCGCGCGGCCAGCGTTTCGGGGTGGCCGGAGCCCAGCGTGCGCTCCCGGTCGGCCACGATCCGCTCGTGCAGCGGCAGTGCCTTCGCCGGCTCCCCGGCCGCGCGGTAGGCGTGCGCGAGGTCGGCACGGGCGGTGATGGTGTCGGGGTGGGTGGGGCCGAGCACCCGTTCGCGGTCCGCGAGCGTGCGCTGGAAGGCGGCGATGGCCCGGTCGCCCAGGCCAGCCTCCAGGTAGGCCTCGCCCAGTTCCTCCCGGGCGGTCAGGGTGTCCGGATGGCGGGCTCCCCGGCCCTGCTCGGAGTCGGCGAGAACCCGCTCGGCGAGGCGGACCGCCTCGTCGGCACGGCCGGCCGCCCGGTAGGCCCGGGCGAGGCTCGCCCGGGCGGCGACGGTGTCGGGGTGGCCCGCGCCGAGCAGCCGCTGCCGTTCGCTCAGCGACTCCTGGTACACCGTCACGGCGTCGTCCGGGCGCCCGGCCGCCTCGTAGGCCGCGCCGAGCCGGTCGCGGGCCAGGATCGTGTGGGCATGACCGGCCCCCAGTTCGGCCAGGCTGGTGTCCATCACCGAGTGCCAGTAGCGGATGGACGGCCCCCCCAGGCCCGCCGTCTCCAGGCTCCGCCCCGCTCGCAGCAGCACCGGGTGGCACTCTGGTGCCCACAGGACCCGGCCCGCGACCTGGTGCAGCCGCGCGGTGCAGTCCCGCAGCGCCTGCACGAAGGACGCCGGGACATCGCCGCGAGGCCAGACCTGGAGCAGCGCCTCTGCCGCCGCGCGGGCCGCCTCGTCCGATTCGGCGGCGGTGAGGTTCTGCAGCACGGTGGCCTGCACCAGGCTGTGCACGCGCACGGTACGGGCGGCACTGGTGGTGTCGATGCTGACCAGGCCCGCGCGGGCCAGGTTGTACAGGACGGCGCGGGCCTGCATGTCATCGACCGGGGCACCGCGCCGGTAGCGGGTGAGGTAGGCGCAGGCGGCCTGGCTGGTGAGCACCGCACCGGGGATGCCGTTGGGGTCCAGCATCGCGACCAGGGCCAGCGCCGGGCGGGCCAGCCCGGCGGGTGGTATCTGTTCGGCGAACTCCGTGGCCAGTGCCCAGGTGGACGCCACGATCGCGGGGTAGGCCCCCGCGGGCGTCCCGGCGAGGTGCTGCATGCGGTCGGAGACCTGGGCCCGGTAATGCCGGCAGTCCAGCCCCGTGTCGGCCATGAGCGCGGCCGCCTGCGCCAGCGCGATCGGCAGGTAGCCGAGGTCGCCGGCCAGGTCGAGCGCGCCGATCCACTGGTCCTGATCGCTCTGCAGTTTTGTGGACAGGTAGGACAGCGCCTCGCGCGGGCTGAACGGCCCCACCTCGACCGCGCGCGGGCGGTAGGCGCGCACCGCGGTGTCGGAGCGCCGGCTGGTGACCACCACCCGCCCATGGGGCCCGTGCGGCCAGAGCCCTTCCAGCGCGTCCGCGTCGGCGAGGTCGTCGAGGATCACCAGCCATGGCCGGCGGGTCTGGGTGAGCCAGTCGAGGAAGCGCGTGGCGGCAGCCTCGGGCCCGTCCCCGCCAGGCTTCCCCGTCACGTCCTGCATGGCCTGCGCGTACCCGGTGATCACGGCGTCCCGGCCGGACGGGGTCAGCCAGAGGACCAGGTCCACCTCGCGGCGGTCCCAGAGCGCGTGCGCGACGGCGAGCGCAAGCTGCGTCTTGCCGGTGCCGCCCAGCCCGCCGAGGGTCCGGGCGGCCTCGTCGTCGGGTATCAGCACCGCCGTGTCCCCGGGTGCCAGGCCGGCCGCCAGGCCGAGCCCGGTTTCCTGGCGGGCAACGTGCGCGTCCGCAAGTTGCGGGATCAGCCCCGAGAGCAGCGGCCAGGTCACGTCGCCCGGCCGTGCCGGAACGGCGTCTGGGTGCCTGCCGTTCATTACCGTCTGGTCACCAACCCGCATGCGTGCCGGGGCTCCCCGGGTGATGTCAACCAAACCTCACGCCGGTTATACACGCCGATTTCAGGTCACGGATCGAAAACGGAAACGGGACCGGGGAGCCGGGCCAGTGCAAGCGATTGTATTTCGCCTAACTACTAAATGTGAGTTCGGTCTGCTCTTGCGTAGCGGTATTCCGGGTCCTGGGGGGAGGCCGGCCGGGGCGCGGGGACCCCGGGCCGGGCCTGCTTCCGTGGCGGCGGGGCCACGGTCACGAACGCGCGGGCGCCCTGGTGTCGTGCACCCGGGCGAGCAGTTCCCTCCGCCACTGCTCGGTCTGCTCGACCTGGTTGAACGTGAACAGGTGCAGCCCCGCGACGTCGGCGGCCGGTGCCGCGATCGCGGGGCCCAGCCGGGCGAGCAGGCGCTCGGGCCGGTACCCGCCGGGCGTGCCGAGCCGCAGGAACCACTCCGCGTGCCCGGCGAGGAACCGGGCGGACTCGCTGGCGCCCGCCTTGGCCGCCATCCGCAGCAGCCTGGCACGCTCCACCGGCCCGGCCAGCCCCACGTAGATCGGCAGCGTGATGCCGCGCGCACGGACCCGGCGGATCCAGCGCCGCACCGTGACCGGGTCGAAGCACAGGTTGCTCACGATGTAGGAGGCGAGCCTCCGCTTGTCCCACATGGCCTGGATCGTGATGTCGTCGTGGATCCGCGGATGCGTCTCCGGGTACCCGGTGATCCCGGTCCGCGGGAAGGGGCTGCCCATTTCGGCCAGCCGCTCGAGCAAAGACAACGCGCTCTCGAAACGGCCCGCCGGGGGGTCCGCGTCGCCCGCCGGGACGAAGACGTCGTCCACCCCGACCGCGATGAGCCGGGCGGTGATATCGGCCAGGTGCGCGTCGTCCCGCACCAGCCGGGCGGACAGGTGCGGGACCACCCGGTAGCCGAGGCCCGCCAGCCGTTCGGTTAGGTCCAGCGTGGCGTCCAGGCCCTTGGTGGGGGAGGCGGTCACGGTCACCGTCATGCCGGCCGGCACCCACTGCGCCACCGCGTCCGCCACGCTCCCGGCCGGGAACACCTCGTACCGCGGGTGTTCCAGCAGCGGGGCCGCGGCGGCCAGCCCGCCCCCGAAGAGCCCGCCCCGGATCACGGCCTGCCTCCGGAACCCGGCCCGCCCCGTTGCCCGGAGTCGTTTGTGGTGGTTGGCGCTCCACCCACATTCTTTTGTGGGTGGAGGCCCAATGACCGCATACCGTCCCCGGCGACGAGCAGCTCCAGCTCCCGTTCCAGGCGGGCGGTCCCGGTCGGCACGACGGTGAGCGGCAGGCCGAACCTGGCCGCCACCTGCTCCGCCTTCGCGGCGAGCCCCGGCTCCGGGTCCTGGGCCAGCCAGACCACACGGCGGTAGTGCCCGAAGTAGTCCGGCCACAGCTGCGGGTACCGGTCCAGGCCCAGTTCCGCGAGCACCGTCCGCTCGAAGCTCCGCACCAGGAAGTCGGTGAGCACGTACGTGCCGGGCTCGGCCGCGAACATCGCCCGCATCCGCTCCGGCCCGGCCAGCACGTCGTAGCAGTGCAGCCCCGGCAGCCGCCGCAGCCCCAGCCGGGCGCACACCTCGTCCAGCGCGCCGTACGTGCCGCAGTCGGCGTAAGCCACGGCGACGCGTTGCCCACGGGCCAGGCCGGCCCTGGCCAATCGTTCGGCTTCAAAAGCAATTTTTGCCGGGCGGTTGTGCAGCAGGGCGGGCAGACAGCGCAGCTCCGCCGGCCAGCCCCGGCGGGCGAGGATCTCCCGCAGTTGCGCCCCGAGCGCGCCGCAGGCGATGACCAGCGGCGGCGGCTCAGCCGGGGAAGGGCAACTGCGCGACGAAGCGGTCGTTGAAGTCGGCGCGGTCGGACAGCTCGACATACCTCACCTCCTCCAGCAGCGCCAGCCCGGCGGCCCGCTCGCGCAGCGACAGCAGCGCCATCTTCGCTCCCTCCCCGGCCACGTTCCCGGCGCTCACGACGCGCAGCACGCCGATCTCCGGGACCAGGCCGAGCCGGATCGCGTTGGCCGGGGACAGGTAGCTGCCGAACGAGCCGGCCAGCAGCACCTGCTGGATGTCGCCGGGCGCCAGCCCCGCCTCCTCCAGCAGGATGCGCCAGCCGGTGGCGATCGCGGCCTTGGCGAACTGGAGCTCCCGCACGTCCCGCTGGGACAGGTAGACCGAATGCGCCACGTCGCCCGGGGTGCCGAGCCAGTGCAGCACGAACACCCGCTCATCGCCGAGCCGGGTCAGCCGGCCGGCCAGCCCCGGGGCGAGCGCGGCGGCCTGCTCGTCGGGCACGAACCGCCCGGACGCATCCAGCAGGCCAAGCCTGACCAGCCCGGTCACCGCGTCCACCAGCCCGGACCCGCACAGGCCGGCGGGCTCGGCGTCGCCGATGACGGTCAGCTCGCAACCGTCGGGGGTCATCGTGACCACCTCGATCGCGCCGTCGGCCGCGCGCATCCCGCACCGGATCGCCGCGCCCTCGAACGCGGGCCCGGCCGGCGCCGCGGTGGCCAGCAGCCACTCCCGGTTGCCCAGCACGATCTCGCAGTTGGTGCCGATGTCGATGAACAGCCGGGTCCGCGCGTCCCGGTCCATGCCCGACGCGAGCAGACCGGCGGTGATGTCGCCGCCCACGTACGCGCCGAACGCGGGGAAGACAACCGCGCGGGCCCGCGGGTGCACGGCAACGCCCAGGTCGGCGGCGAGCACCTCGGGGAACAGCCGGGTGGCCATGATGAACGGGGCCACGCCGAGAGGCTCGGGGTCGATGCCCAGCGCCAGGTGGGTCATGGTCGCGTTGCCGGCCAGCGCCACCTCGTACACCTCGGCCGGGTCCACGCCGCCCTGGGCGCACACCTCCGCGGCCAGCCCCGCCAGGGTGTCCCGTGCCAGCGTGCGCAGCCGGTCGAGCGCCGCCGGGTCCAGCATGGTGGCGCTGATCCGGCTGATCACGTCGGCGCCGAACGGCTGCTGCCCGTTGAGCACGGACGCCACCGCGGCCGGGGCCCCGGTGGACAGGTCGAGCAGCGTCGCGACCACGGTCGTGGTGCCCAGGTCGAACGCGATGCCGAACCGGCGGGCCGAGGTGTCGCCCGGCTCCACCGCGATCAGCACGTCGTCCACGACCACGGCGGTGACCTTGTAGCCTGCGGCGCGCAGCACCCGGCCCAGCGTGCGCAGCACGTCCAGGTCGATCCGCGGCTCCAGGTCATCCAGCGCGGCGAGCACCCGCTCGGCGTCGGTCACCTGGTCACTCAGCGACGGCTCGGCCAGTTCGAGGTAGCGCTTCTGCACCGCGGGGCGCAGGATCACCTGCCGGCCGACGCCCACCGTGGCGGCCTTGGGCCTGGTGACTAGCGGCGGCACGTCCACCCGGGTATCGCCCAGGGCCTGGGCGCGGCAGGCCAGCCGCCACCCCTGCCGCAGCTCGTCCGCGGTGAACGCGCGGGCGTCCAGCTCGGAGGGCGCCGCCGCCCCGTCGAGCACCCGGACCTTGCACTTCTTGCAGGTGCCGTGGCCGCCGCAGGTCGAGTCGATCGCGATGCCGTTCCAGCTCGCCGCGTCGAACAGGGTCACCCCGTGCGGCACCCGTACCCGCCGGGCGCCGGGCTCGAAGACGAGGTCCACCCGGACCGGGGCGCCGGGGTGCTCCGTGGCGCCCGCATCCGTGGCCGCGGGGCTGACGTCTTCGACGCTCGTCACGTCGCAGCCTGCGGTGCCGCCGCCGTCCCGGCCGCCGGCTGCGCCGCCGCGATCCCGGCCGCCGGCTGCGCCGCCGCGATCCCGGCCGCCGGCTGCGCCGCCGCGGCGGCCTGCTGGGCCCGGTGCGCGGCGATCCAGGACGCGCCCCAGGGGTCCCGGTCGAGCAGCAGGTCGGCGGCCTTGACCGCGCGGACGACCTGCGGACTCCGGGCGTCCATGATGGCGCTGGTCAGGCCGTGGGAGATGGCCACCGGCAGGAACGCGGCCCCGATCGAGTGCCGGTCCGGCATGCCGAACGACACGTTCGACGCGCCCAGCGTCATGTTCACGCCGAACTCCTCGCGCAGCAGCGCGATCGTCTCCAGCGTCCGGACCCCGTGCCCGGTGTCCGCGCCGACCGGCATGGCCAGCGGGTCGATCACAATGTCCTCGATCGCGATCCCATACTTCCCCGTGGCCACGTCGATGAGCTTGCGCGCGAGTTCCACCCGGCGGGCCGGCTCCTCGGGGATCTCCTCCTCGTCGTTGGGCAGGCCGATGACCGCGGCGCCGTACGTGCGCACCAGCGGCAGGATCGCCGCCAGCCGGTCGTCCTCCGCGGTGACGGAGTTGACCAGCGCCTTGCCCTGGTAGGCCGCCAGGCCGGCGTCCAGCACCTCGATGATCGAGGAGTCGATGACGAGCGGCAGGTCGGTCAGGCCCTGGATCAGCCGGACCGCCCGGGCCATCAGTTCCGCCTCGTCGGCCAGCGGCGCGCCCATGTTCACGTCGAGCATCATGGCGCCGCCGGCGACCTGTTGCGCCACGTCGGTCTCCACCCGGGACAGGTCACCGGCCCGCAGTTCGTCCTGGAACGCCTTGCGCCCGGTCGGGTTGATCCGCTCGCCGATGATGCAGAAGGGCTGGCCCGGGCCGATCACGGCCCGCCCGCTGCCCGAGGAGAGCACGGTGTCCACGGCTGGCCGCCTACGCGGGCAGCGCGGCGCGGCGCCGCTGCAGCAGTTCCTTGGCCCGGACCACCGCCGCCGAGGCGTCCGCGGCGTACCCGTCGGCGCCCACCACGTCGGCGTACTCCTGCGTCACCGGGGCACCGCCGACCATGACGATCACCTGGTCGCGCAGCCCGGACTTCTCCAGCGCGTTGATGTTGGCCTTGAACATCGGCATGGTCGTGGTGAGGAACGCGGAGAACCCGAGGATGTCGGGCTGGTGCTCGCGGACCGCGTCGACGAACTTCTCCGGTGACACCTGCACGCCGAGGTCGATCACCTGGAACCCGGCGCCCTCGAACATGATGTTCACCAGGTTCTTGCCGATGTCATGCACGTCGCCCTTGACCGTGCCCATCACCACCTTGCCGATCGTGGCGGCGCCGGTCTCGGCCAGCAGCGGCCGCAGGATCTCCAGCGCACCGGCCATCGCCTTGCCCGCGATCAGCATCTCCGGCACGAAGAAGTCGCCGCGCTCGAACCGGGCGCCTACCTCCTCCAGCGCCGGGATCAGCGCGTCGTAGAGCAGCGTCTCCGGGCCAAGGCCCAGCGCGAGCCCTGCGTTGGTCAGCTCAAGCACGGCGGGCCCGTTGCCCACCAGGGTGTCGTCGTACAACTGCTTGAGTAGCTCCTCGGGTGTCACGCGGCACCTTCTCTCTGTGCGTGCGCCTGGGCTGCCGGTGCTCTCCGGCCCGCTCGTGCTGCGGCCTGGCTTGCTGGCCCGGCCCGGCCCGCCGCTGGGGCGCCCGCGCCCGGTCCCGGGGCGGTCCCGCCCGCCCGGTGGCCGAGGACCGCGGACAAGGCGCTGGCCTGGGCCATGCACGCGGCCGCCACGTCGGCGATCCGCGCCGGGGTCAGCCGGGTTCCCGGGCCGGACACCGACAGCGCGGCGACCACCGCGCCGGCGTCGCCGTGCACCGGGGCGGCCACCGCCACCAGCCCCGGCTCCAGTTCGCCGTCGATGACCGCGTAACCGCGCTCCCGGACCGCTTCCAGCTCCGCCTCCAGCGCCGCCCGGCCGGTGATGGTCTGCGCGGTGCGCCGCTCCAGCCGGCCCGGCGGCAGCCTCGCCGCGCCGTGCGCGAGCAGCACCTTGCCGATCGCGGTGCAGTGCAGCGGCACCGCCCGGCCCAGCCAGTTGGTGGCGCCGATCACGTACACGCTGTCCACCTGGGCAATCTGCTCGACCACGCCGCCCCGGCTCACGCCCAGGTTCACCGTCTCGCCGGTGGCCGCGCCGAGCCGGTCCAGGTAGGGCTGCGCGACCTCGGTCAGCCCCGCCTCGGCGCCCCCGCGCCAGGCGAACCGGACGAACATCTCCCCGGGGCGGAACCGGCCCACGTCGTCGCGGCGGACCAGCCCGTTGCGCTCCAGCGCCAGCAGCAGCCGCGACGTGGTGCTCTTGGCCAGGCCGGTGGCGGCGGCCAGCTCGGTGAACGTGACCGAGCCGGGTGCGTGCACCACCTCGGTGAGCAGCCGCGCGGCACGGTCCACCGCCTGGGTTCCGTTCGGACTGCTCACCGCGCCTGCCTGTTGGGGTTGCCGGGCCAGCCCGGCCCGCGCCAAGCTTGGCTTCGTAGTTCTGCGCTGCAAAGTTCCATGTTGCGGAACTCTGTTCTACTATGTGATCCTACGATCGGGGTCTTGGCCGGTCAAGGCCGCGCCGGCCCGTGCCAGGCCGCCCCCCGGGGCCGGCCGGAAGAGGCAGGTGGCGATGTTCCGGAATACGATGCCGCGATACGAGATCCTCTCCGCCGGCGCGGTCGGGGTGCTGGAGCGCGGCTGGCGCCGCATCGTCAGCGAGATCGGCGTCCAGTTCGCCAAGCCGGAGGCGGTGGAGCTGTTCCGCAAGGCCGGCCAGCAGGTGGACGGCGACGTGGTCAAGTTCGACCCGGACTTCGTTCTCGAGCAGGTCGGCAAGGCGCCCCGCGAGTTCGGCGTGCAGGCCCGCAACCCGGCCAACAGCGTACACATCGGCGGCGACGACATGGTGTTCGGCGCGGTCTACGGTCCGCCGTTCGTCCGTGAGGGCGAGGTCCGCCGGGACGCCACCCTGGACGATTTCCGCCGCCTGGCGATGCTGGCCCAGTCCTTCCCGGAGCTGGACTCCGCGGGCGGGGTGATCTGCGAGCCCAACGACGCGCCGCTGGACTCCCGGCACCTGGACATGATCTACGCCCTGCAGACCGTCACCGACAAGATCTACATGGGCAACGTGGTGTCCGGGCCGAACGCGGCCGACACGATCAACATGACCTCGATCCTGTTCGGCGGGCTGGAAAAGGGCAGGGCCAGCATCGAGCAGACCCCAGCGACGATCTCACTGATCAACTGCAACTCGCCGCTGCGCTGGGACGACAGGATGCTTGACGCCCAGTTCGAGTACTGCGCGGCCAATCAGCCGGTGGTGCTCACCCCGTTCCTGCTGATGGGCGCCATGTCCCCGGTGACGATCCCGGCCGCGCTGGCGCAGCAGCTCGCCGAGGCGCTCACCGGCATCGCGCTCGCCCAGCTCATCCGTCCCGGCTGCCCGGTGATCTTCGGCTCGTTCCTGTCCAACATCGACATGCAATCCGGGTCGCCCAGCTTCGGCACGCCGGAGTCGGCGATCGGCCTGCTGTGCACCGGGCAGCTCGCCCGGCACTACGGGCTGCCGTTCCGCACCGGCGGCGGGCTCAACTCCAGCCAGACCTGTGACGCGCAGGCGGCGTATGAGTCGCTGATGACGCTGCTGCCCACGTTCCTCGCGGGCACCAACTGGGTGATGCACGCGGCGGGCTGGCTGGAAGGCGGCCTGGTCAGCTGCTACGAAAAGTTCATCGTCGACATCGAACTGCTCCGGATGCTGCGGGTCGAGTTCACCCCGCTCGAGATCGACGAGGCGTCGCTGGCGTTCGGCGCGCACGAGGAGGTGGGCCACGGCGGCCACTTCCTCGGCGCCGCGCACACGATGGAGCGGTTCCGCACCTGTTTCTACCGGCCGCTGCTGTCCTCGACCGCGAACTACGAGCGGTGGCTGAAGCAGGGCGGCAGGGACGCGACGGTGCGGGCGGGCGAGATCTGCAAGAAAACCCTGGAAGAGTACGAGCCGCCGCCGCTGGACGACGCGATCCGCGAGGAACTGGCCGACTACGTCGCCCGCCGCCGCGCCGAACTGGGCGACTAGCCCCCGGCGCCCGCTTGAGACCCCGCCACAACCGGTGATATCACCTGTTGTGGTTCGCCGAACTGGTACAGGCCGGGCGTTCAGTGAGCCGTTTCGCATGAAAACGAGCGCTAAGGGAGGTGCGGGTTGGCAGCGGATCTGGTGCTGACCGGGGGAGCGGTATACACGGTGGACGCCGCGCGGTCCTGGGCCCAGGCGGTCGCGGTCCGCGATGGCCGGATCGCCGCGGTGGGCACGGACGCGAGCATGCGGCCGCACGTGGGCCCGCGCACCGAGGTGGTCAACCTGCGCGGGCGGATGCTGCTGCCTGGGTTCCAGGACGCGCACGTACACGCCTCCGGCGGTGGCCTGGAGCGCGGCCAGTGCGACCTGACCGGGGAGCACACCCGCGAGGGCTACCTGGCGGCGATCCGCTCGTACGCCGACCGCAACCCCGGTGCCGAGTGGGTCACCGGCGGTGGCTGGGGGATGGACGTCTTCCCCGGCGGCACGCCCAGCAAGGACGAGCTCGACCAGGTGGTTCCCGACCGGCCGGTGTTCCTGTCCAACCGTGACCACCACGGCGCCTGGGTGAACTCCCGCGCGCTCGCGGCGGCGGGCATCGACGCCGCCACCCCGGACCCGCCGGACGGCCGGATCGAGCGCACGGCGGCCGGCGAGCCGCAGGGCACGCTGCATGAGGGCGCGATGAACCTGGTCCAGCGGGTGGTACCCGGGGTCACCCTGGACGACCAGGTGGCCGGGGTCTTGGAGGGCCAGCGGTACCTGCACTCGCTCGGCATCACCGCCTGGCAGGAGGCGATCGTCGGGGAGTACGCGGTGGTTCCGGACTGCTTCGAGGCTTACCGCGAGGTCGACCGCCAGGGCCTTTTGACCGCCCGGGTCACCGGGGCGCTCTGGTGGCGGCGCGCGGCCGGGCTGTCACAACTCGATTTTCTGGCCGAACGCAGGGCCATCGCTAGCTCCGGCCGTTTCCGCACCACCAGCGTGAAAATCATGCAAGACGGCGTGTGCGAGAACTTCACCGCCGCCATGCTGACCCCGTATCTCGACGGGCACGGGCACGAGACCGAGGGCCGGGGGACCAGCTTCTTCGAACCGGCCGAGCTGAACGAGGCGGTCACGGCGATCGACGCGCACGGGTTCCAGGTGCACATCCACGCGATCGGGGACCGAGCGGTCCGCGAGGCGCTGGACGCCATCGCCGCTGCCCGCGTGGCCAACGGCCCGGATGGGGCGGGGCGGCGGGGTCAGAACCAGCATG
>Ga0207684_10000786_pt1 | contig 36890 bp, 22 predicted proteins | sample KBSK5501metaG_FD_184342 | JGI IMG/M metagenome (GOLD analysis project Ga0207684, IMG submission 184342) | Corn, switchgrass and miscanthus rhizosphere microbial communities from Kellogg Biological Station, Michigan, USA - KBS K5-50-1 metaG... | ecosystem: Host-associated > Plants > Roots >... | reverse complement strand
CTAAAAGGAAGGGGAATATCTCTTAGTCGGGATTCCCACTTTCCCACAGCCACTGCTATTACTAGCAAAAAACCAAACCGGACAGATCGTGTGCTAGCAAAGCGGACATTTTAATTTGCTAGTGACATATTGCAGACCTCGCACATCGTGCGATCAGATCGAAATTGCAATTTGCACGCCTGACCCTGAACCTGACCCCGACCAATTCATAGTAGTTCAAACCGATCTTGATGTTCTTGTAGTAGTCCGCTCGGTTCTCTTTGTAGTATTGCTCTGATGGAATTTGCCAGGCGCGCTTTCCCAGATAGCTCGCAAGGAGCCACTTTTCCAGTAGCCGCGCGGCTCGTCCGTTCCCGTCTTGAAAAGGATGAATGTGCACGAACACAAGGTGCAACAGAGATGCGTAGTAAAAAACACTCGCAACGTCTCGGGACTCTCGTTTGAGTGACTTCACATCATCGAAAATCTCTTGCATTTTTTGCTGTACGAACTGCGGTTCGACGGCGGCGTACTCGATGCCTTGTTGGCTGTACACGAACATGCGTTGATCTCGATATTTTCCCCGCTGCCCTTTGGGTAGAAGATGTTCAGCCAGAATGGCGTGCGCCTTCAGCAAGTTCTTTTCATTTAACACGTGCGTCCGGGCAAATCGATAAGCATCGACCAGCGTTTGCAATTTCTCTGCGCTCTTTTGCTTTGAAGGCTCGGCCATTGCGATTGAGCTTCGAGTTCATAAAAGCATCCAAGTCGAGACTGTTGCCCTCGATGTTAGAGGAGTAGACGGCAGAGGCTTCGAAAGAAAAAGTGAGCGGTGGCAAGTCATCACGAGCGAGAAGGTCTCTCCACAATGCCGCCGGGTCGAGGGGCTTCAAATGTTGGAGCCAGTCTCCAAAATAACGCTTGTCGGATATACGCATATGAGACTTGGATTCTATCGCAGAACGGCTGGGCAGTCAGGAGTCAGAAGTTAAGGGTCGCGTTTGCGTTAGTGGGAAGCGGCCATCCCGAAAGTGAGCACTAACAGAAGACCGGCGACGCGAGACCGGAGACCAAGCCTTGACACCTCAACAACCTGCAGGCCGCCGCCGACGTGGCACGACGATTGGTATAAGGCGAAGACGCCGACGACGAGAGACGATGGGCGACCGAAGACCGGCGACCGGAGAGGCCGAATAATGAAAAGCAGCAGCAGACTAGTATTGTTACTCAGTCTCGTAGCCCTTGCGGCCGTGACGGTCCGTGCTGTCGCGTCGGCGAATCGAAACGCCTTCATTGCAGACTCTGCCGCAAACTCGATTGCAACCTCTCAACAAGACGACAAACCCGCTGAACAAGCCAACAAGAACATCCAAGTCCTCAAAGGTCTCCCCAATTCTCAGCTCATCACTGTTATGCATTTCATGCGGACTTCTCTCGGCGTGAGGTGCGACTACTGCCACGTCGCCGAGAACGGCAAGTACTGGATGGATGATAAACCGCCTAAGCAAGTCGCTCGGCGTATGATCGAGATGACTTCCGAGATCAATAAAACTAACTTCAATGGCCAGCAGGTAGTGACTTGCAACACCTGTCATCGAGGCCAGCCCAAACCCATCGCGGTTCCCGCGATCGGGCAAGGCGTGTTTGCTAACACGACGAGAGAAGACCCGGCGACTAAACAACCCGATCCACTTCCAAGCGTCGATCAGGTCCTGGACAAGTATTTCCAGGCTCTCGGTGGCAAGGCTGCGGCGCAGAAGATCAATACCCGGGTCGTCAAGCTCTCGTGGCTGAGACCGAAGCTCGTGAATGGCGGGACTCCTAACGCGGCGATGATCACCCGAGGTGACACGTGGGCGATGGAGATCTATCAAAAAGCTCCGAAAAAGTATCTGGCCGTGATCACTTCGCCAAACGGAATCATCCAACAGGGTTTCAACGGCACCAGCGGTTGGGTTAAGAGTCCTCAAGGCCAGCGTGAGATGAACAGCGCCGAGCTGGCGCGCTTCGCTCGGCAAGCTGATCTCCTCGGGGACTTCGCGCTGAAGGATCAATACTCGCTAATGACGGTGACAGGCAGAGAGAAGATCGATGATCGGGAAGCGTATGTCGTCGAGGCTCAGCCTAAGGCGTCGGGTGGAGCGCCGGCGCCATCAACGACGGGACCGGCTCGTCGAACCGAGAAGTTGTTCTTCGATATTCAGAGCGGATTACTCGTGCGAAGAATTGTGTTGACCGCGACGGCATTGGGACTCGACCCGGAACAGACGGACTTCAAGGACTACACCGAAGTCGATGGCGTGACGTTGCCATTCACGATCATCGTTTCGTATTTGGACGATAGTCATCTCGGGACAACCAGAAAATACATTGACGTCAAGCAGAATGTGCCGATTGATGACGCGAAATTCGAAGCACCGGGGAAATGAGGATAAAGGATTGAGGATCGAGGATAGAGGATAGAGTATCGAGAATCGAGGGTCGAGGATTGATCGTTGCGGATCGCGATCCCCCATTCTCGATCCTCAATCCTCGATCCTCGATCCTCGATCTTCGCCAAACGGGAGGCGCAGTGAACACAATTTGGCAAGACACAAGGTACGGCGCGCGTATGCTCAGGAAGAGTCCCGGGCTCACCTCTGTGGCCGTGCTTTCATTGGCGCTCGGAATGGGAGCCATCAGCACCATATTCAGTTTCGTCAACGGAATCATGCTCAGGCCGCTTCCTTATCCCGAGTCCGAGAGGCTCGTGCTCGTGGATGAAACCGCATTCAAACGCGGAAGCCCTTCGATGAACGTTTCGTATCCCAACTTTCTCGATTGGCGCGAACAGAATCACTCGTTCGAGGACATCGGCTGCTACTCCACCGGCGGATTCATCATTGCACCTGGGGGCGGCGGCAACGAACCCGAACAACTCAAAGGCGCGTTTGTCACCCAGGGACTGTTCGAGATTCTCGGCGTAGCTCCGATCCTCGGGCGCACCTTCACCGCCGATGAGGATCAACCCGATCACGATCTGGTGGTCATATTGAGCCACGGTTTATGGCAGCGCCGCTTCGGGTCAGATCCAAATATTCTTGGGCAGACTCTGCTGCTCAATAATCGCCCGCGAGTCGTGATCGGAGTCATGCCGAAGGGCTTTCAGTTTCCTGAAGTCGCCGAAGCGTGGGGGCCGCTCGCGCTGAACACAAAGTTGTGGACTCGCACTGATCACGGCTTGTTGTCCATCGCTCGATTGAAGCCGGGCGTCACGCTCGAACAGGCGCAAGCCGAGATGATCAGCATCGCCTCGAACATCGAAGCGCAAAATCCCGTCACCAACGAAGGCCTGAGCGTGAGCCTCGCAAGTTTACGCGCGGGCTTAGTCGGCGACTACAAGAAAGCGCTTTTGATTCTGCTCGGCGTAGTCGCGTTTGTGTTGTTGATCGCCTGTGTGAATGTAGCGAATTTACTGCTCGCTCGCGGGGCGGCGCGTCAAAAAGAGATCGCGATTCGTGCGGCGCTGGGGGCGAACCGTCGGCGGATCTTCAGGCAACTGCTCACAGAGAGTTTGCTGCTTGGGTTGATAAGCGGAGCGCTGGGTTTGATGCTGGCCTTGTGGGGCATGGACCTGTTGCTCTCGGCGATTCCCATCGATATTCCTTTTTGGATGAAGTTCGATCTCGACGGGCGAGTGCTTGGCTTCACTGCCGCGTGCTCGCTGCTGACGGGGTTTGTGTTCGGGACGGCGCCGGCGCTCGAAGCTTCGAATCCCGATTTGAACGAGACACTCAAAGAAGGCGGGCGAAGCGGAACGGGAGGAGGCCGTCATCGTCTGCGCAGCTTATTGGTAGTCGCCGAGATCGCGCTGTCGCTTGTGTTGCTCGTTGGCGCGGGATTGATGATGCGGAGTTTCATGAGCCTGCAGCACGTCAACGCCGGGTTCAATCCCGACGGTGTTTTGACGGCTTACATCGCGTTGCCGGGCGCGAAGTATCGGCCACCCGAAAAGCGCGCGGCTTTCTTCACTCAATTGCTGGAACGCGTGAGAGGGATTTCCGGTGTTCAGAGCGCGGGGACAAATTCGGGTCTGCCTCTCGGGGGAAACAACTGGGGCCGCAGCCTCACAGTCGAAGGTTTTCCGGTGTTGTCAGTCGGCGAAGCGCCGGCCATCAACCACTGCGTGATCAGCCCGGATTATTTCGCCGCGATGGGCATTCCGATTTTGAAGGGTCGTGACTTCGATGAAAGAGATACCCGCGAAGCCCAGAAGGTCACGATCATTGACGAGCGGCTCGCGCGCGAGTACTGGCCCAAGGAAGACCCGATTGGCAAACGAATTCGGTTCGGACCACCCGAAGACAACGAGCCGTGGCATACCATCGTCGGCGTCGTTCGGGAAGTGAAGCACGATCGCCTGGACGCTTCGACTCGGATGTCCGTCTATCTGCCTTTTGCGCAGATGCCGATTGGCGGGTCAAGTCTTGCGATACGATCGGCGGGGCGGCCCGAAAACATAACTGGCGCGGTGCGCGCTCAATTGAGGGAACTCGATCCGGATCTGCCTCTCACACAGGTAAGGCCGATGACCGAAGTCGTCGCCAGGTCGGTGTGGCAGCCGCGCTTGTACACGGCGCTGTTCGGTGTGTTTGCGGCGGTGGCGTTGATACTGGCGACGGTTGGAATCTATGGCGTGATGTCTTATGCGGTGACTCAACGCACGCGTGAGATAGGGCTTCGGATGGCGTTGGGCGCCGAGCGTAAGGATGTGCTGAAGCTGGTCGTGGGACACGGAGTTGTGATCACTGCGATCGGCATCGGCGCGGGGCTCGCGGCGGCAGTAGGATTGACTCGATTGATGTCGAGTCTGCTGTTCGGTGTTACAACGACCGATCCGATCACGTTCGCGGCAGTTTCGGTAGTGCTGGCAGGAGTGGCTCTGGGAGCCTGTTTCGTGCCTGCAATGCGAGCGGCGAGAGTCGATCCGATGGTGGCGCTTAGGTACGAATAAGTTTCTGGTTTCTGGTTTATGGTTGCTGGTTTGCGGTTCTGTAGATCTTGGTTTCTGATTCAGTGCGGTCTTATAACCAAAAACCAGAAACCAGAAACCAGAGACCACAAACCAGCAACCAGAAACCCTGAGCCCCAGGAGTAATGATGCAAACGTTCCTTCGAGACCTTCGTTACGGCATTCGCGTGTTAACCAGGAAGCCCGGCTTTGCGATCATCGCGATCGTAACGCTGGGGCTTGGAATCGGCGCGACCACGGCAATCTTCAGCATGGTCAACGGGCTGTTGGTGCGCCCGCTGCCATATCGCGACTCCGAGCGGCTTGCGATCATCTGGACACATTCGCCGGGCGCGAATGTGCTGCAGGATTGGCCGTCACCCGGACAGTATTCCGCGATCAAGTCAAACGGAACTGTCTTCGAACAGCTCGGAATCGCTCAGGGGTTCAGCTTGATTTTAACGGGACGCGGCGCGCCCGAACGGCTGGGAGTGGTGCGATGTTCTTCGGCGACGCTTTCGCTTCTCGATGTGCAGCCGGAACTCGGACGGGCCTTCCTTCCCGAAGAAGATTCGAAGGGCACGACCCCGCCGGTCATGCTGACCCTCGGTTTCTGGCAGCAGCACTTCGGCGGTGATCCAAATGTGCTCGGACAATCGCTGACATTAAGCGGGGAGAGCTACGCAATCGTCGGTGTGTTGCCTGCCAGTTTTTCGCTCAGCTTTGAGGTCATGCCGACAGTTGGCGCGGTACAGCAACCGGATCTCCTCGTCGCGTTGCAATTCGAGCCGAAGGATTGCAGCGAACAAGGCGATGAAAACTACAACGTTCTTGCAAGGCTAAAACCCGGAGCGACAATTGCCCAGGCGCAGGCAGAACTGGATATTGCCACGCGCGGTCTCGAGGAGCAGTTTCCCGATTCATATCCCCCGAGCCGGCGATTCTCGTTTAGCGTGCGGCCTCTGCTTGCACAGGTGGTCGGCGATATCCGCCCGGCGCTTCTGATTCTGCTGGGCGCGGTCGGGTGTGTGTTATTGATCGCATGCGCGAACGTGGCCAATCTGTTGCTGGCGCGAGCGGCCGAGCGTGAAAAGGAAATCGCGATTCGCACGGCGCTTGGCGCGGTCCGCTGGCGAATTGTGCGCCAGCTTCTGACCGAGGCAGTGCTGTTGGCAAGCGCCGGGGGCGCGCTCGGATTATTGATCGCGGTGTGGAGCCTGAGCGCTCTCAGATGGCTCAATCCGGGCAACATTCCTCGCATGCAGGACATTGGAGTCGATGGCCGCGTCCTGATGTTTACGTTTGTAGTAGCCGTGCTCACTGGAATCCTGTTCGGGCTCGCGCCCGCGCTGCGAAGCTCGCGCGTAAACCTGAACGAGGTGCTCAAAGAAGGCGGGCGAAGTGTTGTCGGCAGCGGCAGCCATCGTCTGCGGAATCTGCTGGTCATCGCTGAAATGGCTTTGTCGTTGATGTTGCTTGTGGGCGCGGGCCTGCTGATTCGCAGCTTTATTCGGGTTCAGCAGGTAGCGCCCGGTTTCGATCCGCATAACGTCTTGTCGATGCGTATGGCTGTAACCGGGCCTGAGTACAAAGAACAACAGAAGCGGCTGGCCTTTTATCAGCAGCTCCGTGAGCGCATAACTCGATTGCCGGGCGTCGAGTCGGCCGGCAGCGCAACGATCCTCCCGTTGAGCGGCAGCATCGGCTGGGGATCGATTGCCATCGAAGGCTACGATCCGGCGGCGGGGCAAAGTGCGATCCAGGCCGACTTTCGAATCGCAAGCGTAGGGTATTTTGAAACGATGAAAGTGCCGCTGATCAGCGGGCGTTTCTTCAGCGACTCGGACGCGAAAGATTCATTGAGGGTCGCGATTATCGATCAGAACATGGCCGACACCTATTGGCCGGGCACGGATCCGATCGGCAAGCGATTCAAGACAGGGTCCGCGACGAGCGACTCGCCGTGGCTCACGGTGGTCGGAGTCGTCGCCAACGTCAAACAATACGCGCTCGATTCGGATTCTCGCGTCGCGTTTTATATGCCGCATCTGCAGGCGCAGGCTGGCAGCTTGTTTGTGACACTTCGCACAACAACGAATCCGCTGGACCTGGCCGCTGCGGTCACACGCGAGGCCCGCGAGCTGGACCCGAATGTGCCGGTATACGATGTCAAGACGATGGATCGGCGGCTATCCGAGTCGTTGGCGAGACGGCGCTTCGCAATGTTTGCGCTCGGTTTGTTTGCGGCAGTCGCACTGGTCCTGGCCGCTGTCGGAATCTACGGTGTTATGAGCTACACGGTTACGCAGCGGACTCGCGAGATCGGCATTCGAGTAGCGCTCGGGGCCCCAACCGGCGATGTGATCAGGTTGGTAGTAGGGCAGGGAATGCTGACGGCAGGCATCGGCGTTGGAATCGGATTGGCGGGAGCGCTTGCGTTGACCCGCGTAATGTCTGTGCTGTTGTTTGGAGTGGGAGCGACGGACCTGGCTACGTTTGTCGTGGTTGCGGTCGTGATCACGGGAGTGGCTCTGGTGGCCTGTTTCGTGCCGGCGCGCCGCGCGGCGAAGGTCGATCCTATGGAAGCGTTGAGGTACGAATGAAGAGATTTGCGATTGCCGATTTGCGATTGCCGATTTGCGATTGCCGATTTGCGCTAACGATCTCGTAGCAATCGTGGCGGCATCGCGAATCTAACCCGGTTGCCTCGAGCAATCGGCAATCGCAAATCGGAAATCGGAAATATCATGATGGAAACGTTGCTACAAGACACCCGCTACGGCGTTCGAATGATGCGCAAGAGCCCGATGGTCACGTTGGTGGCGGTGATCTCGCTCGCACTGGGCATCAGCGCAAACACCGTAATCTTCAGCGTCGTCAATACAATCCTTTTGAAGTCGCTGCCGTTTCATGAGCCAGATCGCATCGCCCTGATCTGGGGCAACATTCCCACTGAAGGAAAGGATCGCAGCCAGGTCTCGGCAACGGACGTCGATGATTGGCGGCATCAGAATTCCGTCTTTGAAGATGTCACTACGTACGGCGGCTGGAGCGCGACGCTGCTCGGTGAAGGCGAGGCCGAACGCATTCAGGGCCTGCAGGTAGGCGACGGCTACTTCTCGATCATGAAAGCGACGCCGCTCATCGGCCGCGTGTTTTTGCCCGAAGAACAGGAGGACGGCAAGGATCAAGTCATCGTGCTGGGGTACGGGTTATGGGAGCGGCGCTTCGCTGGTGACCCGAACGTTGTCGGGCAGAAGTTCAATCTTAGCGGCAAACCTTACGAAGTCGTCGGGGTCCTCCCCGCCGAGTTTCAGCCACTGCCGAAAAGCCTGGTGGATCCGCGCGGCGAATTCTACAGGCCCGTAGCCGAGCCGCACGATGAGAACCAACGTTCAGCGCGTCATCTGCGCGCGCTCGGGCGGCTGAAGCCGGGCGTCACTCTCGCCCAGGCGCAGGCGGATATGAACGTGATAGCCGGGCGCATTGCGCAACACCATCCAAAGGACAACACGGGTTATGGAGTGCGAGTGACGACCCTCACTGAAGACACCGTTGGCGGGTTGCGGCCGACTTTGTTGACTCTATTCGGGGCGGTCGCTTTTGTGCTGTTGATCGCCTGTGCGAATGTTGGCAACCTGCTGCTTGTTCGTTCGGCCGCGCGCCAAAAAGAAGTCGCCATTCGTTGCGCGTTGGGAGCCTCGCGGTCCCGCCTCGTCTGCCAGTTCCTGACAGAGAGCATAATGCTTGCGATGTTGGGCGGAGTGCTCGGCTTGTTGCTGGCGCTCTGGGGTGTGAGCTTCGTGGAGTCAATTGGCTCGCAAGTCACGCCGCTGCTGACAGGGATCAGGATCGATGCGCGCGTGCTTGGTTTCACTCTGCTTATTTCAGTTGTGACGGGCGTCGTCTTCGGACTCGCACCGGCGATCAAGGCTTCAAATCCTAGTCTCAACGAAACGCTGAAAGAAGGCGGCCGAAGTTCAGGCGCGCAAGCCATTCACAATCGTTTACGCAGCGTGCTGGTGATGAGCGAAGTTGCGATGGCGTTGGTGCTGTTGATTTCGGCGGGTCTGTTGATCAAGAGCGTGATGAGGTTGCGAGACGTGAATCCGGGATTCGCCGCTGAACAAAGATTAACGATGAATGTAACCGTGCCCCGCGCGAAGTATCCGAACTCGCAACAGTGGGTTTCTTTTTACAATCAACTCAGCGAGCGGCTCGAGGCTCGGCCGGGAATCGAATCGGCCGGCCTCACCAGCGTCCTTCCGTTGAGCGGGCAACTTCGACGGCCGCGGGCTCGCCGTCGAGGATCATCCGAAACCGGAAGGCGAAGAGTTTGACGTTGACCTGTACATCGTCACTCCCGGTTATGCGAGAACGATGGCGATTCAACTCTTGCGAGGCCGCGCGCTGAGTGAACAGGACGTCGAGACGATGCCGCCCGTAGCGCTGATAAACGAGACGATGGCCCGAGAGATGTGGCCCGAACAGGATCCGATCGGCAAGCGCATCAAGTTTCCCGGCTCGGCGAAAAATCCGCAGCCGTGGCGCATCGTCATCGGCGTCGTCCGCGACGTCAAACAGTACGCGCTCGACAGAAAAGAGCCGATGCAGATCTATCTTCCTGAAGCACAGTTTCCTACGTCGTTCATGACTCTGGTGGTTCATACGTCGGGCGATCCGCGGCGCCTGATTGCCGCCGTTCGAAACACAGTCTACGAAATGGACAAGGACCAGGCGGTTTACAACATCGCCACGATGGAAGAATTGCTTGCCGATTCGATCTCACTGCGCCGCTTCTCGATGTTGTTGCTCATGATCTTTGCCGGTGTCGCGTTGTTGCTCGCGGGCATTGGAATCTATGGCGTCATTTCTTATGGGGTGGCGCAACGAACTCACGAAATCGGGGTGAGGCTCGCTTTGGGCGCGAGACGAATAGACATAATCCGGCTGGTTGTGGGTCAGGGTATGGCGATGACGCTTGGGGGCGCCGGCATAGGACTGGTGGCTACGTTTGCGCTGACCCGGCTGTTGGAAGGGCTGCTGTTCAATGTGACCGCTACAGATCCCGTGACTATCGTCAGTATCACCGCGATTCTGACGATTGTGGCTCTGGGAGCCTGTTTCGTGCCAGCGCGCCGCGCTGCAAGAGTCGATCCGATGGTGTCGCTTAGATACGAGTAGTATCTTGTTTCCGGTTCTTGTGGATGTTCTGGCCCGATCTTAAGAAAGACGAGTCAGAAACCATGGAACTAAGAGCCAGTTAGGTTGTGAAACCAAACCGGAGGAAAAAGCGATGAGTCCAACAGGATGGATTGAGAATCGGGCGGCTGAGTGCCGCTATGCATTGAGAATGATTCGCAAGACTCCGGCCACCACTGCGATGGCCGTCATCTCACTGGCGCTTGGCATCGGAGCGAACACCGCGATCTTCTCGCTGGTGGACGCGATGCTTCTAAAGCTTCTTCCGGTTAAGTCGCCGCGTGAGCTCTATCTTGTGGCGGCCAACCCGGCGCGGCCAAACACGAGCTGGAATTATCCGGACTATGTCGCGTTTCGTGATAACAACGGCGGCTTCTCAGGACTGGCGGCGTATGGCGGCGGAGGCCAACCGATTGGTGTGCAACTGGAGGGCGCGGACACGACCGAGCTCGCATACGCTGCTTCGGTTTCGGGGAATTACTTCGAGGTACTTGGAGTCGAGTCGGCGGCCGGCCGGCTGATTGAGCCTGATGACGATCGGGCGCCGGGCGCGTCGCCGTACGCGGTGTTGAGCTACGACTATTGGCGCGGGCGTTTCGGTGGCGATGCCTCGGTCGTTGGGCGGACGGTGCGCCTGAACGGCTATCCGTTCACGATCATCGGCGTGTCACGGCAGGGATTTCGAGGCGCCGATGTGACCTCTAACCCGAATATCTTCATCCCGATAATGATGCGCAGCCAGGCGAGCGGTTCTCCATTCGCGGTGTGGAATAGTCGTCACTATTGGTGGATGCAAGCCATCGGACGGCTCAAGCCGGGCGCGAGCGTTCAGCAGACGGAAGCCGAGTTGTATGCTTTGTATCAGAGTCAGGAAGAGGGGGAGCGCCAATCGGTCAAAGACCCGCGCTTCGTCAACCGCCCGCAGCCAATCTTATTGATGCCCGCCGCACGAGGCTATTCAAACGTGCGAAACCGCCTCGAGCGTCCGTTGATCATCCTGATGATCGTTGTTGGACTTGTGCTGCTTATCGCCTGCGCGAACGTTGCTAATCTGATGCTTGCGCGTGGCGCCTCGCGCTATCGCGAAATGGCGGTGCGGCTGGCCGTCGGCGCGAGCAGGTGGCAGCTAACATCTCAACTCCTGGTCGAAAGCATGGTGATCGCGCTGTTGGGCGGGGTGGCCGGGTTGGGCTTCGCGTTTCTAGGCGTGCGGGTCCTGCTCAAATATCTGCCGCAGTCAGGATGGAGCCAGGCGACGTTGAACGTCACGCCCGATCTTCGCTTGCTCGGTTTCACGCTTGGCGTGTCGTTGATAACCGGAGTGCTGTACGGAATCGCCCCCGCGCTCAAGAGCAGCAAAGTCGATCTCATTCACGCGCTCAAGGAAGACTCCGCGGCGGCCACGGGCCCGTCGCGTCTGTCGCTTACCAATGTGCTTGTGGTGACGCAGGTGGCTCTGTCGGTGGTGTTAGTCATTGGCACAGGTTTGTTTGTACGAAGCCTCTCAAAACTGCGCGGCATCGAATCCGGCTTTCGAGCAGACAACACGCTGGTCGTAAACGTAGATCCGAGCCGCAACGGATACAAGGGTCAGCGGCTGCGCGATTTTTATGAGCGATTGAGGCCCAGCGTTGAATTACTGCCCGGCGTTCAGTCGGTCAGCCTTGCATCGATCACACCACTCGGAGGGTCGCGTTGGAACGGCGATGTCAGCATCGAAGGTTATCAATGGAAGGACGACGAGAAGAAGTACGTCGATATGAACGCCGTCGGACCGAGGTATTTTGAAACCGTGGGCATCCAGCTAATCGACGGCCGCGAGTTCCGCGATGAAGACAATTCAGCGTATTCGATCGATCCGCCAGAGAGGACCAGCAGGGGAGAGGAGTACGCCGAGCCGCCGGGCCCGCGAGTTGCGATCGTCAACGAAACCTTCGCCAAGCGATTCTTCGAAGGGCGCAACGCGATCGGAATGCACTTCTGCAGCGACGATCAGTACAAACCGGATCGCGCGTACGAAATAGTGGGAGTCGTAAAGGACGCGCACTATTTCGGGTTGCGTGAGGCGCTTGAACCAATGATCTATTTTGCGGTGTGGCGCCCGCTGGCTAGCTCGCGGTCGATCTGCATCCGCACGAGCCGCGACTCCTCGGATCTCGCGGCGGCAATCGGCCGGGAAGTGAGCGCGATCGACCCAGGCATACCGGTCCTCAGTATGAAAACGATGAATCAGCAAATCGACAATGACATTCTTGTCGATCGATTGATTGCTGCGCTGTCGAGCTTTTTCGGATTGCTGGCATTGCTGCTTGCCGGAGTCGGGCTCTATGGCGTGATCTCGTACGGAGTCACGCGGCGGACGCGAGAGATAGGGATACGGATGGCGCTCGGAGCCGAGCGTTCGTCGGTGTTGTGGCTGGTGATGCGCAGAGCGGCGGCGTTTCTTCTGATCGGGGGCGCAATCGGGGTGCCGGCCGCGCTGTGGGTCACGCGTCTGGTTAAGAGTCTGCTCTACGGAATCAGCAACCAGGATCCCATCACTGTTGTCATAGCGATGTTGGTTCTGATGGCGGTGGCGGCGTTGGCGAGTTTCCTGCCCGCGCGCAGAGCCACGAAAGTCGATCCAATGGTTGCGCTGAGGTACGAATGATCGGATTGCCGATTGCCGATTGGCGATTGGCGAGTGGCGAGTGCTCGGGGTATTTGTTCTGAGCGTCACACTCAGTTTGATGGATCGCGGCTCGAGACTTCAAACCGTCAATCCCGTAGGGATGACCTGTCGATAGAATGGCCGTGGGTGATGGTACTTTGACTCCTTTAGGAGTCACCTGAATTCGGGCAAGCGCTGTTCCGCGGGGAGCGAGGTGACTCCTAAAGGAGTCAAGACTTCGCCCTCGCAGCTTTCTATGGACAGGTGATCCCGTACGGGATTACCTGCTGAAATTCTGGTTCGCGATGTATCAATCCGAATGTGACTGACTACTGGAGCTTCGGAACTGTGAACCCTGAACCCTGAACCCTGAACCCGGATCGCGTCAGCCCTTCTTTGCCTTCAACGCGGCTAAACGGTTTCGCACTCCTACGGTGCGCGGATGATCGCTGCCCAGGAACTTCACGAAGATTTGCAACGCACGCTCGTAGCATCGACGCGCGCCGTCCACATCATCGAGCGCTTCCATTAAAGTACCTAGCCACCAAACGCTTTCGGCCACGGCCGGATGTTCGACTCCGAAGGCGGCCTCTCGAATGCGCAGCGCTCGTTCGAAAGCCAGGCGAGCGCCCTCTAAGTCGCCGAGGGCTTGAAGCACACCGCCCAGATTGTTGACATCTCTCGCGACGTCGGGATGGTCTGGACCGTAGGTAGCTTCATCAATCCGCAGCGCACGCTCGAGGCATGGCCGAGCCTGTGCCGGTTCGCCGAGGACTTGCAGCACACTGCCCAGATTCCGACTTGATCCACCACACCAGGTCATAATCCGCCGCGTGCCGGTAAGCGTATTCCGCGGCAAGCTGAGTCTTGCCGACGCCGCCAAGCCCGTGAACCGCCGTCAGCGCCGCCGCTTTTTCTGAAGTCAGCGTCTCGCGGATTCGATCCAGCAGATCGTCTCTCCCGACGAAGTTGAGATTTCGCTGATGCGGAACATTCCAGATCGGCGGCAACCCCGGAAAGCGCGGCTGCTTGGATACTATTCGCTCAAATACAACTGCCGGCGGAAAAGCAGGCCGCTCCTCCGGTTTGCGGCGTCCTGTTTTAACGCCCGCCAGCAGAGTCTCTTTCGCTTGAGTAATCATTCGCTTCCAATTGCCAGGCGATCCACTCCGCCCAGTGGCGATCCGCGCTCGTGTAGCTGATGAAGAAGTCTTTCACTGCATCGACCTGCTTGAACGGCATTGGGCTCAGGTTTGTGGACGAGGCCACACGGAATATATCACGATGCTGAGCGCGCGTCTCTTGCACCTGAGGAAAGAAGGCAAGCATTGAGGATCGCGCATTGAGGATCGATGATTGAGGATCGGATCATGAACCATTACAGATTCCATACTCGATCCTCTATCCTCAATCTTCCATACTCTATCTTCTATCCCTCAACCGCGCCTCTCATCCTCATACTCAAGTGACCAAAACCCGAACCCGAGAGAATCTCATTTCTGGGAAAATCCAGTTACAAAGCCGAACACCAACTTCGTCGCGAATATTGAATCCGCGCATTAAACGTCGATATACCACGACTTTCTGGCCCGCCTTTCTGGCACGCAGATTGGCTTAAGGCAAGGACCATTTTTGTTACGGCGACGAAAATCGATCCGATGATGAAAAGATTGCCGATTCCCGATTGCCGATTGCCGATTTGCGATTGCCGATTGTCGATTTCACGACGAACTCAGAAATCCGCAAATCCGCAAATCGGCAATCGGCAATCGCAAATCGCAAATCGGCAATCGGAAATGAGACCATGGAAACTCTGATACAAGACATTCGCTACGCCTTTCGGATGCTCTACAAGAATCCGTCGTTCACGGCCGTTGCCGCGATAGCCCTCGCTTTGGGCATCGGCGCCAACTCGGCGATCTTCAGCGTGGTCAACTCGGTGTTGTTTCGCCCGCTTCCTTATCGCGATCCAAGCCGGCTGGTGATGATCTGGGAGAACCATCAGCAACGCGGCGGCCCCGAACGCGAGTGGGCGTCGCCGGCCGATCTGCGGGACTGGCGCGAGCACCCGCAATCGTTTGAGCACGTCGCCGGGTTTTTGGGCTGGGGCCCCACGCTCACCGGACGCGATGAGCCCGAAGACCTGCAGGGCGCCGCTGTATCTTATGACACATTCGAAATGCTCGGAGTCGCCCCGGCGCTTGGGCGCAACTTCTCGGCTGATGAAGACCGCGCCGGCGCCGAGCGAGTCGTCGTATTGAGTCACGGACTGTGGCAGCGTCGTTTCGGCTCGGATCCTGCAATCATTGGCAAGAGCCTCACGCTCAGCGGTGTGAGCGCGACGGTGATTGGCGTTATGCCGCGCGGATTCACGTTTCCTGTTTTGAATAAGAGTGAGATTTTCACGCCGGCTGGTCCGCTACTGGCAACGCTGAAGGGCTGCGATCGCGGCTGCGTCATTCTGCAAGTGATCGCGAAGTTAAAGCCCGGCGTGACGCTCGACGCGGCGCGCGCGGAGATGACCGCGTTCTCGGCGCAAATAGCTCAGCAGTACCCGGACACCAGTGACGGCGTCGGAACAACATTGGTCCCGCTCCACGAGCAGTTGGTCGGAGATGTTCGACTGGCGATGCTGGTATTGTTGGGAGCGGTCGCTCTTGTCTTATTGATCGCGTGCGCGAACGTGGCGAACCTGCTTCTATCGCGTGCCGCGGCTCGCGAAAAAGAAGTAGCGATTCGCGCGGCGCTTGGCGCGAGCCGCGCTCGACTGATCCGCCAGCATCTCACCGAGAGTCTTGTGCTCGCTGTGATCGGCGGCTCGCTGGGGTTACTGCTTTCGTTCTGGATGGTGGATGTTCTGGTGAGCTTCGCTCCGGAAGGCACGCCGCGCGTCGGAGAGATCGCGATCGACACGAGCGTGCTCGCGTTCACGTTTGGAGTGGCCGTTCTGACCGGCGTCGCATTCGGGCTTGCGCCCGCGCTGTTGTCAGCGAAAACGAATTTCAACAGCGCGTTGAAGGAAGGCGGGCGCGACGCCCGAGTTTCATCGCACGGGAATCGAGTGCGATCCGCGCTGGTTGTAGCCGAGGTTTCGCTCGCGCTTATGCTGCTTGTGGGCGCGGGCTTGCTGATCAAGAGCTTTATCAATCTTCAACATGTCGATCCGGGGTTCAACGCAAAAGGAGTGTTGCGAGTAGATGTCAGTGTGCCGGGCATTCGTTACTCGAGCAGGCCGTTGGTGGCCGCGTTCTTCAAGCAACTCGTCGATCGCGTGTCGGTTTTGCCCGGAGTTGAAGCAGCCGGCGCTGTGTCCACACTGCCGCTTAGCGGCGGGGGCACGGATACGAGTTTCCTGATCGAAGGACGGCCGCAGCCCGACGCGAATCGCGAGCCTGTTTCGCACTATGCCAAGGTGACTCCGGACTATTTTCGCGCGATGGGAATCAAGCTTTCGCGCGGGCGCGTCATTACCGACGCCGATACAATCGATGCCCCAAAGGTGGCGGTGATCAGCGAAACCATGGCGCGTCGATACTTTGCCGATGAAGATCCAATCGGAAAGCGATTAGTGTTCGGCGGGGGAAAGGACCGGCGCGAGATCGTGGGCATTGTCTCGGACGTGAAGTTCTTCGGGTTGAATTCGGACGCGCGCCCAACGATGTATTTTTCCGAACAGCAGTACGCCGAAAGAGGAATGAGCCTGGTAGTGCGAACGACGGGCGATCCGATGTCACTGGCGGCGGGTGTTCGTTCGGAGGTCCAGGCGCTCGACCGCGACCTCGCTGTATCAAGCGTGATGCCGATGGAATCGCTGGTTAGCTCGTCGCTCGCGGCGCCGCGATTTGTGCTGCTGTTGCTTGGAGTGTTCGCGGGGGCGGCGCTCGCATTGTCGGTCATCGGAGTTTACGGCGTGGTGTCGTATTCGGTTGTGCAGCGCTCTCACGAGATCGGCGTGAGGATGGCGCTGGGCGCCAAGGTGAGCGATGTGTTGAAGCTCGTGCTTCGGCAAGGGATGACGCTTGTGGGCGGCGGTGTTGCGGTGGGGCTTGCAGGAGCATTAGCGCTCAGCCGCGTGATGGAGAGCTTGCTGTTCGGTGTGGGCACTAGAGATCTGCCGACATTCGCGGTGACGGCGGTGGTGTTGGCAGGAGTGGCTCTGGGAGCCTGTTTCATCCCGGCGCGCCGCGCGGCGAAAGTCGATCCGATGATCGCGTTGAGATATGAGTAGTTCCGGGTTCCGGGTTCCGAGTTCCGGGTTCCGGGTTCCGAGTTTGAGGTTCAGGATAGAAACCCTGAACCCTGAACCCTGAACCCTGAACCTGCGTGTTTGCGCTGATAGATCGGCAATCGGCAATTGAAAATCGGAAATTGAGGGGAGGACCGATGGAAACTTTCTTTCACGACATGAGCTACGGCGCGCGAATGCTGTTAAAGAATCCCGGCTTTGCCGCGGTTGCCATAATCGCGCTCGCTCTCGGCATCGGAGCCAACGCCGCGATCTTCAGCGTAGTCAATACGGTGTTGCTGCGGTCGCTGCCGTATCCCGAACCCGATCGCCTGATGGTTTTGCGAGAGACAAAGCTCCCACAGTTTCCGGAGTTCTCGATTTCGCCCGGCAACTTTCTGGATTGGCAGAAGCAGAACACCGTATTCGAGAAGCTCGCGGCGATCCAGGGCTCGGCTTACAACTTCACTAGCGACGCGACGGATCCCGAGCGTCTTCGCGGCGCGAGGGTCTCCGCCGGTTTGTTCGAAATGCTCGGCGCCACTCCGGCGCTGGGGCGGACATTTCGCGAAGATGAAGATCAGCCCGGACAGAACCTGGCGATCCTGAGCAGCGCACTGTGGAAACGCCGGTTCGGCGCCGACCCGAACATCATCGGCCAGGCCATATCACTCAGTGCGACGAGCTACACGATTATTGGCGTGATGCCGCCTACATTCCAGTTTCCCGATCGCGATACGGAACTCTGGACGCCGGTCGGTTTCTCCGCGGCCCAGGCGCAGCAGCACGGCTCGCACTATCTTTCGGTGATCGGCCGCCTCAACCCCGGTGTGACTCTTGCGCAGGCCGGCACTGAGATGAGCGCGATCGCCGGACGATTGGCCGAGCAGTATTCGGGATCAAACGCAGGATGGGATGTGAACATCGTTCCGATGCAGGAATACGATGTTCGCGACATCAAACCCGCGCTGTTGATTCTGCTTGGAGCGGTCGTGCTCGTGTTACTGATAGCCTGCGCGAACGTCGCCAACCTTCTGCTGGCGCGCGCGACCGCGAGGCAAAAAGAGATTGCGATTCGGACGGCTCTCGGCGCGAGCCGCTGGCGCGTGGTTCGGCAGCTACTGACCGAAAGTGTTTTGCTTGCTCTTGCCGGTGGCGCCGTGGGTTTATTGCTCGCGCTTTGGGGCACGGATCTGTTGCTTGCGCTCGCGCCCGAAGACCTCCCGCGAGTGAAAGATGTTGCACTCGATGGCCGGGTGATCGCGTTCACGCTCTCGGTTACATTGCTCACAGGGATCATCTTCGGGCTTGCGCCGGCGTGGCAGGGGTCGAAACCAAATCTAAATGAAACGCTGAAGGAAGGCGGGCGAGGGACGACCGGTGGTCATCATCGAGTTCGGGGTTCGCTTGTGGTTACGGAAGTCGCCCTGGCGCTCGTGCTGCTTGTAGGCGCGGGCCTGCTGATTCGGAGCTTTTACCGGCTCCAGCAGGTCAATCCCGGGTTCAACACCAGGAACGCTATGGCGGTAACTGTGTCGTTGCCCGGAAAGAAATATGCTCAGCCCGATCAACTGGCCGCCTTCTACACTCAGCTCATAGAAAAAGTCGCCGGTCTGCCAGGCGTCGTTGCCACCGGAGCGAGTCAAACGCTGCCGATCCAGGGCGACTATCTCCTTGGATTCAACATTCGGGGGCGTCCTCCCGCTGGTCCGGGCGAAGATAAGAGCACTAACTATTACGCGGTCACACCGGACTACTTTGAGTCGATGGGCATTCAGTTAATTCGCGGCCGCGTGTTCACCGATCAGGACCGGAAGGATTCACCGCGGGTCGCGATCATCAATGAAGAAATGGCGAAGCGGTACTTTCCTGATGAAGATCCGATCGGCAAGGGGATTAACGTTACCAACGGCCCCGAGACGTTTCGCGAGATCGTCGGAATCGTAGGCGATGTCAAACAGTACGGACTCGCTCAACCGACGACGCTGCAAACCTACGAGCCTTTCCTGCAAAACCCGTTCTCGGGCATGACGCTTGTCGTACGCACGGAGAACAATCCGGCGGCATTGACCTCGGCGATCCGGGCCCAGGTCTTGTCGCTCGATAAGGACCAGCCAATAGCCAGAACGCGAGCGCTGGAACAGATCGTATCGGACTCGGTGGCGAAGCAGAGGTTCGCGATGCTGCTTCTGGGGACGTTCGGCGCAGTCGCGCTGGTGCTGGCGGCGGTTGGCCTATACGGTGTGATGAGTTACGCAGTCACTCAGCGCACCCACGAGCTTGGTATTCGAATGGCGTTGGGCGCGAGTACTGGGAACGTGCTCAAGCTGGTAGTCGGTCAGGGGATGGCGCTCGCTCTGGCCGGGGTTGGCATCGGTCTGGGCGGCGCATTCGCGTTGACTCGATTGATGGCAAACCTGCTGTTCGCGACCGGCGCAACCGACCCGGTAACGTTCGTCGGGATATCCTTGTTGCTCGCGGGAGTGGCTCTGGCAGCCTGTTTGGTGCCGGCTCGCCGAGCGATCAAAGTCGATCCGATGATCGCGTTGAGGTATGAGTGAACAGATTGCCGATTGCCGATTTGCGATTACCGAATGGTATGGAAACCAATCGGCAATCGGCAATCGCCAATCGCCAATCGGAAATTCACCCATGGGAGGAGATGACTATGAAACGAATGGCTCTGTTTATGTTGACTGCTCTCTTCGGTGCGGCATTGATCTTCGAACCGATCAGCGCCGGTCAGCGAACCCATCGCAGCGCGACGATTTCCACTGATGACGATAGAGAGCTTACTGACTGTAGCCAGATAAGAATGCTGATCAACGACGCGGAGCAGGCGCGCAGCGAATTGGTTCAGACCGTGCCGCAGTCGGCCGCCTCAACCTTAAGAGTTGAGCCGCCACCCAACGGTGGAGTCCGGGTGCAGGGTTGGAACAGCAATGAATACTCGATAAAGGCTTGCCTCACCGCATCCGGGATAACGACTGCCGAGGCGAAAACGAAACTGGACCAGATCAAAATGTCTGTCCGCGATGGCAGCGTCACAGTCGAAGGACCCGACCCGAAGGATTGGATCGCATATCTGCTCATTCGCGCGCCGAATGGAGTAACCCTCGATCTCGATTCAAAGAACGGGCCCATTGGTGTGGTTGATTTTTCGGGTGCGATCCAAGCCCATACCGTTAACGGTCCCCTAAGCTTCAGAAACGTAAACGGTCAGGTGGACGCTAAGGCGCAAAACGGGCCGATTCATGTGTCTGGCAGCAGCGGCGATTTTCGCTTGAGTGCGCAGAATGGTCCGTTGACGTTGGAACTGGACGGCAGTTCGTGGTCGGGCGGCGAAATAGAAGGGCATACTCAGAACGGCCCGCTCACATTGAGGCTACCCGAAACTTATCAGTCGTCGATTCGCGTGGACGCCTCAAAGCATTCGCCGGTTGAATGCCGCGCGGTTCAGTGCCAGCAAGCCGCTCGCACGTGGGACCATCCAAACTTGATTCAATTCGGGGGCGGAGCACCGGTGATTCGACTCTCGACGATCAACGGCACGGTGACGATTACTTCGCGCGATGGAAAACGCTGAAAGAGGCTCAGAGTTTCGGGTTTTTGGTTTCTGGTTTTGACTTCATGACTTGCGGTGCCTTCAAGTCCTCATCAACCCGAAACTAGAACAAGAGAGCAGAAGCCCTGAACCCTGAACCAGGGAACCGAAGAATGAAAGCCAGCCACAATCTCATCACTCTGTTGTTCTTGCTCCCGATGACCAATGATGCGACCGCTCAGAACTGGCCGTCGTTTCGCGGGCCGAACGCTTCGGGTATCGCTGACGGCCAGGCGTTGCCCATCAACTGGGACGCTGAAAAGTCGACCAACATTCTTTGGAAGACTCCAGTCCCGGGGCTCGGACACTCGAGCCCGGTTGTTTGGGGCGACCGTGTGTTCATCACAACAGCGATCAGCAGCGCCGCGAAGACTTCCTACAATCCCAAGGATGACGACATCAACCCGGCCGGCGATCAGTCAAAGCATCAGTGGCGCGTCTACTGTCTCGATAAGCGCACTGGAAAGGTTATCTGGTCGCAAACGGCTTACGAAGGAGTGCCGAAAGTAAAACGGCACGTCAAAGCTACACAGGCCAATGCGACACCGGTCACGGATGGACGCGTCGTTGTCGCGTCATTCGGATCCGAAGGGCTCTATTGTTATGACTTGAACGGCAAGCTTCTTTGGAAACAGGATCTGGGCGTTCTCGATCCCGGTTACGCGGGGCAACCGGATCTGTCCTGGGGTTATGCAAGCTCGCCGGTCATCTATCGAGATCTGGTGATCGCGCAGTGCGACATTCAAAAGGATTCATTCATCGCGGCGTTCAATCTGAAAGACGGCAAGCGAGTGTGGTTTACGCCACGCGATGAGCTTCCAGCATGGAGCACTCCGGTCATCTATGAAGGAAAGAACCGAACTCAACTGATTACCAGCGGATCGAAGTACTATCGCGGCTACGATCCGATGACTGGCAAAGAGCTGTGGCGGCTCTTGGATGATTGTCAGGTGAAAGTGCCATCGCCGGTGATCGCTAACGATCTTTTTTATTTGAGCGGCGGAAACCCGCGAGGCCGTGAGTTCTATGTCGTGCGTCCGATTGCGAGCGGAGACATCTCTCTGCCGAAGGACAAGGACTCGAGTGAGAGTGTCGCCTGGCGCAAGACTCGCGGCAGCTCTTACACTCCCACGCCGATTGTTTACGGCGAACATCTTTACATCTGCAATGACAACGGCGTGCTGACTGTTTATAACGCGTTGAGTGGTGAGTCGATTTACATTCATCGAATCGGGCCGCAAGGCAGCACGTTCAGCGCGTCACCAATCGCGGCCGGCGGCAGACTTTATTTTTCCAGCGAGGACGGCGACGTATTCGTTGTCAAAGCCGGGCCGGTCTACGAACTGTTGTCAACGAATCGAATGGGAGAGCCGTTGATGGCGACGCCGGCGGTGTCCGATGGGGTCATCTTTATTCGCGGCCAACAAAACGTATTCGCAATCAAGAGGCAGTCTTATGTTGGAAACGTTCTACAGGACCTTCGTTTCGGAGCGCGCACGTTGCGCCGAAGTTCGGGATTCAGAAACCGTAAACCGAAGGAGATCCGATGAATAATCTGTTGATCGATCTGCGTTATGGCGCGCGAATCCTGCTCAAGAAGCCCGGCTTCACTCTGATTGCGGTGGTCACGCTGGCGTTGGGAATCGGCGCGAACACGACGATCTTCAGTTTCGTGAATGCGGTCCTGCTGCGTCCGCTGCCTTACAAAAACGCCGATCAACTGGTGGTTCCCATCTCTTTCAATGCGGCGCGTGGTTCGGATGATGGGGGCATCACATACGCCGATTATCTCGATTGGAAGAACGAAGGCATCTTCGCCCACGTCGCCGCCCTCAACTTGCTGAGCTCCGCGGATCTGACGGGCGGTGACGGCGAGCCAGAACGAGTGCGCGTGGCGGCTGTCTCCGAAGACTACTTCGGGGTGATGGGCACCGAAGCGCTGATCGGCCGGACGTTTTCCTCCGATGATTACAACCCGCCCGGCCCGGCGCGCGGACTGATCATCACACATGGCTTGTGGCAAAGGCGGTTCGGCGCCGACGCGAATATCGTCGGCCAGAAGATCTATCTCAATGGCCGTCCCTATCCTGTAGTAGGCGTGATGCCGAAAGATTCGCTCTGGCCGGCCGACCGCGACGTTCTTGCACCACTGGCGGTTGGACCGAATCCGGGGCCTGATCTGCTGCGGCGCGACAACATGATCTTTTCCGGCGTCGCGCGCTTGAGACCGGACGTCCCGCCGGCGCAGGTCAACGCCGCGTTGGCGAGCATCGCCGCGCGCCTCGAGCAGGAGCACCCGGAGTCGCGGCAGGGATGGAGCAACCGCATCGTCGGGCTGCGCGATTATGTCGTCGGCGGAAAACTGCAGACCTCGCTGCTCATCCTGCTGGCGACCGTGGTTTGCGTGTTGCTGATTGCCTGCGTCAATGTCGCCAACCTGTTGCTGGTGCGCGCGGCGGGCCGCGAACGCGAGATGGCGATTCGTCTGGCCCTCGGCGCGGGGCGGCTCCGCTTGATCCGGCAACTGCTAACCGAGAGCCTGCTGCTGACCTTCATCGGCGGCGGCCTCGGCTTGTTGTTGGCTGTCTGGGGCGTGGCCCTGCTGAAGTCGGTCGTTCCGGGCGATACGCCCAGGCTGGCGGGTGTCCAGATCGACGCCCGGGTTTTGCTGTTCACGCTGTCGGCATCGTTGATCACTGCAGTCGTGTGCGGTTTGATTCCAGCGGTTCAGTCTTCGCGCGCCGACCTTCAGCAAGCGCTCAAAGAATCGTCGCGGAGCGCAACGGGCGGGACTCGAAGCCGTCTGGTGCGCAATGTGCTGGTCGTTTCTGAAGTGGCGCTGTCGCTGGTGCTGCTTATCGGAGCCGGTCTGATGACCCGCAGCTTTATGCGCGTGCAACAGATTGACCCGGGACTCAAGGTTGATCGTCTGGTTACAATGCAAATCAACTCTCCCAGCCTGAGATACCCCGATGAAGCGCGCATCATTGGTTTTTATCAGCGCCTCATCGATAGCGTTCAAGCCGCGCCCGGTGTCGAGGCGGCAGCCATCACTTCGGCGCTGCCGCTGGGGGGCGGCGGATTCTATCTGGGGCGCGTGTTTCTCGAGGAAGGCCAGCCGGAGCCGCCGGCGAGCACCGATAATCCCGCGCAGTGGAACGCTATCAGTCCGGGTTATTTTGCCACCGCCGGGATTCCGCTGATCAAAGGGCGGGACTTTGATCAGCGTGACCGGGCAGACAGCAATCAGGTTATCATCATCAACCAGACACTGGCCGGGCGGATGTTCGCCAACGAAGACCCGCTCGGCAAGCGCATCCGCTCGTGGCGCGATGAGAACAAATTGCGCGAAATCGTCGGCGTCGTTCAGGACGTACGCTACTTCGGGCGCGACGACGATTTGCACGGGCTGGTCTACGTGCCGCACACGCAAAGCGTCTGGCGCTCGATGGCGCTGACGGTGCGGACGCACAATGATCCGGCCGGCGTGACGAGCGCCATACGCGGCCAGATCGCTGCCGTAGACAAGGAACTGGCGGTTGCCAATCTCGAAACGATGACGACGATCCTCGACCGTTCCGTCGCACCCCGGCGCGCAAGCATGCTGCTGTTCGTCGCGTTTGGACTGATCGCGGCGTTGCTGGCAGTAATCGGCATTTACGGCGTGCTCTCTTACACGGTTGCGCAACGCGCGCAGGAAATCGGAGTGCGCATCGCGCTCGGAGCGCAGTCGGGCGATGTGCTGCGGCTGGTGCTTGGACATGGCTTGAAGCTGACGCTGACGGGCGTCGGGATCGGGTTGGGCGCCGCATACGCGATCACCCGTTTGATGGCGAGCCTGCTCTACGGCGTAGGCGCTGCCGACGCGATGACGTTCATCGCCGTATCCGTGTTGCTGACAGGAGTGGCTCTGGGAGCCTGTTTCGTGCCGGCACGCCGGGCGATCAAAGTCGATCCAATGGTTGCGTTGAGATACGAATGAAGTTCAGGGTTCAGAGTTCGGAGTTCAGGGCTCACGAATTGTGGTTGAAGGTTACTCCTCAATCACCCGAACTTAGAGCCCTGAACCTTGAACCTTGAACCCTGAACTGAATGGGAGAACGCGAATGAGAATAGCCGGATTGCAAACTGATCTTCGATTCGGGCTCCGCTTGCTGCGGCGCAATCCTGAAACGTCCGTTGTTGCAATACTCGCGATGGCAGTAGCGATCGGCATCGCCGGGACGATGTTCAGCGTCGTCAACGCGATCCTGATTCAGCCGCTGCCTTTCAAGCAACCCGATCGGCTCGTAGCAATCTGGCAGATCGATCCGCTGAACGCCTCGATGTGGCGTCCCGCCGCGCCGGGCAATTACGCGGACTGGCGGCGAATGAGCAAGTCGTTCGAGAACACAGGCGTCGCGCTGAATATTTCAAAGACGCTGACTAGTTTTGACGAGCCCGACACTCCCTTGATGCAGCAGGTCTCGGCCGGGTACTTCGATACGCTCGGAGTTCCGCCGGCGCTCGGTCGCACGTTCAGCGCGGAAGAAGATCGCCCAGGGTCGCGAGCCGTCGTGGTGCTGAGTTACGAGTTGTGGCAACGAGGTTTTGGCGGTGAGCGGAATGTTCTCGGCCGGACCGCGGAATTGGACGGCCAGCCCTACGAGATTATCGGCGTGATGCCGGCTGATTTCGACAACCCGATCTTCGGGCTCACTGATCGCCCGCAGGCCTGGTTACCGCTGGCTCTTGCCGAGAACGGGCTCGACCGGCGCGGCAATGATCACTACGTCATCGCGCGGCTCAAAGACGGAGTGTCGCTCGATCAAGCCCGGCAGGAATTGACGCGCGTGTCTGAAGAGATTCGCACCGAACACCCGGACACGAATCGCAGCATCGAAGCGCTGGTAACGCCGCTCAAAGAGAACATCGTCCGCGGCGTGCGTTCGGGGGTGGTGCTGTTATTTGGAGCGGTGTTGTTCGTGTTGTTGATTGCTTCAAGCAACGTCGCTCATTTGTTGTTGACTCGATCGGTTGCGCGAGAGCGAGAGTTTGCATTGCGACGGGCGCTCGGCGCCGGAACCGGCCGTCTGGCGCGGCAGCTTATGATAGAAAGCCTACTGCTCATGGTGTTCTGCGCCGTGCCTGGACTCCTGCTGACGATCTGGGGAACCGGCGCTGTCGGATTGCTTATTCCAACCGGTCTCAATATTCCGCACTTTGATTTTCAGGTCGGTCGCAACGTGGTTTTGTTTACCATTGGAGTATCGCTGCTGCCGGGTCTCGCGCTCGGGCTGCTTCCCGCGTTGTACGCACGGCGAGTAAACATCATCGCGGGACTAGCGGGAACGTTTCGGGCTACCGGAAGCCGCGGCAGCAAGCGAACGCAGAAGCTTCTGGTGATCGCCGAGACCGCTCTGTCCGTCGCTCTGCTGATCGGTGCGTCATTGATGGTGCAGAGCTTCCGCAACCTTCAACGTCTCGACCAGGGATTCGATCCGCGAAACGTGCTCACGTTTCGAGTCTCGACTCGCGGGGCGAAGTACCGCGACAACGAAGCGCGTCAGCGATTCTTCAAGGATATCAAGGACCGGTTAGCGGGCATGCCGGGCGTCGTGTCCGTCGGTGCGGCTCAATCGCATCCGTTTTATCCGCAGTTCGGAATGACGACGCTTGTGATCGAGGGGCAGCCCGCGCCTGAACCGGGAAGCGAGCCGCGCGCGACTGCGCTCAGGGCAGCACCTGATTATTTCAGCGCGATGAAAATTCCACTCGTGCGTGGAAGATTGTTTACAGCGGATGACGTCGCCGGCACGCCGAATGTCGCTCTGGTCAGCGCGCAGATGGCGCGTCAGTTCTGGGGGAGCGACGACCCGATTGGCAAGCGGCTCGCGATTGGAAACAACAGGAATATGTTTCGCCAGGTAGTCGGCGTGGTGGGCGACGTGAGATCGGATGGATTTCCGCCCGAACCGCGGCCAACCGTTTACGTGCCGGTCGAACAGGACGTAGCGCCTCTTGCGATCGCTTATGTCTTGCGCACAAGTGGAAACCCGATGGCGTTTCTTGAAGCTGCCAAGAGAGAAGTGTGGTCGGTCGATCGAGCGATGCCCGTATACCTGGTGCGCACGATGGAAGAGACCGTCAGCGGTTTGGATTGGCGCACGGGATTTGTGATGTCGCTGCTTGCGATCTTTTCGGCAATCTCGTTGTTACTGGCGGTGATGGGAATCTACGCGGCGCTTTCGTATGTGGTCTCTCAACAGACTCGCGAGTTCGGGATTCGAATGGCGCTTGGCGCCGAGAGGCAAGACGTATTGAAGCTGGTTGTCAGACAGGGAATGACGCTGGCCACTGTCGGTGTGGCGATCGGAGTAATCGCATCCATCGCGCTTACCGGTCTGATGTCGAGCCTGCTGTTTGGCGTCAGCGCAACCGATCCTCTGACGTTCGCGGGCGTCGCTTTGATTCTCGGTTGCGTGTCATTGATTGCTTGTTACGTGCCGGCGCGTCGAGCGACCAAAGTCGATCCGCTGGTGGCGCTCAAGTACGAGTAGCTTGTTCATCACTGACTCTGCCGACTAATGCATACATGAATTTGGCACTCAATGTTATGTGCCGGCTCGCCGGGCGACGAAGGTCGATCCGATGATCTCGTTACGGTACGAATAAGGCTGCAATGGACATTCCGCGCAAAAAGCCTCGTAACACATCGCAACCGCGTCGCGCGAGGCGAGTTGCTGGGTCCTGCGATTTTCACCAGCGGTCCGTTTATTTCGAGCAGCACGGGATCAAGCCCGACACTCGAACAAGTCGAAAGCGCGGTCGTTGCACAGAAGAAAGCTGGCTACGATCTGATAAAGATCCACGGAGATTTTTCGCGCGAGGCTTATCACAAACTCTTTGAGGTTGCGCGACGCGAAGGAATGCGAGTGATTGGGCACCTGCCTCGCAACCTTGGAATCGAAGCCGCGTTCGAAGAGAAACAAGATGCAATCGCGTTGGTACTCAGAAGAGGAACTGCGAAAGATGCTCGACGAAATGGCAGCTTCGAATGCGAAAGCACAGAACTAATAATCGTCTGAAAGCCCAAGTTTGTCGGACCTAAAGCAAGGAATTCCAGGAAGAAGATAGGAGGACACCAGTGAAACTGAAACTTGTAGCAGCTTTCCTGGCGTTGATGAGCACAGTCGTTTTCGTGGTTCGAGCGACTGTACCGGCCGATATCTCAGGCGCGTGGCAGTTTTCGGTTGATCTCGAAAGCAGGCCAAGATGAACATCAAGCTAATAGGCGTGTGTTGCGTGGCACTGGTTGCCACAACGATGTTAGTTGCCGTTGCCCAGAACAACTCCGAGGACGCGGCGGTAAGACAGACGGTGGACCATTACCTTCACGGTCTGAAATTCAACGACGTCTCGAGTCTCAAGTCGGCGTTCTTCCCGGAAGCTAAACTGATGTTCGTTAGAAGAGACGGGCAGCTTGGCCAGCTCACGCAAGAGCAATGGTACAAAGGCTTCGAAGGCAGCGCGGGCAAGGAAGAGAAAGGCGACCTTCGAATCGTGTCGGTCGATATCTCGGGAACCGCGGCTTCGGTGAAAGTAGTCGAGACCTACGACAAAACCATCTACACCGATTATCTGTCGCTGCTGAAGTGGCAAGGCGAGTGGAAGATCGTCAATAAGATTTACACCGTGGAACCGCGCCGTCCCAAGTGAGCGAGCGGAGAGAACCAGGGCAGAGAGAACGTTCGCCATTCTCTGCCTGTGCATTCCGAGAGCCCGTCTTCAACGGCGGCTAAGCCGCTGGCCTGAGAAACCAACAATCTCTTTTCTTCACACCCCGATGTACTCCGCCACATTCGTTTGCAGTTTCCTTCTCTCTCCTATTGACATTCTATATGTCGGAGTCTATTGTCCTACAGATCTTCTATAGGAGGAGGCGCTGATGTCGGGAGGCACGGACGATCTGCTTCAAGGCACGCTCGACTTGCTGATCCTCAAGACGCTTGGCCTTGGGCCAAACCACGGACTGGGGATCGCTCGTCGAATCAACCAAATCACCAAGGGCACCTTTCACCCTAAACCCGGTTCGCTCTTTCCCGCGCTTCACCGGCTCGAGGAGAAAGGCTGGCTTGCTTCTGAGTGGGGAGAGTCGGAGAACCGCCGCAAGTCGAAATACTATAAGCTGACCAGACTGGGCCGGCGTCATCTCGAAGCCGAGATCGCCAACTGGGAGCGCGTGGCTGGCGCCATTTTTCTCGCTCTCGAAACGACTTCATAGGTCCGATCTTTCATAGGAGTTGATTATGTCGTTGTTATCTCGCATTCGAACCCTTGCAACGAACCTCGTCCGCAGAGATCGCGTAGAGCAGGAACTCGACCGAGAAGTGAGTTCCTATCTCAACCAGTTGATCGATGAGAAGATTGACGCCGGCATGAGTCCCGCTTCAGCTCATCGCGCCGCGATGATCGAGTTGGAAGGCGTCGCTCAAGTCAAGGAGCAAGTGAGGGACGTACGCACGGGTGCAGTGATCGAGCAGTTGTGGCAGGACGCTCGCTATGCGCTGCGGATGTTGCGAAAGAATCCCGGCTTCACTGCGATAGCCGTGATCACGCTCGCGCTTGGGATCGGAGTGAATACGGCGATCTTTAGTCTGGTTGACGGTATTCTCCTGCGGCCTCTCCCCTATCAGCAGCCCGACCGGCTGGTGAGGGTGGTTCAATCGCAACGGCAACTCGGATTGGACAAGTGGAATCTCTCGCAAGCGAGTTTCGCGGCATTACGCGACAACAACCACTCACTTGAGGCGGTCGCCGCTTATACGACAAGCGGCGCGAATCTCACCGGAGACGGCGAGCCGGAACGCGTATCGATCGGCACCGTCAGCGCTGACTTCTTCAAGGTGCTCGGTATTACGCCGGTCCGCGGACGAGATTTTCGCGCCGGCGAAGATACGCCAGGCAACAATGGCGTGTGCGTTATCAGCTTCGGTTTTTGGCAGCGTCGATTCGGTGGCGATTCGAACATAATCGGCCGATCGTTGAACCTGAACAGCGCTCAGGCTGAGGTGATCGGCGTTATGCCCGCGAGCTTCAGCTTTCCTCGCCCAGAAATCGAGATATGGAGTCCCATCGCGCTGAATCCAACCAGGTCCGCGCCCTACTTCTTAAGAGCGATCGCGCGGCTCAATTCCGGTGTATCGCCTTCAGAGGCAGAGGCAGAAACGACGGCGGTGCTGTGGGACTATGCCCGCCAGCATCCCAACACGAGCGAAAGCAGAATACCACTGGATCAGGGCTCTGCGCTGAAGACGATAGTCACGCCGTTGAAGGAGACGATCTTAGGAAATACACAAAAGCCTCTGGTGATTCTGTTGTGCGCGGTGGGACTGGTGCTGTTGATCGCATGCGCCAACGTCGCGAACTTGCTGTTGGCGCGCGCGACTTCACGTACAAGAGAAATAGCCGTGCGGTTCGCGCTTGGCGCGAGCCCATCTCGCGTCGCGAGACAACTGCTGACAGAGAGCCTGGTGCTTGCGATCATCGGCGCGGCAGCCGGTGTGATGCTGGCGTGGGCCGGCGTGCGAATGCTCGACAGGCTGCCCATCGAAGGAATCCCGAGAATCGAAGTGGTGACGGTCGACGGTCGCGTCCTGGCGTTCACCGCTGGTATTGCGTTGTTTACGGGACTGCTGTTTGGGCTGATGCCTGCGCTACGGGCCTATCGGATGGGAATCGTTGCAGGTATGCACGAAGGAGGACGCGGCGGCACGTCGAGCCGCCGGTCAAGCAGCGTTCTTGTGGCGGCGCAGTTCGCGCTTTCTTTTGTGTTGCTGATCGGCGCCGGGCTGCTGCTGAAAAGCTTTCAGCGTCTGCAATCGGTCGAGCTCGGATTCAACCCCGAGAAGCTGCTTACGATGGTCGTCTCACTTCCGGCTCGGAAGTATTCAAAACCGGAACAATCACTACAGTTCTATCAGAACCTGGGCGATCGCTTGCGCAGTCTGCCGGGGGTGCGCGCGGCGGGGCTCACAACGAATATTCCATTTGCCGGCGACGGCAACACCGACAACTTTATCGTGGAAGGACACGAGCAAGAGGCCGCGGGCGCAGGGGTACAAACTCAGTTGTTGTCGATAACGCCCGGGCATCTTCAGGCGATGGGAATTCCGCTGCTCGGCGGAAGGGATATTCTGGAGACTGACAACAGCGACTCGCAACCGGTCGCGATAGTGGATGAAACATTGGCGCGAATGTATTGGCCTGACGGCGACGCGCTTGGAAAAAGAGTCGAGACTACTGGTGATATGCAGTGGATGACCATCGTGGGCTTGGTTGGTGGAATCAAGCAGGATGGATTTGCCGAGGAACCGCAACCGCACATCTACATGCCGCTCGCGCAATCGCCGGAGTTGCTCGCGAAGCTCGTCATTAGAACCGACGATCCTCCAAACGCGACCATTGGTGCAATCAGGACGGCGGTGTCCGAGTTGGACCCGAGTATCCCGGTGTTTTCAGTTCGAACGATGCGCGATGTTATGGACCGAACCTTGAATAGCCAGCGGCTTACGAATCTGCTGCTGACGTCTTTCGCGGTGTTGGCTGTGCTGCTCGCGGCGGTGGGTATCTACGGAACGATGTCACTGTATGTCGGCAGCCGGAGGAATGAATTTGGAATTCGCCTGGCGCTCGGCGCGCAGCCAGTTGTTCTGCTGCGGTCGGTCCTCAGAGAAGGCATGCTGCTGATCGGCGCCGGTGTTGCTATTGGGTTCGCCGGCGCTCTAGCTCTAACGCGAACAATAGCGAGTTTGCTGTTTCAAGTCAGCCCAACAGATCCGGTGGTATTCACCGGAGTCCCTCTGGTCCTCGTAATGGTGGCCTTGATCGCCTGTTTTGTCCCAGCGCGTCGAGCATCGCGCGTCGATCCGATAACCGCGTTGCGCCACGAATAGATTATGATGACGTGCGCATGGATTGGCCACCGGCGGTGCCTTAATTTGATTTCTTCGGTCGGGTCGTTCGGTTGCGGGTACTTGGTTTTCTGATAGGGTCCGGCTTCTTTTTTGGCCTACCGCCCACACTCGGTTTGAAGTTCTCAACCTCGGATCGCAACAGAAATTTTCGATCACCAATTGTGACCGTCCGCAGCTTTCCACGCTTGACTAAGTAGTTAATTGATTGCGGCGAGACCCCGCGAATTCTCGCGGCCTCTTTCTGATTTACTAGCTCGCCCGGATCAATCTTCATTTTGCATCACAAACTACTTGATTGCAATCAGAGAACTTTTGTAATAATGGCGAGGTTCGGATCGTAACGGAAAACGCGCCCGAACCTTCGGCAGCAATGCCGAAGTACCGCGGACTGAGGCCGAAGATCCAAGGCAAGGACGGCCTCAGTCCTATCTACAAGTCTGACACTCTAACCCAAGGCGTGCTCGACACGCCAGATCGTTTCTTCTTTTGCGGTCTTGCATCGCGATGCACCGCCTGGTGCATCTCGATAACGAAGTTGCTGCCGGGGTGAAAGTCCGAGGCCTGCATCACCACCGAGAAACCGGCCGACTCGAGCACTGCCTCGATCCACTCGGCCCACTTTCGGTCGGCCTTGTTGTAGCTGATGAAGAAGTCATTCACTTCGCCTCGACATTCCTTGCTGAGATGAAACCCGTTGAGAGGGAATGATCGTCACTTGATCTTCAGTAGAGAAGATCACCGGGAATATATCACGCTTCTAGCCATGCCGTCTCGATGGGCTGCTTCGCCTGGTGCGCGTCAACTTTTGCGGCGATACCACGGGCTTGTCCCGTGGAGAGTTCATGTTTGTTGCTACGGTGACGCACGCTGAACGACTAAGGATGCCACGGGCTTGTCCCGTGGAGGCTCGCGCAAGGCGTATTGGTGCGCGAAGAACCCAGACCAGCGTGAACCACCACGGGGCAAGCCCGTGGCATCTCAAACGGGCGCGTCTTTGTAGCAGCAATCGTGAACCACCACGGGGCAAGCCCGTGGCATCTCAAACGCGCGCGTCTTTGTAGCAGCAATCGTGAACCACCACGGGGCAAGCCCGTCGCATCAGGCGAGAGCCGACAATCTACATCGTGCTGTTGATATCCAACAGGAAGACGTGTATGCTCCTGTTGAAAAACAACAGGAGGCGGATTCTTGAAAGAGTCGACGTCGGAAATTCTTCAAGGCACCTTGGACTTGATGGTGCTCAAGACGCTCGAAGGTCTTGGACCGCTGCACGGCTATGGCATTGCGCGGCGCATCGAACAGGTCAGCGAGGGCGTGCTGGAGCTGAATCAGGGGACCATCTATCCAGCGCTGCTGAGGCTTCAGCAAAAAGGCTGGATCACCGCCGAGTGGGGTTCGTCGGAGAACAATCGCCGCGCGAAGTATTACTCGATTACCAGAGCCGGCCGAAAGCAACTCGCGACTGAGACCGAGGATTGGGAGCGCATATCGGCGATCATTGCACGCATGCTTCACAGCGTGTAGATGTCCGACAACCTTCAGTTTGTCGGGTTCATTGAGGCGACTCGCGCGACGGACGACCAACTGAGGTTTGTCGGACAGCTCAGGAGGTCAGGAGGCTACCAATGGGCAAGCTTCGAGAGATCGGATCGAGAATTCGCGGTCTGTTTGGAAAGGAACTTCTCGACAAGGAATTTGACGAGGAGATGACTGCGCATCTTGAAATGCTCGTCGAGGAGAATCTTCGGCGAGGAATGACCCTTGAAGAAGCGCGCCGCTCGGCGAGGCGGAGTTTCGGTGGAGTCGAACAAACGAAAGAGGCCTATCGCGAACAGAGAGGACTACCAATCGTGGAGACATTTATTCAAGACATTCGCTACGGGATTCGAATGCTGCGAAGGAATCCCGGCTTTACCTTTGTTGCCGTTCTGACGCTCGCACTTGGGATTGGCGCGAACACCGCCATCTTCAGCGTGCTGGACGCGGTGATGCTGAAGGTGCTTCCGGTTCGTGATCCGGCGCGGCTCCTGCTGGTGAGATGGACCGCGAAAGACTGGCCCTCTATCGTGGAAGACCTCGAAGGAAGCAATCGCAAAGACCCGGCTGGCGGCGGCTGGGTCAGCGAATCGGTGCCCTATCCGATCTTCGAAGCCCTGCGCACTCAGAACAGCACGCTCTCAGATGTGTTCGCATTTTCCGCGAATGTGAATGGCTTCAACGTGCAATTCGATGGCGCCCCTTATTCGGCTCTCACCGAGCCGGTGTCTGGAGATTACTTCAAGGGACTTGGCGTCGAAGCGATAATCGGGCGTCCGATCCTTCCGTCTGATGACGATGCGGCGGCAGCGCCCGTCGCGGTTTTGGCTTACAACTTTTGGAAGAACAATCTGGGCGGCGATGAGTCGGTCGTCGGAAAGACGATAGTGATCAACAACATTCCGTTCAGCATCGCTGGTGTGGCGCCGCCGGAATTCTTTGGGACCCAGCCCGGTGAGACCGTCGATATGTATGTCACGCTGAGCATGTTCCCGCGGCTGGTTCAGGCGTTGACCGTCACCGGTCCGCTGCCGAAGGGTGGTGACGCAGCGGTCGAGGCGGCCGCGATCTGGCAAAAGCCTTCGACGTGGTGGCTGGTGGTGATGGGCCGTATGAAGCCGGGCGTGAGTGAAGCGCAAGCTCGCGCGGATCTGGACCTGATCTTCACCCAGAATATTGATTCAATGATCCACTCCGAAAAAGACAGCGAGAATCGTCCTGCGCTCAGACTGAGTCAGGGAGGTCAGGGATTGGATCTGCTTCGAAGACAGTTTTCCGAACCGTTGTTTGTTTTGATGGGCGCTGTTGGATTGGTGCTTTTGATCGCCTGCGCCAATATCGCGGGACTTCTGCTTGCGCGCGCAACCGCGCGGCAAAAAGAGATAGCCATACGGTTGAGCCTGGGTGCTCGACGATTGCGATTGATTCAGCAACTGCTCACCGAGAGTTTGTTGCTGGCCGTCGCCGGAGGCGCATTGGGGCTATTGTTATCGCGCTGGATAAGCCAGCTCCTGGTTGCGCTGGTCGCGAGCGGCCGGCAAAACATCGAGCTTCCGCTTAGCGTGAACGGGCGCGTGCTTGCGTTCACTGCCGGCGCAGCGGTTCTCACTGGGATTCTGTTTGGGTTGATTCCCGCGTTCAATGCGACCCGCATCGGATTGACTGCAGCTTTAAAGGAAGGTGGCGCCGGAAACCGGCTGGGCGCGCGGCGATCGCGGCTCGCGAAGTCGCTGGTTTCGGCTCAGGTCGCATTGTCGTTGCTGTTGCTGGTTGGAGCGGGGCTCTTTCTGCGCACGCTCCAAAAGCTCGAGAGTGTTCCGCTGGGTTTTGATCGCTCCCAACTGCTTTTGTTTTCGGTCGCGCCTGGGCTGAACGGCTACGCGGGAGCGCGGCTCGTGGATTATTACAATCAGGTGCAGGAGCGGATTTCGGCGATGCCCGGTGTGAAGAGCGTAACCTTCTCATCACACGCACCGATCGGTGATGGTGAAAGTTCCTCCAGCATTCGAATCCCCGGAGTGACGTCCGGCAAAGAGCGGTTCGATCTTCATCGCCACCTCGTAGGTCCCTCGTACTTCAACACGATTGGTCTACCATTGCTGATGGGGCGAATGCTTGACGAACGTGACAACTCCAGCGGCCCGAACGTCGCTGTAGTGAATCAGACACTCGCGCGCGCGGCTTTCGGCGATGAGAATCCTGTCGGCAAGGTGCTTAGTTTCGGGAGCGAAAAAAAGCCACGGAACTTTGAGATCGTGGGTGTTGTGGGCGATGCGAAGTACGCCGATCTGCGCAGGCCCGTGCCGTCGACGGCCTACTTTTCATATCTCCAGGCGATTGATGCCGCGAGCTTCATGTCTTTCCAGGTTCGCACGGCCGGCGACCCCGAGATGGTCATTGCTGCGCTGCGCGAGCAGGTTGCTGCCGTTGACGCGAACATTCCAATAACAAAGATCGACACGCTGGTTCAACGAATCGATAAGACGTTGTTGTTCGAGCGGATGTTTTCGAGGCTCACCGGTTCATTCGCGCTGCTGGCGCTGATACTTGTGTGTGTGGGTTTGTATGGCACGATGTCGTATTTCGTCGCGCGCCGCACGAATGAGATCGGAATCAGAATGGCGCTTGGCGCTCAACCCGAACGTGTCTTTCGAATGGTGCTTATCGAGGGACTCAAGATTATCGGCGCCGGCGTAATAGTCGGCCTGGGCGGCGCGGCCTTAAGCACTCGGTTGATCTCGAGTGTGCTGTATCAAGTCCCTGCGCTTGATCCGTTGACGTTCGGGGCGGTGGCTGCGCTGCTGATCGCGATTGGATTGTTTGCGTGTTACGTGCCGGCTCGCCGCGCAATGAAGGTCGATCCGATGGTCGCGCTCAGATATGAATGATGCGCTGCAAGGCGCCTGATCGATCGGTTGGCCGGGGGATGTTAACCGGACACACCCGCCGCCCTCGACTCTCACGCAGACGCTTCGCCGGCTCCAAAGAGTTTATTCTTTCGTTCCTGAATCTCGGCCGGTGTCGGATCTTCGATATGCGTCCCGATCGCCCACGTGAATCCGAACGGATCCTTCACGTGTCCGTAGCGGTCTCCCCAAAACTGATCCGCGAGCGGCATAGTCACCGCGCAGCCGGCGGCTACAGCTTGAGCAAAAACGGCGTCAGCATCCGGAACATACAAATGCAGCGCGAACGGCCAGTGTCCTTCCGCTACTGGCGGCGACCCGTGTTCCGGAAAGGAATCATTGAACATCAAGTCGGAATCGCCGATGCGCACGTGAGCATGCATGAGCTTGCCCGCCTGTCCGGGCGTTATGGAAACCTCTACCGCATTGAATGCGCGCTTCAAAAAATCAAGGTACTTGACCGCTCCGTTCACAGTGAGATGGAGCGTCAGCGTGTGAAAGCCTTCGGGAATGGGACTCTTTGCTTTGGGCATAGTGTGTCAATCATAAGCCGAGTGGCGCCGCCGGGCAAACAGCATGACTGTGGCAGGAGCATCGAGAACTTGATGTATACCCGACGACGGAATTCGACTGTGATGACAAGTACCGGGTGTTCAGAGTACCGACTTTAGTCGGGTAGTGCCATCCTCGACGCCAAAGCCCGACTAAAGTCGGTACTCTAAACGCCCGGTGCTCGTGTCGGTTGGCAGCCCAAGCAAAGTAGTGGGTGTTCGACTTTTGTGTGTAGTGCCATCCTCGACGCCAAAGCCCGACTAAAGTCGGTACTCTAAACGCCCGGTGCTC